>Ga0126371_10000610_pt1 | contig 29690 bp, 27 predicted proteins | sample PanSoiMetaPlot_4_FD_110145 | JGI IMG/M metagenome (GOLD analysis project Ga0126371, IMG submission 110145) | Tropical forest soil microbial communities from Panama - MetaG Plot_4 | ecosystem: Environmental > Terrestrial > Soil > Tropical forest > Bulk soil | place: Panama | collected 2016-02-17 | reverse complement strand
TCTTCGAATCCTTTCATCTTGGGATCGTCCTCGCCGAGTTCTTTCCACTTGGTCGAGTACCACACGACCGCGTGCATGTTGGGTCCGCTCTGCGATTCCCACACGCTGAACGACTGCTCGGAGCCTGCTTTCTTTACTGTGGCCACGTAGTCTTTCACAGCCGCCTTCCAACTGTCGTCATGCCCCATCTTTACTCTCACGAACAAGATCGTGCGGATGTTCCCCTGGGCCCAGCACTGCATCGATAACCCCAACAGCGCGGCTATTACGAGCGAACGCCGAAAAAGCAACACGAAGTTTCGCATCGCGGGTCTCCTTTTTAGTTTTTTGTTTGTCGTGAAAAGCCAGGATCGTAATTGAGTTGCTACGACTCGTCCCCAGGAACGGGGCGCAAGTATACATCTAGGGATTTCGATTGCAACCTACTCTATCCCGGCTCAATGGTTTAGCCACTTCCCGCTAGACTGCCTCTATCCCTTGGTCCGGGGTTCGAATCCCTGCGGGCCCAGCAGTCCAGCGCTTCATAAGCATCGCTCCTAATGGCGTAGGGCCGGTACATTTGGTCCGTTCTCCAACCCGCCAACTCTCATCACCACGGATTCGGGAATGCCCGCCTTGCGCATTCGCTAGATCTCAGCCACCTTTAGAACGTTTGAGAAACGTGTTGCGAAATTCCAACCGTCATTAATGACATTGACTGGTCGCGCTTTTTCACACAGTGGCCAAATACTTGTCAGGTTGCCGGTCGAAGGTCTGTTTGCATGCCGCGCAGCAGAAATAAATACTATTTCCATTGTGTTCGGATTTGTATTTCGCGGATACGACGTCTACCTCCATCCCGCACACCGGATCCTTTGCCTGTTTATTGAGCACAGGCAGGGTCATCCTTTTAGCTTCGGCGTTTGCCTTTGTCCGCAAGCCGCGAACTTGGACGATTTCAGCAAGAACGCTGACTGCGATGTCTTCAGGTGAGGCGGCGTGGATATCAAGACCGGCAGGCGCGCGGATTTGACTTACTCGATCCGTTGGAACACCGGCTTCCCGGAGATGTTCTAGGATCTTCTGAGCCTTAATCTTGCTAGCTACGAATGCCACATAGACAGCGTTAGTGCTAGCAGCCTGCTCTAACGCTTCTTCGTCACTCGCTCCCTGGGTCGAGACCACCACAAATGAATCGCCCGAGATATTTAGTGATGTGAGATCTAGATTCATCTGCAGATGGTCGACGTCGGGAAACTGCGCAAGATCGGCTTCGGGCGCGGCCACAGAGACACGGTAGTAAATCGACTTGGCCAAGCGAGCGAGAGTTTGTGCGATGGGAGATCGGCCAAGAATCACGAGATGCGGTTTGGGGAGGACGGGCTCGATGAAGATATCCAAGGTACCTCCGCTATGACAGGTCATCGTGTAGTCGACGATTCCGTCTTCCGAGTCCGAGATCGGACTGATGCGCACTAGGCGAGGCTGGCCGTCGGCAAGGGCTTTAAGTGCTTCCTTGATAACGACCGGTTGCACGCAGCCTCCACCGATCCAGCCCCACATGGACCCGTCCGCAACAATGATGGCCTTGTCGCCAGGCTTACCCGAAATGGGAGCCTGAAAACGGACTACCGAGGCAGTGACGAAGGGCTCGCCTTTCGCGAGCAATTCGGCGGCTTTCTCAAGGAAACGGTCAAACATAAGTCACCTACAGATGTCTTTCGAGCGCTAGCAGGCTCTCTAGGTTGTGCGCGGAAGCGAAGACGTCAATATGCCTCAGGGCTGCGCGCATGCCCGCGGTGAGGGGTTGATAGTCCTTCATTCCAAGCAAAGGATTCAACCAGATCACGCGCCGGACCTGCCGCTTGACGCGCGAGAGCTCTGCCGACAGCAGGCTCGGGTCACCCGTTTCCCAGCCATCGCTCAAGATCAGGAATAGCGTATCGCTTGAGCGTAGTTTTCGGCGATGTAGCAGGTTGAATTCGCGAAGGGAGCCGCCGATGCTTGTTCCTCCCGCCCAACCGGCAGGTATCTGCGACAGATCATGCAAGGCGTCGTGCAGGCGGCGGCTGTGAAACAGCGGCGTGATTTCGAACAGGCTTGTGCTGAAAAAGAACGTGTCAACGTTGCGGAAGTGCTTTTGCAGTACGAAGAGAAACTTCATGAGAAAGACGCTGTAGGGGCTCATCGATCCACTGATGTCGAGCAAAGTGACGAGCCGATGCGGACGAGGCCGGCGTTCCCGGAACCGTAGGTTGATTGGCTCGCCGCCCCGGCTGATGTTGCGGCGGATCGTGCGGCGCAGGTCGACTTGACCTTGGAGTGTGCTTATGCGCCGCCGACGTGCCAGTCGGCACGCCATCTGCTTGAAAAGGCGCAGGGCGATTTGCTCCAGTGCCGCCATATCGGTTTGCTGTAATTCGGAGAAGTCGGCCTTGGCTAGCCGCTCGCGAGCACTGGCGCCAGTAACTGCCTGCGCGCCAAACCGTTCCGACGAGCTGTCTTCTCCTGAGGAACGGGTCGACATCATGCCTTGCGGGTTGCGACGAGTGATCTCGGAGCGGCGGGTGTCGCGAGGGTGAAGGCAATCCGAGGATGATGGCTCAGTTGGTCCTGCATTCCAGAACGCTTCGAAACACTCTTCGAAGAGGTCACAATCTTCTTTCGATGAGCAGAGAACCGAGCGGAGCCCGAAGCGGAGATCGTTGATGTTGGCGGCGCCAATGGCAGAGGCCGCTTCCAGCGCGCCAAGTGTTTCCTGCACGCTGACGGATAGGCCCCGGTTGCGCGCGAATCGACAGAACTCCACGATGGTTTCAGCTGTGACACTGGGTTCTGCAGTTACACGGATCACAACGGTGGCCTTTCACTCGCTAAAAACGTGCTCATGCCAGCGTTTTTGATTTTGGCATCATCTTCTACCGATTTGGAGATACAGCCCAAAGTCTCGCGGACGGCGTCTTCGTCGAGGTGTGTCTTCCCCAAGACCCTCATCGCTTCCGCGCAATCGAGAGTTTCGGCAACTCCGGGAGGCTTGCCTAGGTTTAATGTACGGACGGTGTGCACGTAGGCCACGACCTGCCGAGCCAGTTGTTCTTCGATCCCCGGTAGCCTAGTGCGCACGATCTTCATTTCTTTTTCCAGGCTCGGGTAGTCAATCCACTGGTAGAGACACCGCCGTTTCAGCGCATCGCCCAGTTCACGGCTGCGATTGGAGGTCAGCACGACATAAGGAACGTATTTCGCGCGGATCGTGCCCATCTCGGGGATCGTGATCTGAAAATCGGAAAGCAACTCCAGAAGGAAAGCTTCAAACGCTTCATCGGCGCGATCGATTTCGTCAATTAGCAGTACGGGCGACCGGTCCTCCGCCTGAATCGATTGCAGCAAAGGACGCTCCAGTAAAAATTCGCGACTAAAGATGTGTCGTTCTTTTTCCTCCACGCTCTGATTGGAGGACTCTTCGATCTTAATGGCGAGCAACTGCTTCTGATAATTCCACTCATAAACGGCAGAGTTGACGTCGAGACCCTCGTAGCATTGCAACCGGATTAGGCGCGTGTCCAATAGTGCGGCCAGTGCTTTGGCCAGCTCCGTCTTTCCAAGCCCAGCTTGTCCTTCCACCAGAATCGGCTTGCGGAGTTTCGTAACCAAGAAAACGGCCGTTGCTAGTGAACGGTCGATCACGTATCCGACGCTTTCGAGACCCGAAATGAGTGAGTCGACTGTCAGGTTCGCAGCAGAAGAATCTCGGTGGCTATCCATATAAATGCTTGGTTGCGGACTACTGACTGAAGTTCAGGATTTCCCGCGGAACACGCCTTTCGCGGCCTCCCAGGCCAGGCTCCCCGCCTTGATAGGCTCGACCTCCGCTGTTTCGGGCGGAGCTTCCGAGGACTGCTGCAGTCGCTCCTGGAAGCGCTTTGTAAATTCCGCAAACATGATGTTGGAAACCTCGGTGATGATGCGCCCTCCCATCTGCGCGAGGATACCGACCACATTGATCTCGGAAACACTAGTCACGTCTGTCCCACCATCGGGCAGCGCGCGCAGCTTCCCGCTCATCTTCATGGACGCGCTGCCTCGGCCGCGGACGTCCTGGCCCTTCCCCAGGATTTCGATTTCGTGGTTCTGCGCATCAAGGCGCGCGATCTGGACTTCACCCCTGTAATCGGTGACGCTTGGCCCAACCTTTACGCTGATCGTCCCCTTATAGTTCTTGTCATCAAGCTGTTCGGTGATCTGTGCACCGGGCACGCACGTAACCACTTTTCGGGGATCGCTGAGGAAGTCCCAGACTCTGTCGAGAGGTTCCTTTACCGAGAACGTCTTTTCAATCTTCTGTCCCATCGGCTACGCCGCGACTCCTTTCTCCTTCAAGATCTGCCACAGCTTCCAGGGTGCAATGGGCATGTCGATGTGTTTTACGCCCAAGTGAGCAACCGCGTCGACCACCGCATTTACGAATGCGGCGGGAGAGCCGACGTTGGGAGATTCACCCACTCCCTTCGCTCCGAACGGATGATGTGGAGATGGAGTGCAGGTTTTATCGGTCTCCCAGTGCGGCGTCTCAACAGCCGTGGGCAGGAGGTAATCCTGGAAGCTGCCGCCCTGCACGTTACCGCTCTCGTCGTAGTCGATCTGCTGCATGAAAGCAATCGCAAGTCCTTCTGTGAGCCCGCCGTGAATCTGACCTTCGACGATCATGGGATTAATGATGTTGCCGCAGTCGTCGACCGCGACAAAGCGCCGGACTTTAACTTCGCCGGTGCCGTTGTCGATATCGACTACGCAGACGTACGTACCGAACGGGAAGGTGAGGTTCGGCGGATCGTAGTAGTCAACGGCTTCAAGTCCTGGCTCCATACCCGGCGGCATGTTGGTGTAAGCGGCGAAGGCGATTTCCTGAATCGTCTTGGCCTTGCTGGGAGCTCCCTTGACGTAGAACTTGCCCGGCTCCCACTCGAGGTCATTCTCGCTGCACTCGAGGAGGAACGCGGCGATTTTCTTGGCTTTTTCGCGAATCCTGCGTGCGGCAATTGCTGTAGCAGCCCCCGAGGTCGGGGTGCTCCGGCTAGCGTATGTGCCTAGGCCGTAGGGAGCAGTATCAGTATCGCCTTCTTCGACCGTCACGTCGTTCGCAGGGATTCCAAGTTCCTGCGCGACGATCTGCGCGTACGTCGTTTCGTGGCCTTGTCCCTGGCTCTTGGTTCCCATGCGGGCAATCGCTTTTCCGGTGGGGTGGATGCGAATCTCGCAGCTGTCGAACATCTTTATGCCAAGAATGTCGAATGTGTGTGCCGGACCAGCACCCACGATCTCAGTGAAACTCGAAATCCCGATCCCCATCAACTCGCCCTTCTCGCGCTTTTCGGCCTGTTCTTTTCTGAGTTCCGCGTAGCCGATCTTGTCGAGCGCCAGCTTCATCGCGGCTTCGTAGTTGCCGCTGTCGTAAGTCCAACCCAAGCATGACTTGTAAGGGAACTTGGATGACGGGATGAAGTTTCTCCGGCGCAGTTCCGCGGGATCCATCTTCAATTCGAGCGCGAGCACATCAACGACCCGCTCTATCAGGTAGGCAGCCTCGGTCACCCTGAACGAGCAACGGTATGCGATTCCCCCCGGAGCCTTGTTGGTGTACACGCCGTCTACTTCACAGAAAGCCTGCGAATAGTCGTAGGAACCAGTGCAAATGCTAAACAGTCCGGCAGGGAATTTCGTCGGCTGAGCAGCAGCGTTGAACGCGCCATGGTCGGCGAGCGTCTTCACGCGCAGCGCCTGCATCTTACCGTCGCGGTCGGCAGCGATCTCCGCAGTCATGTGGTAGTCGCGGGCGAACCCGGTGGATTGCAGATTTTCGGAACGCGTCTCGATCCACTTCACTGGCACGCTGAGCGTAAGGGAAGCGACGATCGCGCACACGTATCCCGGATAGACCGGAACCTTATTGCCAAATCCGCCGCCGATGTCGGGCGAAATGACACGGATATTCTGCTCCGGAATCCCGCCCACAAGCGCAAACACCGTGCGGTGAGCATGCGGCGCTTGCGAGGTCATGTAGACGGTGAGCTTCCCCGTAGCGGCGTTGAAGTCTGCCACGCATCCGCAGGTCTCGAGAGGCGCGGGATGGCACCGAGGGAAGAAAGCATGCACGCTGGCTTTTACTGGTGCCTTCTGAAACACGTCTTCAGTCGCTTTTCGGTCACCTACTTCCCAGTGGAAGATGTGGTTGTTCTTCTGCTCGCGGTCTTCACGGAGAACGGGCGCATCGGGATCCATAGCCTTTTTTGGATCAACCAGTACTGGAAGTTCTTCGTACTCGACCTCAACGAGTTCGGAAGCATCGGCAGCAGTGTAGCGGTCTTCTGCCACGACGAAGGCGACTTCCTGCGATTGGAACAGGACCTTGCCGGTGGCCAGCACCATCTGCTTGTCATAGGACAGCGTGGGCATCCAGGCAAGGTTAGCCTTCGCGAGATCCTCACCTGTGATGACGGCAAGCACTCCGGGAAGCTTCTTCGCATTTTCTGTGTTGACGCTCTTAATGCGAGCGTGCGCATAAGGGCTGCGCACCAGTTGCCCGTAGACCATACCCGGCAGATGGATGTCATCTACATAGTTGCCCTTGCCCTGGATGAAGCGCAGGTCTTCCTTGCGCTTCATGGAGTGGCCCATTCCGCACACTTCGGGAGAAGTCTTAAGGATCACTTTGCCACCTCCGCCATCTCGGGTTTCTTGTCAGCTTCGGCCATCTTGTTCGCAGCGAACTGAACAGCACGCACAATGTTCTGATATCCGGTGCAGCGGCACAGATTGCCCGAGATCCCCCAACGAATATCTTCCTCGCTGGGCTTGACGTTGTTCTTGAGCAGCGCGTAGCAAGACATGAGCATGCCGGGCGTGCAGAAGCCGCATTGCAGCCCGTGCTCTTCTTTGAATCCCTGCTGGAGCGGGTGCAGTTGGCCGGCTTGCATGAGGCCTTCGACCGTGATGATCTCTCCCTCATCCGCCTGCACGGCGAACATGGTGCACGACTTCACTGGCTTGCCATTGAGGAGCACTGTACATGCGCCGCAGTGGCTGGTGTCGCATCCGATGTGGCTACCCGTCAGTTGCAGGACTTCGCGGATGAAATGGATCAGCAGAAGCCGTGGTTCAACTTCGGCTTGCCGGTCGCGGCCATTGACCTTTACGCGAACCAATTGCTTCTTTGCCATAGCCAGCTCCTTGGCTGATTGAGCGGAGTCTACTTGGCTGCTCTTTCGGCAGCGCGCGACAGGGCGCGCTTGGTCAGTTCTCTCACGAGGCTTTTTTTGTACTCGGCGGGACCGCGCAGATCGGAGCTCGGCTGCGATGCGTCAGCCGCAAACTGAGCGGCTTGCGCGATCGATGTGGCGTCGAGCCTCTTCCCCTCCAGAAAATCTTCAGCGGCTTTCGCTTTGATCGGGATCGGCCCCACGTTGGTCAGTCCGATGCCGGCTTTTTGCACAACTCCCGGGGGGTCGACCGTGACTTGTGCAGCCACGGCCGCCGTCGCAAAATCGCCGACCTTGCGCTCGAGCTTGAAGTACGCACCTCCGCTATGCGCAGGCGGAATCGGAATGCGGATCTCGGTCAGGATCTCAGCCTGCTGCAACGCCGTGGTGAACAAGGTCTCGAAAAATTGTTCAATCGGGATCACGCGCTCGCCGTTTGCGCCAGTAGCGACAACCCGTGCTCTCAGCGCAAGCATCGTGGCCGGATGGTCGTTGGCGGGATCACCGTGCGCTAAGTTGCCCGCGATTGTGGCCAAGTTGCGCACCTGCGGATCGGCGATTACGCGAACAGTATCGAGCAGAATCGGATACCTGGCACGCACAAGAGAGGAGGCTTCCAGTTCGGCTTCGCGCGTCAGGCCGCCGATTTTGAGGAAGCCGCCTTCCTCTTTGACGTAGGACAACCCGGCGATGCGGTTGATGTCGACTAGATAAGCGGGGCGCGCAATTCGCAGCTTCATCATGGGAACGAGGCTTTGCCCACCACTTAGAATTTTGGCGTCTTCCCCATGTTGCTGCAGCAGTGAAATCGCTTCCGGGATGGTGGCAGGACGCAGATACTCAAACGCCGGCGGGATCATTGCTTTTCCCCCTCGTGGTGGGTGCGTTTCTGTACACAGGACGCAACTGAGCGGGAGTTGATGGTACAGAAACGAGGCGCAAAACTGTACCACAACCGGGAGGGTTCCATAAACCGGGGAAGCGCGCGAGGAAGCGCTAGGGGGAAAAACCGCTCAGCCTCTACTCAGCTTTGGTGTTGAATTCTTGGTTGAGGTCCACTCCCTTGTGATCCGAATTACGGGACTTCCAATCCTCAACCGCGCGACGGATAGCCTCCGGTGCCAGGTTGCTGCACCTCATCTTGTATTCCGGGATTCCACCTAGGGCATTGGCCACAGCCTCTTCGGAGATGCGACAGGCCTCTCCCACCGGCTTTCCCTTAACCATTTCGGTCGCTATCGAGGAACAGGCGATCGCCACGGCGCAGCCCATGCACTTGAACTTGATGTCCTCAATCATGCCCCGCGCGATTCGCAGAGTAATCAATACCGTATCGCTGTCCACAGGACTTTTGACTAGGGCTTTGGCGGACGGATTCTCGAGATTCCCAACGTTCCGGGGCGCGGCGTAATGTTCACGGATTTTCTCGCTGTACAAGGCCGCAAACCTCGAGCACGATTGAGTCTCGTTGTTAACCGAACTATCATACGTGACGCTGCCGTGGATTTCTTTGCTAAAGCCGCCGAACTCACCGATCAGGGCAGTTGCTTTGTTATCGCTACCGTAGTACGGGTAGAGGGGTCTTCGTCCGCGCGCCGGGGATCCAAGGCTATCATCGATTCCCATGGCAAACTGCTCGTGGGCTGGGTTGGCGGCGGCTGTGCCGAAAGCGCTGTGCGGAGCGAGGCGTTGCGTTGTATTGAACTGCAACAGCCTGCCATGATCACCCTCGATATGACAGACGAAGTGTTGGGCGTAGGCATGCCCTGCGGAGGGAAGATGGATGTGTACATTGAGCCGATCGTTCCCAAACCTGAGTTGCTGATCGCTGGCCACAGCCGGATCGCCGAGACTCTGGCAGCGTTTGCCCACATCCTCGGATTTCGCGTGGTAGTGAATGACCCGGGAGCAGAGTCGGCGGCCTTTCCCCAGGCAGAACGCGTAATCGCGGAGGATTTTGACCTGAACGAGTCACCGATCGGGCCAAACACGTATGTAGTCATCGCCACGCAGCACAAGAACGACCATCGTTGGTTGCAAAAAGCACTCGATGGCGAGGCCGCTTACGTGGCCCTGGTAGCCAGCCAACATCGGGCAAAGCTCGTGCTCGACTATCTTGCGGCGGAAGGTACGTCTGCTGACAAACTGGGGAAGATCTATGCGCCGGCTGGTCTTGATCTCGGAGCCGCGATTCCAGAAGAGATCGCACTCAGTATCATCAGCCAGATCGTTGCTCTGCGGCGAGGGGGTACGAATTGTGTTTTACACGGAAAGCAGTCCGCAGATGAGTCAGACAAAGAGCATCGGAACGACAGAGTCATTACGCAGTGCGATGTACCAAATCCTGGTTAGCCTTACTTCGATCAAAGCGCCTTGCCGGTGCCGGCTAATTCGTCTGCGGTCCTTTCCCCCTTTGATTTCTAAGCGAAACAATCTCCGCCAACACGCTTAGTGCGATTTCTTCCGGTCCCTGGGCACCGATCCTTACTCCCGCCGGGACACGAACGCCAGCCAGCCGTTCCTGCGGCACCCCCTTGCGTTGCAATCCTCGCAACACTTCTTCTCCGCGCTTACGGTTGGCGACCAGTGCGACATAAGCGCTGCGCGCATGCAGGGCCTGCTCGATCGCCTCCTCATCGCAACTGCCACGACTGGCCACCACTACATGACGATCAGTTTTGTCACCAAGTGCTGCGAAATTCAAGTCACGTAGAACTCGATCAGCGTCTGACAATTCATCGATTGTGAGTAGCGGGTCCACGATGGTAATAGTGAAGCGCAGCACCTTGGCCAGTTTCGCGAGGGCAATCGCCATCTCATCGCGGCCCACGATAACCAATTCGGGATAATCGGAACCGCTCGGAGAAGCCTGCGGGTCTTTGAACGTGCGCTCCATCAAGGTTTGTTCGCTACCTGCCCGATCTCCGGCACGACGCAGAGCTTCCAGATCTTCCTTTCGATCAATGTCGAGAAGAATGCCGATATCGTCGATTGGCAACTTCACAATCCCCTGAGGGTGATCCCCGAAAACAGCACGGCAGCCGATATCGCCGCTGAGTTGCATGACTTCCGCAAAGACTGCACGGTCGAGCAAAACAGGATTACCGCGGAAGCCCCGGTACGTCGGAACTACGATTTCGGCTTTCGATCGGCGGTGCTCGGCCATCAAAACATTGAGAGTCGATGCACGAACAAGCGGCTGATCGGCGAGCACGATCAACGCGGAATCGGAATCGCTGGCTACAGTAGAAATGCCAACCTTCAGAGAAGTTCCCATACCCTGGTGGTAGTTTTCGTTCAGAACCACCCGTGCACCAAGCAGTTCCACCTCCCGCTGAATCAACTCCGCTGACGAGCCCAAGACAACGATGATCTCCTTGACGTCGGATGCCCGAAGAGTGTCGAGAACATGCTGCAGTAGTGGGCGGTTATCCAGCCGGAGCAGCTGTTTCGGCATGCCCATTCGGCTGGAGGCTCCTGCAGCCAGTACGACCGCCGATGTTGTTGAGTGCGTTTTGGTCATAGGTGCTGATTGTTGGCACACATGCGGAGATATTTTATTCGAGGATTGTCGCTGAGAGTGCTGACAACTAACAATGACTCTCTGTAAGGGTCTCTAGGGAGCATAAATGTCCGCATCGGGGCGAACTGGAGCCATCCCGTTTCTGCTCGGTCACGTTTCAATTCAGACAACCGGACGATATTTCGGCTGCAAGAGGATTCAAGATGACGTCAACGGCGAAATCGGCGTAGAGCCGCCAAACTGATCGGCGCTCAGTGTCCGCTTTAGCCGACAACTCGCGATCACTACTCGGCCGCAGTCAATAAATCAATTTGATTTCCACCGATTGTCGGGCGACGCCGCTCAGTCGAAAGCTCGCCTCTTCAAAGCTTGGCGGCCCGATCTTCTTTTTTGGGTTATTGGAAGCGCCATAACCTTCTTTGGGTATTCCTACAAAATCCTTGTCCAGCTTTTGGTTCATATTCTCGTCGTGGAACACGCACACGGCGTAAACACCATCGTGAAGACTCATGAAAATAATCTGCGCACTCAAGGTTTGAGGATCAATGTCGGCTGCCTGGATCTGGGCAGCACGTGACGGGTTTGGGAAACCCTTGCTCTCCTGGAATAGAGCGGCTCGAATTTTTCCTTTTGCGTTTCTTGCGCCAGTAATGCGAACGGTGAGGGAGGTGCCGGCTGTCGCTTGCGCCTCGAGCAGTGGTGAAAATCTTGGTATCGGCGTTAACAACAACCCAGCTGACAGGGCGGCGAAACGCAGCCAAGATCTGGCGAGGAGCACTCGTTGAGTCGTTTCCATTCTCTTCTCCTTACTGCGAGTTGTGTTGGGGTCGGCGATCTCAGCGGGCAATTAGGATCAAGAAGGTACGCAGGGGCCGCGGCATCTGGGGCGCGAACTCGCGGAACAAATTGCTGGCCGCGAAAAACCCGAACCCAAGCGTGGCTCGCTGGCCCGCATGAGTAAGGTCGTTAAAGCCCGCCGGAAGATAGGCGTTGCCCACGAATCCACCCGCAGCGGCTCCCACAAAATTCGAAAAGGCGGGCATGGGGCGTCCAGAATCGGAGCGATCTATAAAGGTGAAACTAAGGGCATAGACGCTCCTGGCGAGGATGTTCTTGCTGCTGGAGGGGGTGTAGCGAGGATCTTCTCGCGTGATCACTCCGGTCACAAACCGAGCGGTTTGAAACGTGGCACGATCCATCCATGCATCCCCGTAATTTCTGCCGAAAGCCTGGGCACCCTGTCTCCACTCCGGAGGATAAGCGTGCGTGCCTCTGCCGGGAGGGTTCGCCATGCGGATTCCCGCGCGGAAGGCGGGCCCAGTGAAGGCGCCGGGATTTACGTAGGTCTCGGTCAGGTAGTAGTGAAATTTGTCGCGGAGGCCGAAGTCGACCGCAGCCGCTGGCAGCGTTCGCACGGAATTGGGGTCCATCGCCGTCGAGGGGGCAGGCAGATTCGTTTTCCTCTGTGGCGTGTCAGAAGTACTGCCCGACGTCTGGGACGAGGGCGCATTGGGAAGTGGCGTGGCATCTTGGCCCACGGCGCCCGCTGGGAGCATCAACAGAGCAAGAAGTGAAATCGAGAGACTGCTTTTCATATATCCTCCGAGTGAGACAGAATCTGGATCGCGGCTGCGAGCACATGTGTTTTTCTATTTCTGTTGAAGACGCGAGCGAGGACGACCGTTAAGGAAGTTCCGACACTTGCCACCAGAGCGCTCGCGGCGGCAATCGTGTTAGAGTCAGGATTTATGACAGACTGGCCTCTTAGAGCTTGCCAAAGAAGCAGTAGGACCAAGCCAAGGTAAGCAACGGCACCGGTCCACACCAGAGCCAGTCGATCATTGGTCACCAGCCAGACGGAAAGACCTTTCCGTCGAGTTAAGAACCAACCGAGGAACGGCAGCACCTGCAGGGCGTGTAGGCCGAAGAAGTGCGCGACTCGCAAGTCGCCACCTGTTGTGCTCCAGCCGACAACGGGCAAGCCCGGCCCGCCGTCTGGGACTCCAACGCTGTGTGCCCCGACGATGTGTGCAGGGGAACCGCCGGCCATCGCGGCGGCTTGCTTGGGCGTCGGCATTGTCATGAAAAACGCTGCTGCCATGCCGATCGACGACACCAGCACTCCGAGGCGAAGAGACCAGGCGAACACCTGGTCCGGCATCCGCTGCCGAGAGAGCAAAATTGCAAGCAGCAGATTCATCGTCCAAACAACAACGATGAAGGCACCCATCGTGAACCAAAGGAAAGAATTGAACGTCGTTGTAAGGTTGAAGTGGCTGGTGATGCCGCGGGCCGCTTGGGTAGTGATGACGACCATTTCGACGGAAATGCTGACGACTGTGACGTTGGCCACGATTTGAACAAGCCGAGGGTGGTTCTCCACAAAACTGAGCAGCCATACGAAGGTGAAGCAATACACGCTGACCGAGATTGCGAACTTGGCAGGTTTGAGCCACGCAGGAGCACCAGTTATGACGCGGTGGTGGTCCACGAATACCCCCACGATCGTGGCGAGAAAGGTGATGAACATTACGCCACTGAGGATGATCAGCGGCCGATTAGTCGCCAATCCTCGATGAAGCAACTTCCGCACCGCTTTTGCTGTGCGGCCTCTAGTCTGTGTTGTGCCAAAAGCAGAAGATTTCATCGCTCTCTCCTTATTACTGACCACTCTGAAGAGGCGCTTTTGCCGGCTCCGGGGATAGCGCGAAAAGCGAGCGAACAATCAGGTAGGACACAAACCCTGCCGGTCCCATCATCAGCGTGAGGAACAGCACGGGCGCCATGATCCACGGACTGATCCGTCGTTCCTGACTATCGAAATAAATCCAACGCCCGACGAACAGGTCAAAGGTGAGGAAGTGTACCCACGCGATGGTTGCGCCCGCGGGCGAACCCAGGAGAGTCACGATTCCGCCGAGTGTCGGCTGCGAAACGGCGCGCCAAATGTGTTCCAAACGCGGAAGCACTAGCACGGCATAAAGGCCTGCTGGCGCAATGGTGACGAAGAGTGAGTGCATCATGCGTGCGGTCCACCGCCAGCGCGGGACCAGGATCACCATGGCCCAGAAAGGCAGGACGAGAACGCTACTCAACCTAAAGATTAGGCTCATCTCTTCTCCATCACATTTCGGCGGGCGATTTATTTTAATGTTGCGACTGTCAACATAGTAAAACATCAGATGTTGGCACCGTCAACATAGTTGCAAAAAAACATTGGGATAGTTCGGGGAGTTGGGTGAGAGTAATTGTTGTTGGCGTCGATACTCGATTGCGTATAATCCTCGCAAAAGATGCGGCCCCGAAAGCCCTACCATCATGGACACTTGCGCGAGGTCCTGTTGCAGGCGGCAATTAAACTGATCGCCGAGGCCGGACCGGCGGGCTTTACTTTAAGAGAGGTAGCACGCCGCGCAGGCGTCTCCCACAACGCTCCATATCGGCACTTTCCGGATCGGGAAGGTCTACTGGCAGCTGTGGCTGCCCAGGGATTCGGGGAACTAAACCAGGCGATGCTGGACGCAGCCGAACGGGAATCGAATGCACTGCGTCAACTGAAGCGCGCCGGTTTGGCGTATGTGGAATTTGCCCTGCGGCGGCCCGAACACTTTACGGTAATGTTCGATTCTCCCATAGCCAGACGCAAAACTCCGAACTCTTCCGAGGCTGCAGAACAGGCGTTCGGAACCCTGGTGCGCCTGATCAAAAGCGCTCAGGATGAAAAACTGTTGCCTGCCGGAGACCTTAGTCAGTTCACACTTCTCGCCTGGTCGATGGTCCACGGGGTTGCCAAACTAGCGACTGCCAACCGTCTCCCTTACAAATCCAAAGCCGATATTCTGGAGTTCGCAAAATTCGTCATCGACCAATCGCTGCCAATCCGTCGTCCAAAAACGTAGGTGCCGCCAATGGCGAGCGCAAAGCGTCTTGGTTGACCGGAGCTGGCTTCATAATGATGCGGTGCGGGGGGGCGGCAAACCGGAACTCGATTGGCGAAACCAGGCAATTACACAGGCGTGCGTCGTTTGCGTTACCAGCGGAACTCGCGAGAAAGCTGAGTAGTCGGTGTTTATTTTGCAGTCGGTGTAACTAGTCGTCTGCCGGTCTCGGGTACGACAGTACATGCACCCACGGTTCCTTTACATTCATCCCCAAGGAATAAAGAATGACGATTGGACCGTGGGCGGAGGGCGATGGTGTCCGTCAAAATAGGCTCTGATAAGCAACTTGCGCGAGTAGCGACCAATTTAGCCATCGGCGTCGTTGGACTGATCGTAGTTCGCTTAATCGCTCAGTTCCTGCCCATGTTTCATGATGCGGGGTGGATTGTCGAAGATAAGCTGACGGTGCAGGCAGGCGCGATAATCGCGATAGATGCTTTGCTGCTTTCCATTCTGGTACGATTCGCCATCGAAATACGCGCCTATTTGCTGCTTCGCTTTCAGGCAATTTCAAGTTTCGGAAATATGGCAGCCAGCCTAGTTTGTCTCGTCATCACCTCAATCGCCTACGCAGATTTCAAACCGGTGACGCAAGCCTGGCCTGACATCTCGGGCTTCTATCTCTGGACCTTCTTCGCAATCGCCGTCGCGCTCCTTATTGGGATCGTTATCCTAATCTTTCGGGACCGGGATTCGATAGCAGCGGTGATCCTGCGTCAGCCTGTGCCCAGTCGTCCTTCCAAACAGCATATAGAAGTGGAAGAATCGGCAGCAGCCGTTGCCGGAAGATAGCACTCTAAGCGCCCACTAATGTTGAACTTCCTACGCTAAGCTTCCAAACAATCATTTAACAATTACGAGACAACTGCGCCGAGTCCGAACGTGACTTGCGCGACTCCAATATCCATACGAGCGCAGGCGGCTTTCGTTGAAGAGTCGCAGCCATGGAGAACAGCGATGTGAATGAGGTCATCGCCATTTGTAAGGTTCTATTGACGAAGGTGAGACTGAGCGATTTCGTGCGCTGTCAGTGTGGCTGGGAGTGGCAGGGCCATACGGATCGAAAGCCGGCCGTGACTCCGTAAACAGCGCGTGGATTTTATAAGGGAAGACAGGCAGATTGTGGCAAAAGTATCGAATTCTATATACCGAATAACTTCCGAAGAGAAAGTGAAATAGGTTTCCTCTGAACAGCGCGGGAAGATCGTCGAGTTCGCTTCACAGATAGAGAAATCGGCTTAGCAATCGCTACTCGGGTGGCCGCCAGGACCAAAAGCCGCCTCTCCTCCGACCGTTACGCCACCTTACAGAGTTCGGGCTATTGACGGGCGAATTGGAAGCTAAAGTCAATTGATGTAATCAATTGATGTAATCAATTGATGTAATCAGGCGATTACACAGGATGCGCTTTTCCTCCGCCTTTTTTGGGCACAAGGAGTGTTTAATCGTCCATGGTCGCCTTGCCTGCCCCGGGGTACCATGCTTGTTTTCACGCTTTTTGCGGTTGTGTTGGTGGGAGACATATCGAGATCTTTGCGCTTAAATCCGGGGCGCAAACGCTAGTGCTTTGAGGTGGATCTGATGGAAATAATAATAGACAGACAGCTTAAGATTGTGGCGCCTCGCCTCGCTCTTGGTGCAATCCTTGCGCCGGTTGAGGTCACGAAGCGTGACCCTTCACTCTGGTCCGAAATCGACACTCGCATCGGAGCGATTATGGCGTCCATAAAATTGGAGGCGATTTGTGACCTGCAACAGATCAAGGCTATTCGCGATGCTTATCGATCTCTCGGAAAAGATCCCTCCCGCTATCGAGCCTCACAAGAAGCACTGTTCCGACGGATTCTTCAGGGAAAAGGCCTGTTTCGAATCAACACAGTGGTTGACATTAACAATCTGGTCTCGCTTGAGAGTGTGCACTCAGTTGGCTCTTACGACCTTTCTCAATTGGACTTCCCTATCACTTTTCGGGTTGGGAGGAAGGGTGAAGTCTACAAGGGCATCGGGAAAGAAAGTATAAACCTAGAGGGACTACCGATTCTCGCAGATGGCAACGGGCCCTTCGGAAGCCCCACGAGCGACTCGGAGAGAGCGATGATCACTACAAATACCAGACAGGTCATGATATTGATCATTGCATTTTCCGGGCCGGACGGATTGCACACACATACACATCGCGCGGCTCAGTTGCTCTCGCGGTTTGCGAAAGCGCAGAGCGACGCAGTCAGGCAACTCGTGGTTGACTGAATTTGCCGGAGCGAACGTTGCCGCTGTAATCGCTTGACAACACCAACTGACTTCCCCATCACTCGTCAAGCTAGTTGGCCTTACGAGCTTGATTGTCCCGGCGCGGATAGTCCGGTGATATTTTTCGCTTGAGTGATGTAACCCCAGAGATCGCCAGCAAGTATTCACCGATGATCCGAACGAGGATCGCGCCTCACGCTGAACGAACTGAGTCCAGTAGTGCCTTGGCCTGTTTCAACTCTGCGGTCTCGTGGCCTTCGGTGAAGGAAGAATATATTTCAGGAAGATGCGCACGACCCGACTCTCCGCACTCCATATCAAGGCGCGCCATCCTTAGGGCAGCTCTTAGTTGCCGCCATCGCGCCCCCTGTCGCTCCGCAATTCCCAGGGCCTCCTCAAAGCAGGCTCGCGCTTGAGAACGAATCGAAATTCCAGATAGATCCTTGTGAGGACAGTCCGCTTTGAGTAGATCGCTGCTTTTCAAAAATAGTTCGCCTTTGATCACAAACAAGTCGGAAGCTCCATACCCTTCTCCCGTGTCTTGGGCGAGTGTGATAGCGTCGGTGACTAGCGCAAGGCCCTCTTCCACCCGTCCTGCTTTCCCCAGTTGGTCAGCCAGCATTCCCCAAAAGTACGGAGATCGGAGTCTCGCTCCGGTCGCTTCGTATTCTGCTAACCCCCTCCGCATCTTCTCGACCCCATCTTTCGGCTTTCCCAGTTCGGCTTGGGCCCAACCCAGCTCTATCAAACCGTAGGCTCGCCAAACCGCGAAGCCATATTCGTCTGCAAGTTCCAATGCCTCCTTGGCCGGACCGTAAACCAGCGAAGCTTCGCCTTGCAATTGATGCCGCTGCGCCACCACATGTAAGGCAGTCACTAAAGTCTGCGGATGACCCAGCTCTCGCGCCAACGCCAAGGCTGTTGCTAATCTTTCGGCGGACTGATCGGGGTACCCAAGGTCCAACAGTGCCAGGCCGGCGAAGCACTCAAACATCACTTTGCTGTCGAAGTTGCCGAAAACGCTGTAGCGGTGGTGGTGGTGCGCAGCGTAAAGCGCAGAACCCTTTTCAAGGTGCTCAAGTGCTTCGAAAGGTCGTCCCAAGAGGACAAGTAAGGCTCCTATGGACTGATGGGCTTCCATAATCAGCGCTCCCTCCGTGAGCTCCTCAGCCAGTTGCATGAGCTGATAGGAAATCTCCAGCGCCGAGTGCATCTTCCCACTGAACTGCTGGTAAAAATTCTGCGACCACAACATGTAGAACAACTCTGGAGAAGGACCGTGGCGCCAGAATAGTTCGCGGCTGGCCGCATTCACATTCTCGACCTCCGCCGAAGCGAATCCCTTTATCGCCATGAGCGCGCCGCCCAGAATCACCCGCAGTTTCATTTCCTGTTTTGCGTGTTGAGCGGCGTCCGGGAGGAATTTCAGCGCCTCCAGACCTCGGTTGGCAAGGTCGAGTGCTTCGTGGTGGGCGGAACGCGCTGCGGCGTTTTCCGCCGCCTGTAGAAGATACTCGAGGGCGCGCGGCCAGTCGCGGCTTTGTTCAAAGTGCATCGCCAATTCGGCCGCAATCTCATGAGCACGGTCGCCATAAATCGCAATTCCGCGTTCTGCGATACGGTGATGAATCTGGGAACGTTGCATCGGAGCCATCGAGCGGTAGGGGACATCTCGATAGAGCACATGAATAAAGCGATGACGCGGAGTAACGGTTCCGTCCGGCAGTTCCACCAGCCATGCCGGCGATAGAAATCGATGTCGTCGTGCCAGTTCCTCACAGTGCTTTTCCACCCATTCCACCGGCGCGTCGAGTCCGGCAGCGATCGCGACCGACGAACAGTCCATACCCGCAATACTGGCCGCTTCAAGAACCGCGCGCTCATCAGGGCTGAGGCGCTCGATTTGTTTTTCGATGAGTTCTCTGAGGTTGGATGGGACCCCCCGTTCGACTTCTGACAAGCCAACACGTAGCTTCCATGCCCCGCGCTCCTCAACGATTGCTTTCTGATCGGCGAGATACTCCACAAGGTTCACCAGGAAAAGTGGGGTGCCCTCGGTTCGTTGGTAAACGGCTCGCCTTAGTCTGGCAGGAAATTGATGGCCCGGAAATCTCGCACTCAAGTATTCCGCGACGGTTTCTTCCGAGAGAGATTCTAGGGCCAGGTCGCGGCACAATCCGTGTGCTTGCAGCTCGCGTTTCACACCTTTGAGGGGATGGTCAGCCACAATCACGTCAACCGGGCGATACGTACCGATGACCATCAGGCGAGCCGGGTCCCGGCGTCGTGCCAGGTACGAAATCAAGTCCAGGGTCGAATAGTCACTCCAATGCAGGTCCTCCAGGACCAAAAGTAAGGGAGTCTCCGACGACAGCGTTTCGATCGCCTCAGCCATTTCGCGCAACATCCGCTCGCGCGTTGCGCCCATCGTATGAGATTGCAGGCTGCCTCTTTCAGACTCCGGAACCAGTGAGGACATTTGAGCAAGCCATGTCGGAGCCTGGTTGCGCAGCAGGCTCAACACCTGATCCCCTCCAGGCAATCGGCAAAGCCGTGAGAATCCGTCCAGCAACGGAAGATACGCTTCACCGGCGCCGTAGTGCTCAAGGCATTGTCCTCGTGCGATGCGAATACCCGGCAACTTGTCAGCTTCTTCAAGGAACGCTTGCACCAGCGTGGTTTTTCCAATTCCAGCTTCGCCGGTGACGAACACGACTTGACGATTTCCCGCGCGTGCACGCTCGAGCCACCTACCCATCTTGTTTAGTTCTGTCTCGCGGCCGAGCACTCCGATTTCCGTTGCCGAAGTGGCTCTGGGGTCTTTCGACACATGCCCCGAAACGCGCACTGCTTCTAGGGGATTTCCACCTGGAACCGGTTCGCAGATCTTTCCGATGAAGCGATAGCCACGGCGATGTGCGGTCTCGATATAAACAGGGGATCCGGCATCGTCGTCCAGTGCCTCTCGAAGTTGCCGGATGTTGTCCTTGAGAACTGCGTCGCCGACAAACGTACCTGGCCACACAGCGTCGAGCACCTTTTGCTTGCTGACTAGCTGTCCAGGATTTTCTATCAGTAGTTTGAGAACTGCGAAAGCTTTTGGCCGGAGAGAGATCACTCGCGTGCCGTGCCAAAGGCACTCGTTCGTGAGGTCAAGCCGATATTGGCCGATCGTGATCTCTTTTATAGATTGCATCCCATGCTACAACCGGCGGCGTCAAAATCGCTTCTCCTTGGACGACTGCGGCGACTTTCTAGCTTCAAATATTGTCAGCCCCCGCAAGACCCAGCCCAGCCGGGAACCCGTCCCTCTGCTCTCCGAAGCCCGGACCCACCACGGAAACACCACTCTAACGTGACCACAGCATTATGACCCGCAGCACATAGGTGGCTATTCTCAGCCCGTGATGAGGGCACTGCAACACGCAAAAGCATTCGTGATCCAGTTCCGTAGCGCTGACGAAGATAACGGAGGCAGGCTTTCGGGTCGGGTTGAGCATGTGGCATCCGGGCGTACGGAAACCTTTCAGTCGATTGACGATCTGCCGCAGCTCTTGCTGACCATGCTGCGCCGCTTGGCGACGGACGAAAGGCAGGAAATCGAATGAACCAAGGCGTACCGCGGCCTCTCAAAACAAACAAGCATAAGGAGATAGATGTGGACAACGATCGCAAAGAAGAATCTCGGAATGGCAAAACCGCGGGGCTCCTGGTCCGTGGCTTGCTCGTCCTGCTCGTAACCATCGCTGGAACTGGCATCGCATCTGCCCAGGATTACACCGTCCTGAAATTCAGGGGTGGCATCGGCGTCATTCCTGTCACCGGCGTTGCTGCCAATGGAACTGTAAACCTGAACGTAGTACGGGGTGTCAACCCGGCCGGGCCCTGGCGTATCGCAGACCTCCAGGCGGATGTGAGGTCCGATAGCAGCGTCAGGATCAAGGGACGCGGCTTGCTTCTGGCGGCTGGCAACGGCATCGGAACCAACGCGGGTGCGAGCGTGTTCGCCACTCTCTTCTGCGGGCCCGCGAATTCTGCAACTGCCCACAATTCACCTCGAGTAGCTCTGGATCCCGACGGAGATTTCAGAATCGATGACCTCCTCTCTCCAGCTCTGCCCGCTACCTGTGACACACCGGTCCTCCTCATTCGAAACGGGGCAGGGTCGGGAGTTTGGTTTGCTGCCGGTATCCCGGAGTCGAAGTAAGAGCTTGGCTGCAACAAAGTCTGTGCGGGCTCCGAAGCTCCCCATCCTGATGTCTTGCGGTTCGACGGCAGGATGGGGACACGCAAGTGGTTTTGCCCATGGGCCTTGCCCTGAACAGGACATTTTTCCGCATTCTTAGTGACCTTGGAGTGGAACGCAAACCGGAATCAATTAGGAGCAGACAATGGCTTGTACCAGTCCGGTGACTCTGTCAGACAAGATTGAGGCGCGGCCGAACGCTTCAAAGGCCAAGGAACTTGTCAACGACAGGTCTGAACTTTTCGCTATTTCGACGTCTCCGGCTGCACCCATCGGGGCAACGTTCCCCGAATTGGCCCTGAGAGACATGTTGAGCCAGGTCTTCCAATCTGATGGCATGCCGATGCTGATCAGCATCCGTAACGGCGCAACCTTCAATGAACCGCTGGGCTCTGAACCAGTCTCGGTATCCGTGCAGACCCTGGTCCTGCCGTTTACGTTGGACGAACTTGCGGCCCGCGTAAGCTCGCCCCTTAAGAGAAGCGCGATAAGCCTTGGCAACACGGCTCGTTTCGGCGATGTCTGCGTCGATTTCTCAAGCATGGAAGTCAGCCGGTCATCTGGAGAACAGATTGCCCTGACGGCTCAGGAATTCAAGGCACTCAGGTTTTTCGTTACCAATCCCGGGCGCGTGATCTCGCGGGATGAATTACTCAATCAGGCCTGGGGTTACAACCACTATCCGAGCACACGCACCGTTGATAACCACGTGTTGAAACTGCGCCAAAAATTGGAAATAGACCCATCTCGCCCAAAGCACTTTCTGACCGTGCACAGTGTCGGGTACAAGTTTTTGCCGTAGACGAATTGAGGATTTTCGAGACAAGCAGAGCCCAGAAGGGCTCGGTGAGGCGGGGTTTATTTCAGCATTGATGTCTGCCTCTTCACCCTGTGGAAAGGAACGCAGCGATGGCAACCATTTGCATGCCTTGCGATTCAAGCTCATTCAGTAGTCCGAAACCAGCAGTTGACGACGACGTGGCCCTCGTTCGCGCCTGCAAGCGGGGAGACGTCTGCGCCTTCGAGGAGCTGGTTAAGCGCCACGAGAAGAAACTCTTCCGAGTTGCTCAACACGTAACCCAGAACCGCGAAGACGCTCAGGACGTCGTGCAAGACGCCTTTCTGAATGCCTTTCGCAAGCTCGACCAATTCCAGGAGAACGCGCAGTTCTCAACCTGGCTAGTTCGCATCACCATAAATCAGTCGCTCATGAAGGTACGTAAGACGCACAGAAAGAGAGAAGTCGCCATCGACCAGAACCTTCAGACAGAAACAGGCGAACTCTCCTTCGAGCCAGCCGACTGGGCGCCGAGTCCCGAGGAGCGCTACCAGGCATCGGAGTTGAGGGGAATTCTGCTCAAAGCACTACGAAAACTACAACCCACCTTGAGCCTGGTCTTTGTCTTGCGAGACATCGAAGGGATGTCCACAGAGCAGACATCAGAAGCGTTGGAGATCAGCCAGGTTGCGGTCAAGACCCGCTTGATGCGTGCCCGGCTGCAACTTCGCGAGCGACTAAACAATTGGTTCAGTAGGAGCGTAAAAGATTTAGATTCAACCGCGGAAATGCGCCAATAACAACTCGTCGCGTGCTTTGCGAGAGCCGGTTTCAGCGGAAAGCCCGATCCTAGTTAAGGTGTTGGTCAGACGCATCCTGCGCAAGTTATGGCTATTCCGCCAGACAAGCCGGTCCGCCTTGGTCACATCCTTGGGCACACCTCACGCAGGACCTGTCCACTTGTGTCCAAATCGAGAGCTGGGAAACCGCGTAAAGCCAATCGTTTAAGTGTTTACGAGCCTCGGCGAACCAATCCGAGGGTTGCAGGTTCGATTCCTGCCGCGCCTACCATTTTCGACGGCACGCCGCGAAAGCTTCCGGATTGTTAAAGACCAGTTGCTTGGCTCAGCAGGCGGAGTACCCCGCTCTTTCGGCGTTAGCCTTCCTTGCGATAGAGCAGGTCGCGCATCGCCTGGCGGCGGGCGAGGTTCATCTCACTGTTGGCTTTGGATTCGGTTCCGGCGGATTCCTTCTTTCCTGATTCTTCGTCGGCGCTGCAAGCGGGGCAACGATTGGCGAAGCCGGGCTTGTCGGGCTTCAGTTCGAATTCTTCCGAGCAGATGGAGCAGATTTTGATGGGGTAGGCCATGGAGTTCTCCGGTGCAGCCATCATAGCTGATCACAACGAAAACCTGACTTGCGCGGCCGATTCAGTTCGATGTTGGGTAATTCGCACACACGTCAGACTCTGCATCGGATGTGAAGTGTCAAGCATCTGAAAACTAGGCCGTCCCAGTGCGCGGGTGCGGTGAACCGCGGGTGGTGTTCTCTCTGCACTCTTCGCGTCAAGATCAAGAGTACTTCGATCAACGGCCTTTATCTCAATATGTCGCGATAGAAAATGAGCTGCAAAATTAAGGAGAACGGATGTCAAATCAGGGCGAGAATCTGTCGAATGTGAAAGCAGTGATCTTCGATTACGGAGACGTGCTCTGCACGCGGCCCACTCCCGCCGAGATCGAAGCGAGCGCGCGAATTCTTGATGTGCCGGTAGATCAGTTCAACGCGCTTTGGGGACGTCATCGGGACCGGTTCGATCGCGGCGATCTCTCTTCCGATGCATATTGGGGCCAATTCGCCAAAGATGCGGGGAAGTCGCTGACCGCGTCGCAGCTTCGTGAGCTTGCACAAAAAGACGTTGCCATGTGGAGTTCGGTGAATCCCGCCATGATCGGATGGCTTGGGGAATTGTCGAAGGCCGGGATGAAGACTGCAGTTCTTTCGAACATGCATGCCGATATGGCAGAACACGCGCGACAGAATTTCAAATGGCTCTCGGGACTCACTTTCGTGACACTTTCGGCGGAGGTTCGCCTGATCAAGCCGGCACGCGAGATTTATGAGCACACGTTGAAGGGGCTAAAAGTCGCGCCCCAGGAAGCTCTTTTCATCGACGATCGCGAAGTGAACGTGAAAGGGGCGCGACAGATGGGATTGCACGCGTTGGTGTTCAAATCGATTGAGCAACTACGAGAAGACCTGGCGGCAGCAGGGTTTCCCTACTTGCCGGGTCTTGCGAACTCAGAAGTGCCAACACGCGTGAATTGAGCGAGCGGAACGGATAATGCACACACGCGCGAGGGTGAATCGTGGCTTCGGTGAAGAATCCATCTATCCCGACGGCTCAGGGTTTCTCGCTGCCGCCGATCGCCTCGATCCCAACAGTCGCTAACTGAACATCTTCTGCTGACGAGAGTCCGCTCACACCAACCGAGCCGACGACTTCGCCGTTGCGCCAGATCGGAAGGCCGCCGCCCCAACCCACGAATCTCGGGTCTCCATAGAACGCGATGTCGAATCCCTTTTCGGGGTGGCGAATCTTGTCTCCGATGTCCTTGGTGGGTTTGCGTTCGCGCGCCGCGGTCCAGGCTTTGTTGGCCGCGACCAGGATGGACGAGACCGGTGCGCCGTCCATGCGGGCGAAGGCCAGCAGATCTCCGTGGACGTCGGCCACCGCGATGACAGCAGCCTTCTTTGATTTGAGTGCGTGATCAATGATGGCGTCAACCATGCGCTTGGCGTCTGCGTAGTCAAGGGACGAGACAGTTCTCACCGTGATCTTCTCCACGAGCAGACAAATGTTTTTCCCATCAACCGATGGCCCAAACTTATTGTGCGTCAAATTGTAGCGTTACTGCGCGGGCGGCGCCTCTTCGTTCGCGACGCCGTTGTTCTGGAGTTTCTTGAACTCTTCCATCTCGTGCTCGGCTTGTTCCGGTTTGGACTGCTTGCGATAGAGTCCGGCCAGGGCAAAATGCGCCTGAGCCGCGAGCGGCGTTCCGTTTTCGAGTTCGACGACTTTCTTCCATGCCTTCTCAGCCGCCGCAGAATCGCCCTCCTGCGAAGCTGCCTTACCGAGAGAATAAAGTGTCTCGGGCATTTCGGGTTGGAGGCCATCGGAGCGGATGAGTTCGGCGCGTGCTTCTTTCACTTTCCCCTGCTGAAGAAGAGCATTCCCCAGGCGATAGGCTGCTTCGGCGCTCCCTGGTTGCAGCTTGGTTTCGGCGCGAAACGCTTCTTCGGCCTTCGGCCATTGCGCAGATCCAGCGTAGACGAGCCCAAGTTCGAGATGGAGCTTCGGGATGTCGGGGCGCAAGCGGATTGCTTCGTTAAACTCGCTCTCGGCCTGAGGCATTTGCCGGAGGACGTAATAATTCTCGGCCATCGCCTGGTGCGCTCGTGCCGAGTCAGGATACGTTGCCAGCAAATTGTCGATTGACTCTTTAGACAAGAGGCCACTTGCTCGACCGAAATAGTAGATAAGGTCGGGCTCGTGCGGATTTTTTGCGAGCGCAGATTGCAGATTCTTCACTGCGTCGGAGAGTTGCCCAACCTCTAATTGTGCGATTCCAAGTGCAGCTTCATCGCGAGCCTTTTCAAGATGAGGAATGGCTTGCGCGGCATATCCCTGCGCCAGGAGAGCGTATCCAAGGAGTTGGTGCGCTGGGAGCATCTCTGGGCTGAGCTTCAACGCTTGCTTCAACGGCGGGATCGCCCCGCCATAATCGCGATTCTCAAGATACGCCTGGCCCAGGCGAACAAAGTTCTCGGCGCTTTGCGGATCAAGCTCCGCAGCCTTGCGGAATTCCGAGATCGCGACCGTGTATTGCCGATTCTTCTCAGCGTCCGCGCCGGCCTGCAGATGTTGCATCACCTCCGGCGAGGATGCCTGCCACGCGAGGAACAGTGTGATGAAGATTCGTATCAAGGTTTCTCCGGTTCGACCACATCAAGAAATTGGTCGGCGTGAACGCCATTGAGCGTCTGGCGCGAACCAGATGGCCATGCAACTTCGACCGTCGCGGTAGCGTTGGAGCCGAGTCCGAAATGCAAGCGCTTGTCGCTGGCGGAGAGATAACTGCCTGCACTTGTCGCAAAACGCGTTTGGCCATTAACGCGAACGCGAGCTCCGAAGCCATCCCGGTTACTACGCGTGCCGCGCAGACTGATGACCAGCCAATGCTGCTTGCCTCCACGGTTCATGAAGATCTGCGGCGGGCCGCCCAGAATGGTCATGATGACATCTTGCCATCCATCATTGTTCAGATCTCCGAAAGCCGCACCCCGTCCTGCCCATGGTGCATTGGCTCCGGAATCGACTCGTTCGAAGCGCGCGTTGTGATTCATCGCCAGCAGCGGCAGTTCTTTGTATTTCAGCGATGGGTCGATCTGCTCGACGTTATCTAGGACGTGCCCTTGCGCGATGAACAGATCCTTCCAGCCATCGTTGTCGAAATCTTCGAGGCCGACTCCCCATCCCGAGCTGCCGCTGGAAAGTTCTCCGAGGCCAGCCTGCAGGCTCTGATAGGAAAACATTCCCTTTCCTTCGTTGTGGTACACGCCGTAAATTTCGCGCGGCAGTTCGGTCACGATGATATCGGGACGGCCATCATTATCGTAATCCTGAAAGACGGTGCCCATACCCGACAGCCGGCGGCCGTCTTCGGACAGGGCCGCGCCAGCCTCGAGACCTCGCTCCGTGAATGTTCCGTTGCCGTTGTTGTGAAAGAGAAACTGCTGCATGCCGTCGTTGGCGACGAAGATGTCGGTGAAACCGTCGTCATCATAGTCGGCGAAGGCTACGCCCAAGGCGCGTCCTTTCTTTGACGGGATACCTGAACGGCGGCTGACATCTTCAAACGTGCCATCGCCACGATTGTGATAGAGGATGCTCGTAGTGGCTGGGAATTCTTCCGGCGGACAGTAGGTACGCCATTCTCCGCCGCACGTTTTGCTGTGTTTCGTGTCCCACTCCATGTATCGTGTCACGAACAAATCGAGCTTGCCGTCGTTGTCGTAATCGAAGAATCCCGCGGAGACAGACCAGCCTCCGCTGGCCACTCCTGCTTTTTCTGTCACGTCGGTGAAGGTGCCGTTTCCATTGTTGTGGTAGAGCGTGTTCTTGCCGTAGTTCGTTACGAAAACATCGGGATAGCCATCGTTGTCGTAGTCGCCGACAGCAACACCCATTCCGTAGTTGCCGTCGCCGGCATTCGCCAGCCCGGCTTGTTTGGTCACGTCGGTGAAGGTGCCGTCTTTGTTTTGACGGTAGAGTCGATTCCAATACTTCGGATTCGATCGGTCAAACGACTCCGGTGTTTGCATCGGGTCGGATACTTTGCCGCCGTTGACGAGAAAGATGTCGAGCAGGCCGTCGTTGTTGTAGTCGAGCAGCGCGACGCCCCCGGGCATGGTTTCGATAAGGTATTTCTGAGAGGTCGGAGAGTTTTCAAGGACGAAGTCCACGCCTTGCCGCGGTTTCACTTCAAACGTGAGAGGCGCAAGAGCCGCGAGCACGAGCGCCGCGATAAGGGTCTTGGGCAACGAGGCTTCCCTGAGTATCGAAACTCACAGCAGGCTACAACATCCGTTGGGATGGTGGGGAGCTTTCGAGGGATTCCATTGTCTGGACTCGACGACGGAACTAGTGTGATGTGTAGGAAATCAGACGGTGCTTGCCAAAATCTTTCGACTCGCTTAGTCGAGTGATCGCGAGTGATGGATCCAACGAACGATGTTCGTTCGGATTCCGAAAAACGTAGCTTGACTAAAAATCGTTCCAAGAAACATATCTTTGGCACGAGAATCTATTCCAAAAACGAAATCCTATTAGAACTCACAAACTAAATCGATCGCGGAATGAGATTTGTAACGCCTAACTTCGGGCAAGATCCAGAAGCTGCGAAGTTGTCTTACTTAGTTGAGATGTGTCGAGTTAATCCACTCAGAACTTCTTGCGCCCAACTTCCGATTTACTTCTTGACAAGCTGTACGAACGTATGACAAAAGCATAGCCACCTTTAGCAATATCGATTTACTGCTAACGTTCTTCGCTTCGACAATCCGTGGGGGATTGCTCGAGGCTCTCATCGTGCCCCGACCGGGGTAAGGTCTCCCTGGCTGCGGTACCCAACCTCTGTAAGCATGGAGGGTTGCGCATGCGTTCCTCTCGCCGTTTCCAGACGTTGCTTCTGATTGCGATTTTCACCCTCAGCGTGTTTCCGTTCGCACATGGTCAATCGACTTACGGCTCGATCACGGGTCTGATTACAGATCCATCGGGTGCCGCGGTCGCAGATGCGAAAGTGACGCTGACGAACGTGGGTACCTCTGAAACAAGAACTCAATCCACCGGATCGGATGGGTTCTATTCCTTCGTAAACCTGATCCCCGGCCAGTACCGCATCGATGTTGAGAAGCAAGGTTTCAAACACCAGACGCGACAAAACGTGGTGGTCGAGGTGAACCAAGCGGCGCGTATCGACGCGACGTTAGCGATCGGCCAAGTGAGCGAGAGTGTCGAGGTCACATCCGAAACTCCGCTTCTGCAACCCGAGACTTCTTCGTTGGGGCAAGTGGTAGAACAACGCAAAGCGAACGAACTGCCGCTCAACGGACGCAACATTTACAACCTGACCGCAATTGCCCCGTCGGTGGTACCGCAGGGAAGCACCACGGGCACGGTTGTCGGCAAGAATCCGTTTGATTTCGCGAACTACCAAATTGGTGGCGCGTTTGCCAACGAGGGTGCGATCTACCTTGACGGACAGCCATTGAACATCGGTTACATCAACCTGCCTTTGCTTATACCGACGCAGGATTCCGTTTCAGAATTCAAGGTGCAGTACAACAACCTGGGACCGGAGTGGGGAAAGTTTGCCGGGGGTGTCATCAACGTAAGCACCAAGTCCGGCACTAACACATGGCACGGAACGGCGTACGAGTATCTCCGCAACAAAGTGTTCAATGCGAACGAATACTTCAACAAGAATCAGGAACTCACCTTAGGAACAAAGAACCAGCCGCCACCTTTTACGCAGAACCAGTTTGGAGGAGCGGGAGGCGGCGCGATCATCAAGGACAAGACTTTCGTCTTCGGAAGCTATGAAGGGTTCCGGTTGCGGTCGGCTACGGTTTTCACCACTACCGTGCCAACGGCACAGGAGCGCACGGGCGATTTTTCGGATCAACCGGGCGTAACGCTCTATGATCCTCTCGGCAATGTGGATGCGACAGGCAATCGCAGCACGACGTTTGGCGGAAACATGATTCCCGCCGGGAGAATCAACCCGACGTCACAATTCTTGTTGAAGTACCTGCCTCTGCCGACGATTCCGAATTCGATATTGAATAATTTTGTGAAGGCGTCGAGCACTGGCGGGGATACTGATCAGTATGTGGCTCGCGTAGATCAAAATCTGGGTTCACGGCAACGCATCTTTGGACGCTACACATATTTCAAGCTGCTCAGTTTGGCTCAGGATCCCTTCGGTACAGGCTTGTGCAAAGACCGTTGCCAAGAGAACACAAAAAGCCATTCTCTTGCGGTCGGTTACAACTTTGCCATCACGCCGACGACGATTCTCGATATCAACGTGAGCGCCAGCCGGTTCAACTACATTCGCAATCCGATCAACTCGGGTTTTGACATGAGCCAGGA
>Ga0126371_10000608_pt1 | contig 29708 bp, 30 predicted proteins | sample PanSoiMetaPlot_4_FD_110145 | JGI IMG/M metagenome (GOLD analysis project Ga0126371, IMG submission 110145) | Tropical forest soil microbial communities from Panama - MetaG Plot_4 | ecosystem: Environmental > Terrestrial > Soil > Tropical forest > Bulk soil | place: Panama | collected 2016-02-17 | reverse complement strand
TACTCGTCAGATAGACGGTTTCGAAGGTAGAACGTTGAACCGCTGAAAACGAATAAGAAGCTGCGAATCCTGCGAGGTCAAATTGCTGGAGCCCAAAACCTGTAACCTCATTATTGTCTTATGCGACCTGCTGCTTACGGTCGAGCATTGCGAAGTACTCGTGGACTAATTCTTTATCCCACAGGCCTCGTTCGGCTTCCTCACGCATCGTCTGGGAGGCCATTTCGTGCGTGAGCGCCGGTTTGTAGGAACGCGCGGTGCGCAGGGCATCATAGACGTCCACAACCTGCAGCACTCTTGGGAGCACCGGGATTTCGGATCCGGTGAGGCCATCGGGGTAGCCGGATCCGTCGGTGTGCTCGTGGTGGTGGCGGATGATGGGAAGCACGAGGCTGAGCGAATGCAGAGGCTTGCAGATGTTCTCGCCAGTGATGGGATGGAGCTTCATGATCTCCCACTCGGCGGGGGTCAGGTCGCTCCCTTTTTTGAGGATCTCGTCGGGCACAGCAATCTTTCCCAGGTCGTGCAAGTAGCCGCCGCGCTTGAGTGCCAGGATGGAATCTTCGTCCATTCCGAGGTGGCGGCCGAGATCAATGGCGTGCGAAGCGAGGCGCTCGCAATGGCCCTCGGTATAAGGATCCCGGCCTTCAACGATAAGGCCCAGTGTGCAGAGCACGGAGTCAGCGGTTTCGAGTTCGTCGGTGAATTCCTTCAGGCGGAGGAGCGATTTCACGCGGGCGATCAGTTCCTCCGCCAGAACTGGCTTGTTCAAAAAATCGTCAGCACCAGCCTCGATGCCTCGCACCTTGTCACTGCTGTCACTGAGTCCTGTGATCAGGACAAACGGAATGAGGCGGGTGGCCGCATTCTCTTTGAGCGTACGGCAGAGATCATAGCCGGACTTGCCCGGCATCATCACATCGGAAAGGATCAGGTCTGGAGCATGGCGGCGGACTTCGGCTTCGGCCTGTTCGGCGTTGGAAGCGGTTACCACGGTATATCCGCGGATGGTCAGTAGTTGGCTCATCAGCCCGGCGATACTGGGCTGGTCATCAACGACGAGGATACGCGGAGTGCGCCGCCTTGGTAACAAGTCCCCCATACCCTGATAAGAAGCCACCCCATCCTCCTCAGTTGTCCGAGCCGTCAGGCCGGGGGCGCGAGGCGGAAGAGAGACACTCATAGCAAAACCGTTTCACTTGCCAAGTTAGGAACGCCTACTGCCCTAGATTCTACCGCCAATTGCCCGTTTGCGGCGGTCCTCGACGAGTTTTTAAACCCTATCACTAGATGAAAGTTTTTTCGATTCCCAGTTCGGTACTCTCCTTGCCTAAATGTGAGCGATTGCCTTGCTCAGGGTTCGTCCGACTTCTGGCCTCCTGTTATGAAGCGAAGTTTGAGATTCCAATTTGCCTTTGTGTTGTTGCTTGGGATATTCACGGGCGTTGCGCCATCGGCCGCAAAAGTACACGTCATTACTTTTGGAAGATGGATGCCCATGCCGTGGAGTAGTGGAACTCGAGCAACCGGCCAAGTGCCCGTGATCAAGATCCGTGCGCTAATCGTCGACGGCCGCGTAAAAGAGTACATGTTGAGTGCTTCCCATGAAGTGACCGAACGATTGTTTGTAGTGCGACGTGTGTTTCGCGTGAACGAGGCTCTTGCTGAGGAAACGGCGCCGCGATGGGAGTGGCAGCGAGGTGGATGGCTGCTGGTCGATCGAGTGACGAGGCGCATTTCGGCAACTAATCCTCCTGAATTCGATACGCTCTATTCGGTTGCTAGTTGGTATCGAGATTATGTCGCATACTGTGGCGTGGCCGACGACGGCAAAAAGACTCATGCAGTGCAACTAAGCCGTCGCAAGCCATGCTCAAGAAAGCGCTGGCGGAAAGCGTGGCGGAAGACGCGTCGCCGGATTCGGCTTGTCCGGCGCCAGTATGACAGCGAGGGCCGATGCCGGTGAGTTTCCGGGCAGCTCGTGGAGCGAAGGAAACGTTTGCCATTCACGCCACATCGTTGACGTCGTGAATGATGCGGAGGAAGACGACGAATAGCAGAGGTAGAGAGGCCTCAGCTTTAGATCAGCGATTGCGTAGCGAGAGCAGGAAGAGGCGCGAGTGCGTCGCGAAGTGGCTATGCCAGTTCCCGCCAAAGTGGATATTGTGAGCACGCCTGCATCCCCTTAGTGTTACTCGCTTGAGACAGCAAGTCTCAATTCTCAAGATTTCGCGTTGCAGGTTGATGATGAAAACCTATCTCGGGCGTCATGTCTACGGATTAGCCGCAGTGCTGTTTGGTGTTGTCGCACTGGCGTGGCACGACTTTAATATTTGGCAACAAATACGGCCGCTTGGGGATGTAGCTCACCGCGGTACCCTTGTTTACTTCTACGCCGCCATCGAGCTGGTCGGCGGGGTCGCGATTCAACGGCGCAAAACAGCGCGAGCCGGCGCGGCTATCTTGGGTGCAATCTCTCTGGTTTTTGCATTGCTGTGGGTGCCTTTCATGGCTGTGAAACCTCAGATTTATGACTATTGGGGAAATTTCTTTGAACAGTTTTCTATCGTGTCTGGAGCGCTCATCGTTTACGCGACGGTTGATGAGAGAGTCCCAGAGCGATCTACGCGGTTGGCTAGGCTTGGCTACATCTCTTTTGGGCTTTGTGTAATTTCATTCACCCTGGAACAACTCTTCTACCTTTCCGGAACGGCATCGTTCGTTCCGAAGTGGATTCCTCCGGGACAAATGTTCTGGGCAATCACGACCACGATTGCATTTGCGCTTGCAGCTTTGGCCCTGTTCACAGGATTTTGGGATCTTCTGGCGTCGCGTTTACTGACCGCCATGATTATCGGGTTCGGATTGTTCATCTGGTTGCCTGCACCTTTTGTTGATCCGCACAAGCAGATCAATTGGGCAGGCAATGCGGAGAATCTGGCCATTGCTGGTGCGGCGTGGATTGTTGCGGATCATCTGAGCCAGAGTCGCAAGATATCGCTTGCCGCAGTGGCCGAGGCTCGTGATGGCGGCGAATCAATAGGGCTGAAGGCGGTGAGAGGGTAAGGATGTTTCGCCTGCGTACCGAGAACCGCTTCGCGCTTCTCTGTACTCCGCTCAACATGACAAAAAGCTGAATCAATCTCCCGCGGCTTCTACCGCGGCCAGTTCCTCGGAGACTACTTTCTCTTTTACCTTTGCGCTCGTGACCAGGATGACGGAGAGCACTACGATCGCGCTGCCCGCCAGGATGAAACGATCTACTTTCTCGTGAAGGATCAGCCAGCCGAGGAAGACGGCGACCACCGGATTCACGTAGGCATAGGTCGAGACCTTGGACGTGGGAACGTGTTCCAGCAGCCAGATGTAAGCCGTGTAGCCGATCCAGGAGCCACAGACAACGAGGTATCCGACGGCGGCAAGGCTGCGTGGCGCCCACACAACGTGCGCGAAATCTCTGTTCAACAGCGCGAACATAAAATTACCAACTCCCGCCGCCGTGACCTGCCAACCTGTCGCACCGAACACGTCCATGCCAGACTGCCAGCGTTTGGAAAGCACCGAGCCTAAGGCCCAGGTGAAGGACCCGCCGATCAGGCTCATCGAGGCTATGAGCTCACGGTGGCCGAGACTGCCGGCTTGCAATTCTGGCCACACGAGCACAAACAGCCCCACGATCCCAAGTGCGAGACCGGCTTTGCCACGGCGAGAAATGTGGTGATCACCGAGCAGAAGTGAATCGAGAACGAGGAACCACAATGGCGTGATGGCGATGATCAGCGCGGACAAGCCGGATGAAACAGTCAGTTCAGCATAGGAGAGCGTGAGATTGCCTCCCATGAGCAGCAGGAGGCCGACTATTGACGACAAAGCGATCTGCTTCGGCGAGTAGAGAATTCTATGTCCCGTGGCGGCGCACACCGCGAGCATGACCACGCCCGCGACAGAGAAGCGCAATCCGCACATTAATGCCGGCGGGATGGTTTGTACTGCGATGTCGATGGCGAGGTACGTCGACCCCCAGAACAGATAAACCAGTCCGAAGGCAAGAAACACCATCCACCGGGTTGGGCGTTGAGCGGACCGCATGAATTTTCAGGATGACAGGGGAAAAGTACAACATATCAGACTGCCGAGCGGTGTGGATCGATTCGAAAAACTTGACCGGTGCCGGGACAAGCAAAAGCAGATTCCTCCGCTTCGCGATCGGAATGACAAAAACAGCCTCGGAGAGGCGCTTTATCCAGTTGTCGCCGTTATATTTATCTTCGCGATAGCAGCGCCCGTTCTCGGCGAACTCTGCGGTCAAAACAATCCCGAACCAAGGGAGGCATCTGCAGTATTATTGGCGAACAAAAGACGAATATGATAGATTCTTCGCGCTATGGCTCGGCGTCCGGATCTCGGGAAGGGCGAGGAGGTTTGGACGCGCAAGGATTTGGACGAGATGCAGCACAATCTTTCGCTGCTTAGCGAGCAGGGGGCGCGGGAGTTTTATCAGAGGGCGTATCGGGAGTGCGCCATCATCAATTCGCATACGTTTCCGCCGGCGCGGGCGATTCAGGAGTTGGTGCAGGCGTGGAAGCAACTGCGGAAGTGGCGGCGATCGTAGGCGTTGATTAGGGGAGGCCTGTTTTGCTATTTCGAAGCTGGGTGGTTTGAACGGGATATTTTCCCACGGCTTGCGCGGTGGCATTCTTTCGCCGCGTCGCGGCATGTTCGCTGTGCCCGTTACCGCAATACGGGCACAGCTTCTTCTTTCCCTGCACTGCACATTGTTATTTGCCGTTTGATGTGCAATGTCGCAGGACTATCCAAGTGTTCAAGCAGCAGGCCTTGAAACTCGGCCATCGTTTCAGCGCACGAATGTGCTTCGACGAAGGCACGCGCCTCGCATTGCTCTGCTTCCGCAAAGAAGCGGCAATAAAGTTCCAGTTTCTGTTGCTCCGAGGCCGCGCCCATGTAAAGGTGGTAATCGATTCTCCCCGGCCGCAAGAGCGCCGGATCAAGCGCATCGATCTTGTTCGTCGTCATCATGTAAAGCACCTCGTCAGGAGCATGAAACCCGTCGAGAACGTTCAACAGTCCAGACAGTGTCACGCCGAACTTGTCGACTGCCGACTTGTCCTCGGGTTTGCCCGGCGGAGTACCAGCAGAGGGCTTGTCATCGCGGCGTGGCTTCGTCCCCATCATGCAATCGACATCTTCGAATAAGACGAGCGATCCTGGAGGAACATCGTTCATTGCTTTCATCAACGAACGATCGTTGAAGTCCGTCAGGTTGATGGCATAGATCGACATGGCGAACTTATCTGCGAGGGCAGAGACTAGCGACGTCTTCCCTGTTCCCGGTGGCCCGTAGAGCAAATATCCGCGGTGATACGGCACCCCAAGATGGCGATAGCGTGACTTCGAGTTCTTGAACTTTTCGATGTCCGCGACCAGACGATCACGTTCTCCGGCCGGCAGGATTACCGAATCGAGCAAGCGTGCGCTGTACCCTTCTACTCGGTCCCAGTATTCCGAGTACACGAACAGCGAAGAGCGAACTCGCTCGTACCTTTTGTGGCACGACGCTATTTCGGTAACGAGCGCTTTCAGCAAGGTCTGATCGCGTCCCACAGTCCGGAATACGAGCGACTCGCTTCGTTTCGGCGTCCAACCGCGAGTGTCTTCGCTGCGGTAGAAGTCGACGCAAAACGGACGTCCTCGATACCAGAACCAGTGACGTCCCGGAGCCGGAATCAGCGCGAGGCTTGCACTGCGTACAGACGTGTCGAGATCGACGCGGCGAATACGCTTCAGGAACTTCTGCTCGGCGAACCACTGCTTCACCCAGGCGAAAGCGGCGTCCTCGTCTTTCACAGTGATCGCAAGCGTGGTCTGGTCGACGATCCACAGCCAGACACGGTTGGGAACGGCGCGCAGGTAAGCCCCGAGAGCACCGATGACCATGAGGAGCAATCCGCCAGAGGCGAATTGGTTCTGGCCGTTCAGCACGTGTTTAAGGAATTCGATCATGCTCGTTTGATTACTCGGAGGGCACAATTTCCATCTTTGCTTCCTCCCCTTGTTCACCTGCTGATTGTTTCGTGAACCCGACCAGGCGATTCACGTCCTTAGTGCGAATAATCCAGGCAATCTCTTCCATATCCCGGCGGCTCGGCACACGCTTGTCGCTGTAGTCGGTGCATTGGCTTACTTTGAACGCTACGACGTGTGCCTGCCGCAGAAAGGCGCAGAGGATCGCCTCCTCGCTCTCCGCGAAACCTCGCTGCATGTGCGCCCAATAGCATGAGTTGCAGAGGGATTCGCTGACTTGCGCTCTGCCATTTCGAATGACGACAGTCATAGGCACTCTCTCTAACCGGCACTTATGCCGGAGATATAGTTGAGAACATCAGCTGGGAAACCAGCGACAAACGTACGTTTAGGCGCTTTACCGTTTAGCCACGCGGGCACATTTTCCCGCGGCAGGATTCGAACCTGCATCTCCCGCTCCTAAGGCGCAGTAACCCTCGACTACACCAGCGGCCAAACTTGGTTGCGCCGCACCGGGGCTAAAGCCCCGGACTCCTTGGCACAGCGAACGCGGCCCTCTAAGGGCCGCTCATCCACAACAACACACGGCTTCGAAGCTCTCCCCAGGGTATAAGCGAAAGGAGAAATCGACTCGAGGCCGGTCGTTGCGGCAATCCTGTCCTTCGGGACTACGCCCCGAGACCTTACAGATCCCGGCTTGCCGCGACGCAGCACCTCGGCAAGTTACGCGGCCCTGCTTCGTCGCACCGTTGGTCGGAAGTATCTCTTCTCTGTTCACCACCGGCGAATTTTGATCTCCCCGAAACTTCCGCAGGGCTCACGCCCGCATGGAACGAAGCGCCTGAACGCGGCCCTGGAAGGGCCGCTCTTTCACGGAGATACCGGCATTGTCGAATGTACATGCAGAACACGACTGCGAAATCTCATTCAATGCACTCCGTTCACTCTGCCGTGCGGGCAGCGCGGGCTGCCTTGCTTCTTTCTTCCGCCCGCGCTGCAGCTTCGTCGCAGCCAGGGAACTTTGATCACGGTTGGGGGCTCGAACCCCGGCCCGAGTTACCAGGCACGCCGCGAAGTTGCCGTGAACTTCACCACTGACTGAATTTCGTTTTGCGCGGACATGGGTCTCGCGCGTTCTTAAAAGTGAGCGGTCAGTATCTGTTGCCTTTCACCACTGAGCGTGCAACTACATCGGCCATTCCAATGGGAGCTGCGCTCGGAGGGCGGACCTTTCGGCCACGCTCAGGGCAGGCTACTGCGTCCGCCCCTACACAACCGCGTGCACACAAATGCGTCTAGCTACGGATTCAACCACAGCCGGCAATGGTCAATGGTCAGTCGAAGGAATCGCGGCCTTCACCGTCCAGCTTGCTTTTATTTTCTTAGCTTTGCGTTAAGGAGCGCCGAGGATTAGTTAGCGCAATCAGACGACACCCTAAAACTGACTTGCCAGTTATATGGCTTTGTCAGCCCGCTAGGCGATTTGTGCGTGTTTATCGACAAATTTGGGCGTCCTTTCATTTGAGGATGTCTGAAGATGTCATAACTTTTAGTTTTTGGCAAGAGGGAAACATTGAGGGAAACATTATTTTTTTAAGTGGAAAATTTGCGGTCCGCGAGAAATTGTGACGCCCCTCCGACGGGGGTGAAAATTCCATGTATTCGCTCCACGTCGTCTCGGGAAAACCAGTTCGCACCCTGCCGTGCCGGGCTTTCACATTTCGTGCCTGCGGCACTGGCGCGATGGTGCCGTCGGGCCTTCGAAAAGAACCGATTCATCTCGTTTGATTGCTTTCGCGTCGCCTTTCCGCTCCTTACACTGTTTCCACTGCGGTGGATTTTCCGTCCGTGATGGATGTCACCTGAGGATTTCAGGTTCCTAATTACGATGAATGCGGCCTAGTTCCACACCAATCTCCCAATGATGACGCAATGCCCACCTACGGCGCCCAGGCACCTTCAGACTCCGGATAATCCCGATTGGGATGCTGCAGACGATACCAGAACCTCCGGAGTAATCCCGAACCCCCTATGCGATACTTACTGCATGCAGTCCCCGCTTCATACACCTACGGCTGCCACTGATCCCAAATCCGTAAAAGTGCATCTCAGCACAGGGGCCGGCATGGATATCGAGTGGGCGGACGGCCATGTCTCACACTACAACTTTGTCTACTTGCGCGACGCATGTCCATGCGCCATGTGCGAGGAAGAGCGTGGCAAGACCGGACGCCACCCGGGAGATCCTGCTGTATCGCCTCCTGGTAGCCTAGTGATCTTCAAGCCCAATGCAAAGCCGCTTTCGGCCGAAGGCGTGGGGAAATATGCCATCAAGTTTTCATGGAACGATAACCACGACCTCGGGATTTATTCCTGGAAATTCCTGCGCGAGGTTTGCCCGTGTGGGGAGTGCAAAAAGTCTCACGCGCAGGGCAACGCACCGAGTGGAACGGCACCCGGCGGTGTCTAATTCCGTAGCCGTCCGATGACTTCGTCGAGTCCCAACCCGGTCATGCAGTCTGTCATCAGCGAGCTGCTGCCAGATCTGCACGCCAAAGCCGGATGCAAAGAGATCGGCCTCACTCACGAATCTTTCGCGATAATTTTGGCCGAGGTTGGCGCGAAGCACGCGGCAGGCTTACCTGAAACCGAGGTCCGAAGTTTCTTTCTCAGCCTTCGAATCGACGAACTTGCCTTAGCCCGTGCCTGCGCAGTCGGACATGAGATGGCCTGGGAGATTTTCCTGACCCGCTATCGTGAGAAGCTCTACCTTTCAGCGCTGCGGATCGTTCGCGAGGATTCTGCCGCCCACGATCTTGCCGACACGCTCTATGCGGATCTCTATGGCACCACGACGCGTGAAGGGCAGCGTGTCTCGAAGCTGGCCTCCTACACCGGCCGCGGCTCTCTTGAGGGATGGCTTCGTACCGTTCTTGCTCAGGAGTATGTCAACCGCTACCGCAAGACCAAGCGCCTGGTCAGTCTTGATGAAGAGTCCGAGAAGAGCGTGCAGTTTCGTGCGCCTGATCCAGAGCCCGTCCCGTTGACTGATAACCGCTTATCCCGCGCCGCCGACCAGGCGCTCGCCGCGCTTCCGGCGGAAGATCGGTTGATTTTATGCACGTACTATCTCGACCAACGTACCTTAGCCGATATCGCCCGCATGCTGGGTGTTCATGAATCGACCATCAGCCGGAAGCTCGATAAGCTAGCCAAGTCATTGCGCAAACAGATCGTTACAGCCCTTACCCGCGCGGGGATGTCCCGCCGCCAGGCTGAAGAGGCATTGGAGGTTGACGTCCGCGATTTGCAGGTAGATATTCGCCGTAGCCTTGCGCAAGAACAGCCGACTCCGGCGTTCTCAGAGAAGAGAGTGGAGGCGCAAGTCCGGGAGGGCGAAGGGTGAACGAACCCGCATCCCTGCAGTTGGTTGATTTTCTAGAGGCTAGAAGCTGGTAGCCAGAAGCTTTAGATGGAAAAAGTACCCCAAATCGTGAGCGAACGGCTGAGAGCCGCAGCGGCGGCGGTCGGTCACCCCGATGCCGACGTGCTCACGGCCTTCTCCGAGCATTCGCTTCGCAAATCTGAGCGCGCTGAGGTCGTCGAGCATCTGGCCCGCTGCGCCGAGTGCCGCGAAGTCGTCGCCCTGGCCCTTCCCGCCTCTGACCAACGGCACGAGACGGTTCGTCTAGCAAACGAGGGCTGGTTGACCTGGCCCGTGCTCCGTTGGGGATTTATCGCCGCCGGAGTCGCCGCCATGGTTTCGTTCGGAGTCATGCGATATCAGCATCGCGTCCCGATTGTGGCCTACCTGAAGGCCCCATTTGAAGCGACAGCCAAAGAAGCCAAGAATCTGCCACCAACTCCAGCGCCTGCCGCGTCTGCAGAGCATCGCGATAAGACGACCGCTGCGCCGCCGTCGATATCGACGGACCGAAAGGATCTAAGTTCAGCGAACGCAGACGCTACTCCTTCAGCGGAGATGGCAACTCCTGCTGTAAGCGGTCTAGTCCAGTCCAGGCGCCCCACGGTCGGCGGGCCATTACCGCATGGCCCTCGCGTACAGTGGCAGCAAAATACGAATGTTCAGCAACCGGCGGTGCAGTCCGCGCCCGCGAAACAGTTACGTGCCATTCCGCTGCAAAGTGCTCCGCCTTCGGCCAGCCCGGAAACGGTTGAGGTCTCCGGGGAAGCCGCGTTGTCGGCCAATGCAGACAGCTCAAAGTTGCAAAACAAGATCGATCAGCAAGCATTGCAACACCGTCCGGCTGAGGTAAAGGTCGAGAGAAGCAAGCCCCCGGCTACAACTGTCGCGACTGCTCCGATGGTCAACTTCCCGCTTCCGGCGTCCCCGGGAAGAGCTCAACTGACTCGCCAGACCGCTCAGGCGAACTTGTTTACCGCTGCTTCGATTCTATGGACAATTTCCGCCAGCGGCACCCTTCAGCGCTCCTTCGACCAGGGCACGAGTTGGGAGGACATCGATGTCAACAATCCTTCCGCAATGGGAGCCGGAGTAGCGTTGATGAAAGCGCCTGCCAAAGCCAAGGAAGTGATTACCGACAGCCTCGCTCAGAAGGACAGATCAGTTCCTCTCAGCTTCCGTGCTGTCGCTTCCAATGGGCCAGATGTCTGGGCAGGAGCTTCAGGCGGCTTACTTTATCACACGACTGACGGGGGCAGTCATTGGACTCGCGTCGTCCCCTCAACCTCAGGTGTTTCCCTAACCGGGGATATCGTCAGCCTGGAGTTCATTGATCCACAGCATGGCCGCGTAGTGACTTCAACTCCTGAGGTTTGGACCACCTCCGACGACGGCCAATCCTGGCAAAAGCAATAGCTGGCGTTACCTCCGATAGGTTTCCGCTAACCAAGTTACCAAGGTGACATTTACACCAAATAGGGTGCAATCTAGTATCCAGTTCGTGGTTTGGCAGTTCTGGGGGAGGGCTGCCGAGGCGTCCTGGACTGAAAGGTCCTAGGGCGCTTTTCTTTTTGGTCTTAATTCGTTAGCTGGGCTGCGCGATTCGCAGGATCATATAGTCCTCGTCGATGACGTGGTCCCCTATCTTTAGAGCTCGCGGTTCCCGGCCAAACGTCTCGAATCCCAGGGAATAGTAAAGCTTACGGGCCGGCGTTTGCGTCTCGGTCACCGACAGCACAATGTGATCCAGCCCCTGAATCTTCGCCGCCCGTTCCAGAATCGCCTGCATCAGTTCCCGGCTTAGCCCCCTTCTGCGCTTCGACGGAGTCACATAGACACCCCAGACCCTCGCCTTATGCCGGACCTTAGGACCCATCTCCCGATGAAAGCCCGCCATCCCGACAAGCTGCCCATCCTCGAATGCGCCCGCAACAAACGAGTCACCCGTCGGCCCGAGCCGGTTCTTCACCTCGTCCAGACTGAGCCGAACATGTTCTTCCAAGGACGAACTGAACGCTTCCGGATCGCCTTCCAGTGCCTCACTGCGCAACCGGCGCCATTCGATGGCATCTTCCGCTCGGAGGAATCGGATCTCCATCTACTGCGCTCCCCGGCAAGCGGCGCAGTATCCACCAATTTCCAGGCGCGAAATCAACACGTAAAAGCGGCAGTCCTTCTCCACCTGTTGCTTCAGTTTCTCGAACTCCTCGCTCACAAATTCGGTGATCTTGCCGCAGCGCAAGCACGCCATGTGAATATGGTCGCGCTCCAGCTTTCGCTCGTAGTAATGACCCTCGCCGTTGATGTGCATCAGATCGAGTTCATCGATCAGTCCATGCCGCTTCAAGAGTCGCAGAGTCCGGTACACGGTGCTCCGGTCCACGCTTGGATCCAACCTCTGCGCCTTGCGCAAAATCTGGCTCGCATCCAGATGTTTGCTGGCGGTTTCCATCACGCTGAGAATCGCGCGTCGCTGTTGGGTCATGCGGATTCCACGCTCGGAGAATTGCGCCTGCAGCCGTCCCGGTGCTTCTGTCTGTGGTAGTGGCATAGGTCTGGATCACTCTCGTCGCAACTCGTCGCAATCAAAATGCGACGAATTCTCTCGCCGCAGCTGGACAAAGCCCCTCGCATTTCGGCAAACTATTCTTGTCGCAGTAGTTGCGACTCAGTTGCAACTCGATGATAACGCAAATACCTCTCATTCGCTGTATTTATTGCACCGACATTCATCGAATATGAATAGAACTCATCGTCATCTGATTCATCTCTGCCTGCTGTCATTGGCTCCGATCCTGCTCGCGCCTCTTGCGTTAGCGCAGGAGAGCCCCTATTTCGTCACCTACGATCACTACCTCGAAGAACCTGGCAACCTCGAGGTGGAATATTTTTCCACGTTCGGCACCCAACGCGGTGCTGGAAACTTCATTGCCGACTGGACCGAACTCGAGTATGGGGCCACTGCCTGGTGGACCACTGAGTTCTACCTCGACGGCCAAAGTACCTTCAACGACAGCACAATCTTCACCGGCTTCCGCTGGGAAAATCGAGTTCGCTTGCTCAAGGCCGAGCACCTGATCAACCCCGTGCTCTACCTCGAGTACGAGCAGATCAGCGAAGCCGACAAGATCATGAAGGAAGTTGAGGGCCACGACGTCGCGTCCGACCACGCTGTTTCCAACGCTTTCACCCGTCAGGGACTCAATCACGAACTTGAGTTCAAACTGCTCCTCTCCAGCACTCACAACGGATGGAATTTCGCCGTCAATCCTCTCGCCGTGAAGAACCTGACCGGTGGCGACCCGTGGGAGTTCGGCTATGCGATCGGTGCGAGCCGCCCTCTTGCGCTTAAAGCTTCCACGCAGCGTTGCAATCTGTGCCGCGAAAACTTTATAGCCGGAGTTGAAATGTACGGCGGACTCGGCGACCGCTACAGCTTCGGGCTGCCGGACACCTCGCATTACGTGGCTCCGGTGATTGCCTGGAACCTGCCCTCAGACTGGACTCTGCGCCTGTCGCCCGGATTCGGGCTCAACGACAACAGCCATGGCTTCCTGCTGCGCTGGGGTCTCTCCCGAGAATTTTCCGGTTTCGGTGAGAGAATGGTGCGATTGCTGGGAGGACATTGATGACTCGAATCACGAGCATTGGTGTCGCTGTGGCTTTTTCCCTTCTCACCCCTGTTGTGTCGTTCCCTCAGCAGGACCACACCACCTCGCTAACCAATTCCGTCGACGTTGAGTTAGCGAACGCGCCCAAGAAAGCCGCAGGACGCCATAATCCCCTGGAGACTGATCGGGAAGCGCCCGCCGCAGGAGCGAAGCTCTTTGCCCAACACTGCGCCGAGTGTCACGGTGCAACCGCCGGGGGCGGCAAAAAGGGCCCGAGCCTTCGTGCTTCCGAGGTGCAGCAAGCGCCTCCGGGGGCAATTTTCTGGCTTCTCACCAACGGCGTGGTCCGCCGCGGAATGCCAGTCTGGTCCAAACTTCCCGACGCGCAACGTTGGCAACTCGTCACCTACATCAAATCGCTGGGCACACGTTCTTGAGCATGTTTGATCCAATCGTTTCGCCTTTGCTTCGCCGACCGAGATGGGGCTTCCCGCTCATACTCGCTTGAAACTCACAGCCGTTCTCACCCTGCGACTTTTCCCGCTCCCGGTCATCTAACCGTGGTGTTACGATAAATAGTTCGGCTTCTCTCCGGGGGAGCAACCATATAGATCGCCACACCGGCAGCGCGACCCGATGGAGCGTCGGCCGAGAAGCGCGACGTTACAACGAGGAGAACAAGAATCATGGCTGGCAATGGAATCGTCGAAGTCACAGATCAGAACTTCGACCAGGATGTACTGAAATCGGATAAGCCCGTTCTGGTGGACTTCTGGGCAACCTGGTGCGGCCCTTGCCGCGCTATCGCCCCCATCGTGGAAGAGCTGGCCACCGAGTATCAGGGCAAAATCAAGATCGGCAAAATGGACGTCGACTCCAACAGCGCGACCCCCATGCGCTACAAAGTCACCGGCATTCCGACCCTTTTGGTCTTCAAAGGCGGACAGGTTGTCGAGCAGTTAGTCGGCTATCGCCCCAAGGACGCGATCGCCCAAGCCCTGAACAAGCACATCGGATAAGGCTGCTATCAGCCGTCAGCTTTCAGCTATCAGCAGAAGCGCCCGGGACGATTCCCGGGCGCCTTTGTTTTGCGGAACGAACCTGGAATACAAGCCCCGCCATGAGGTTGCGCGCTAGCTACACACCGGTGTTTATCGTCACCACGATTCTCCTCAGTTTCACCGCTTATGCCGACGATACGCGTCAGATTGAGCAACAACTACGCGATCAGTGCCTGCACAAATTGCTCATCTTGCGCGGGGTTCTACCCAGGCAATTCACTGCGAATCGATTCAATGGGCAACCCCCTTTCCGGTGACTGGACTGTCCACAGCATCGTGCAACTGGAAGACCTCAGCATCTCCACAGGCTCTCTGAAGATCCGCGGAAATTCGTGTTCGTTGGGGATGGCTCAAGGATTCGGGGTTTCAGAACCTGCACGATCTCGACAAAGACGGCAAGCCAGACACGCATCAGAATGAAACACCTGAGGTGCGAATTGAAGCCGATGTTCGGCAAGGTGACCAAGCCCCGGAAGCGATCCAGGCTGCATTTGCGCGGATGTTCCTTACTGCCAAAAGACAGCTTTGCCGATTAGGTCCCGCACTATTGGAAAGAATGCCTCCGATTCGCAATTCGCCAAGGGACCAGGGAGTATTGGTGCTACCTTTCACCCGAGTTTCTCAACATTCCAGGTGTGGTCCCGCAGCCAAACTCGACTGGTCATCAGGCGACCTTCGAGCACGTAAGTTCCACTTCGTCAGAGCCCACGGTTGTTCGTCTAGGGCAGGGCGGGGCGTAACGCCGCCTGAAGCAACTTACAGGCCGGAGCCGGAGTTTCGGCGAGGACGCGCGACGGTCCAAATTCCAGGGAACCGTAACTTTGTCGCTCGTAGTAAATCAGCAAGGCCGCGTGACTGACGTGGAGATTGTGACTCCTACCGGCTGCGGATTGGACGAACAGGCCGTTAAAGGCGAGCAGACCTGGAAATTCAAGCCGCCGATGAAAGAAGGTCGACCTGTCTGATTCAATATCGTTGTGGAAATGAATTTCCACGTGTATTGATCAGTATTTCCTCAGTACCCCAATCACTCTTCCCTGCACATCCACTGACGCGGCAGGCACAATGATCGGCTTCATATTCACATTCGATGGCTGCAGGCGGATGTTCTCACCCTCGCGATAGAAGCGCTTCAGGGTTGCATCATTCTGATCGACCAGTGCGACCACAATGTCTCCGTTGTGGGCGGTGCGCGCCTTCTCGACCAGAACATAATCGCCGTCTAGGATGGCTTCATCCTGCATCGAATCTCCGCGCACCTCGAGCACGAATACTTCTTTCGAGCGTACAAAATCTGCCAGTGAAATCGTCTCCGGATTTTCGATCGCTTGGATCGGCTGTCCTGCAGCAATCCGGCCCATCAGCGGCAGAACCACGCCCGTATTCACGCTCATCGATTGCTTCAACTTTCCCTTGGGCGGGAGCAAATCAATCGACCGGCTCCGGTTGTAGTCGCGCGTGAGCAGACCTTTCTTTTCCAGATTCGAGATATGCTTGTGCACGGTCGCCAGCGAATTCAGCTTCAGCCCTTGTCCGATCTCTTCGAACGAAGGCGAGTAGCCGTTTTCGGTGACAAACCGGGAGATGAAGTCATACACTTCGCGCTGCCTGCGTGTAATCGCCATGCGCCCATTATTGGCGAACATAAAGCGAAAAGCAAGAAAGAAGTGCGTAGAGTGGCAATGATCATGTGGAGACGGGCGCCTCGCCCGTCCAGAGGCCAAGAAGTATCGGGCCCGCAAGCTTTCGTGTGCGGTGTATGGCTCTTGAAACTTTTGCTTCTGCGGCAACTCCAATCGAGTAGATAGGTTTTTTGCTCCCAAGCGGAGGCCAACAATGTCAGCAACGTTCCGATTAGCTTTCGTCGCCCTAGGAGCGCTCTTCGTAGTCACGCCCGGCAACGCCAAAGCCAACCCCGCCGCCGCGATCCCCGCACCAGAGTATGACGCGCCGCGTGCCTCCGCCTCCGGAAAGCAAACCGCGGTCCTCTCCGGCGGATGCTTCTGGGGAGTTCAGGCTGTCTTCCTGCACGTCAAGGGAGTCATCAGCGCAACATCTGGATACTCTGGAGGATCCGCTAAAACGGCTGACTATGAAACCGTCAGCCCAGGAGACACCAGACACGCCGAATCGGTCCAGATCGCCTACGATCCTTCGCAGATCACCTATGGCGAACTGCTTCAAGTGTTCTTTTCGGTAGCCCATGATCCAACGCAACTGAATCGTCAAGGCCCCGACGAAGGCACGCAATATCGCTCCTCAATCTTCTACAACGGCAAAGAACAAAAACGAATCGCCGAAGCCTACATTGCTCAACTCGGCAAAGCAAAAGTATTTCGGCATCCGATCGTGACCAAGATGGTGCCGCTCGAAGCGTTCTATCCCGCAGAAGCCTATCACCAAAACTACGCGGCCCTGCACCCGAGTCAGCCGTACATCGTCTTCAACGATGCCCCAAAAGTTGAACACCTGAAAAAACAATTCCCGCAACTGTATGTGAGCAAGTAAGACAGAGGTAGCCGGTGTTTCTCAATGCGAATCAGAATAGAGCGACCAATCTTTTCCTTTGCGTACCTTCGTGTCCTTATTGGTTAGATGAAATCCGTTCGGCGCCTGAATCTCTCACAACTCACAGCCGCAGAACTACGAATTGTCTTTGCCCAGGACGTGCCGTGCCGGGCTTTCACATGCCGCCGTTTCGTGGCTACAGCGGGGCTCTCTGAAGATCTCCGTAATTTCATGCGGAATCGGTCACGCGAGCCAAGAAAGCACGGGGTATCGCCGGCCGAACATTGCCGAAACCAGCGAGACTCCTGTAAAATCTATGTTTGCCCTATAAGATTTGAACGATCCGGGAGCAGCAGTCCAATGGCACAACAATGCGATATCTGCGGCAAGAAGCCGCAAGCGGGAAACCGCATCAGCCACGCCCACAACGTCACCAAGCGGCGCTGGAACATCAACCTGCGTCCGGTGCACGCCAAGGTGAATGGCCAGGGAAAGCGGATCCGCGTCTGCACGTCCTGCCTGCGCAGCGGTAAAGTCGTCAAGGCGTAATCACCTCACCACAGAGGACACCGGGGTTCACAGAGGCGCATTTGAGCCGCGCGAGAATTTCTGTCTTCCTTTGGGTTAGTCCGCCCGCGCACTGGCGCGAGGCGGCCATCTCTATATGGCTAATGGCGTGTTCGCGCTAGTTGGCTGGCGGTGTCGGCGTTACCGCGAGCAACTGAACGTCGAAGATCAGCGTGGCGTTGGGCGGGACGATCTTCTTATATCCTGCGTCACCATAGGCGAGCTCGGGCGGGATCCGGAGTTGGCGTTTTCCTCCGACTTTCATGCCGGCTATTCCTTCATCCCATCCCTTAATCACGTCTCCTTTTCCTAACTTGAAGCTGTAGGGCTGGTGGACGTCGACGCTGCTGTCGAACTTCTTTCCATCGGTAAACCAGCCGGTGTAGTGAACCTTGACGTGGTCTCCGGCGTTGGCCGCGGTGCCGGTGCCGACTTTGATGTCCCAGTATTGAAGGCCAGAGTCGGTCTTCACACCGTCGCCCGTTACTTTCGTGGGAGCGTTCGTGTTCGGGACGCGGACGGGAGTCGTTCGGTGACTGGTGGTTTGCGCCACGACCAAGGCTGAAAGTAACGTCAACGTTGCGAAGATGGCAATCCGCGCCGGTCTCATACGATCCCTCTATTCAAGCGCAATGACCTCGATTTCTACTAGAACATCTTTGGGTAGACGCGCGACTTCGACCGTGGAGCGCGCCGGGGGAGTGGAGCTGAAATATTTTCCGTAAACCTCATTCATGGCTGCAAAGTCGTTCATGCTCTTGAGGAACACGCCGCAACGAACGACTTTCCCGAGCCCGCTTCCGGCGGCCTCGAGGATTTCAGCAAGGTTGCGAAGCACGCGGTCGGTTTGCGCTGTAATGTCTCCCGTGATGACCTGCTGCGTTGCGGGATCGATGGCGACTTGGCCGGAGGTGAAGATAAGTCCGTTCGCTTTGATTGCTTGGGAATAGGGACCGATGGCTTGCGGGGCGTCTTTGGTGGAGATAATTTCGCGCATAGAACTCCAGTGATCAGTGGCCAGTAACCAGCACCAGCAAAAGGCAAGACCACAGAGGGCACAGCGTAACACAGATGGGGCCGCCGCTTGTCAGCAGACGGCTGTGGCGCCGATAGCGATACGCGTCACCGGCAAAAGCCCGTTTGCAAGTCGAGAATGCATGCGGCAGCACGCAGCGAGTTAGCTGGATGTAAGTTAAGGCGAGTCCCACTCGTCGACCCGGACCACTCTGTCGTCGTGCGAGAAAGAAACGATGTAGCATGCAGGAAGGAGAAGTGCGAACGGATGCGAGTAGATATACTCCAGGACGCATGACTTATGGGGGAAATGGATCACGCCGCACTTCCCAGCGTGATGGTTTGGCTTTTCCCATCTTTCCAACGACGGAAACACGAGAATCCCCGATTCGCACTGATGCGAATGACCGCCTCACCCTCGCGTAGCGGGTAAATGCAACTGCAGTCTTTGTGGCAACCGCAAGCAGGGCACAGAGACACAGGATCACACCTATGCGGACGTTGCGTGATGAAGACATTCCTTTCTTCGTTCGAGATGGTAGTCCAGAATGGTTGCGAGTTGCAAAATCGCCACGCTGCACATCAGCGCAACACTAAAGGATGGCGGTTGGTTCAGTGGGGTTCGGGCATTGGCCGATGCACTTAGATCTTCTGCAGTCTTTGGACTTCGTGCACGCCGGGGATTTTGCGCAGGCCCACGATGATCTGCTCCAGGTGCTTCAGATCGGAAATGTCGAGGACGACATCTACACTCGCCTGGCTGTTGGCTGTGTGCGCGGCGATGTTGCGGATGTTGCTCTTCGCATCGCCAATCACACCGGTGATGTTTTTCAACATCCCGAATCGGTCATCGCAGAAGACTGTCAATTTCACCGGATAGGCAGTTGGAGTGCTGTCGTCGCGCGCCCATTCGACATCGATTTTTCTTTCTGGCTCGTAAAGAAGATTGGTGACGTTCGGGCAATTTACCGAGTGCACGGCGACGCCCTTGCCTCGTGTGATGTAGCCGACAATATTCTCGCCCCGGATCGGGTTACAACATCGAGCGCGGTAGACTAGCATGTCTCCCTGGCCGCGAACGGTGATAGCGTTGTGGTCTCCGAATACGCGGCGAACGACACTGGTGAGGCCGCCCGGTTGCGAGGTCAGGCCCTCAGACTCGATTTCACCTGCGATCGACGGAGTTGCTCCCGCCGGCAGCAGGCGGGCTAGCACCTGCCGCGCCGAGTATTTGCCATAGCCGATGCCCGACATCAAGTCTTCCGCTTTGCCCAGGCCGTATCCGGAAGCCACCCGTAACAAGTCCTCGTCTTTGATTTCCTTCAGGGCAATGCGGTACTTACGTGCTTCCTTTTCGATCAGCTTACGGCCGATTTCAATGGCACGTTCGCGCTGGTGAACATTGAGCCAGTGCTTGATTTTGTTGCGTGAGCGCGAGGACTTAACGAGGCCGAGCCAGTCTCGGCTGGGCTTGTGTCCAGGCTGTGTGAGGATTTCGACGATGTCTCCCGAGTGGAGCTTGTGGCGGAGCGGCACCATACGCCCGTTTACCTTAGCGCCAGTACAGGTGTGACCCACTTCCGTATGGATTGTGTAGGCGAAATCGATAGGCGTAGCGTCGCGTGGAAGAACCACTACTTTGCCTTTCGGGGTGAAGGTGTAAACCTCTTCCGGGTAGAGATCGACCTTCAGCGTGGAAAGGAATTCATTGGGATCACTGACATCACGCTGCCACTCGACGACCTGCCGAAGCCATGCGAGGCGCTGCTCGTCCTGGGCCGAGACCGGCCCGTCTTTGTATTTCCAGTGGGCCGCGATGCCTTCCTCGGCCATTTTGTGCATTTCTTCGGTACGGATCTGGATTTCGAAGGGCGTGCCATCTTCGGTGATGACCGATGTATGCAGTGACTGATAGAAGTTCGGCCGCGGCATGGCGATGAAGTCTTTGATACGTCCGGGGACCGGGCGCCACAGGTTGTGAATGATGCCGAGGACCGCATAACAGTCCTGCAGAGACCGCGTAACCACGCGCATGGCGTAGAGATCGTAGACCTGGTCGACCGAAATCCGCTGACGCTGAAGTTTCTTGTGGATGCTGTAGATACGCTTGATGCGGCTTTCGACACGAGCCTGGATGCCAGCCTCTTTCAGCTTATCGCTGATAATGGCCTGCATCTTCGCGAGAAAAGCTTCTCCCTGCTTGCGGCGGGCATTTACTGCTTTTTCAACCTGTTCATAGCCGAGCGGATCGAGGAAGCGGAAGCCCAAGTCTTCGAGCTCGCCGCGAATCTTGCCCATGCCCAGGCGGTGCGCGATGGGAGCGTAAATTTCCAGAGTCTCTTCGGCGATCTTTTGCTGGCGCTCAGGTGGAAGGTGCTCGAGCGTCCGCATGTTGTGAAGGCGGTCTGCTAGCTTGATTAAGACGACGCGGATGTCGTCGACCATCGCCAGCATCATTTTGCGCAGATTTTCGGCCTGTTGTTCCTCGCGGGTGGCAAAGTCAATTTTGCTGATCTTGGTGACACCTTCGACGATGTGCGCAACCTGCTCGCCGAATTCCTTGCGGATGTCGGCGATCGTAACCGACGTGTCTTCTACGGAGTCGTGAAGAAGCCCGGCGGCTATGGCAACTGGGTCCATTTTCATTTCGGCAAGGACAAGCGCAACTTCCAGAGGGTGTACGAGATAGGGCTCACCGGAGGCTCGTGTCTGCCCGTCGTGGTGCTTTAGGGAGTAGTCGTAGGCCTTCTTAACGATCGATAGATCGTCTTGCGGACGGCTTTCCTGCATCCGCTTCATCAAGTCGCGAAACTTGGTGAGCGTAAGAGCCGTCGTAGCGATCTGTTGGCGCAAGCTCGCCATGAAGGATTATAGCCCGCGAACAGCCCGGGGGGACTGGCTCTGGAACCGGAGGAAAGGTACGCGGCTGGGTCTATTATAGCTTTCTATTTCGGACTCGGAGGTGCGCTCTTATGGCCTTCTAACTGCCACGAGTGGAGACTCGGTGCCTTCAGATGGACACGAATCGACTTTTTCAAAAGCACCGACACGGTTTTTCCGGTCGAGAAATTAGCTGTTTCTTTTTTCTTGCATGAACTTTCAGCGCGATTTTGTCTGCTAGAGTGTTGGCGCATGGTCAGTCTCAGTATGGCTCGAATTCTGGTCAGTGGAATGTCAGGACCGATCGGTGCCGCGCTGCTTCCGACGCTGAAGTCTAACGGCGCGCGCATCTCACGGCTGGTGCGCAAAGGCGGGAAGTACTCCGCCTCAGACGAGCAGCAAATCCCGTGGGACCCCGCGCAACCAATTTCTCCCGAATCAGTTTCGGGCTTTGATGCGGTGATCCACCTTGCTGGGGAAAGCATTGTTGGACGCTGGACTGACTCGAAGAAGCGAGAGATTCGCGACAGCCGTGTCAAGGGCACAACTCATCTAGCGCAAGCTCTTGCCCAGTCAAAGCACAAGCCGCAAGTCTTCGTTTGCAGCTCAGCGATTGGATACTACGGAGATCGCGGAGACGAAGTGCTGAACGAACAGAGCTTTCCGGGCACGGGATTTCTTGCTGAGGTGTGTCGCGAATGGGAGACCGCCGCTCAGCCGGCCGCGGATGCTGGAATTCGGACCGTCTCTATGCGGACCGGCATTGTTCTGACGCCGAAGGGCGGTGCCCTGGGAAAGATGCGGCTGCCTTTCAAGATGGGCATGGGCGGACGGATCGGCGATGGCCGGCAATGGATGAGTTGGATCGACGTACGCGACATGGTGGGTGCGATTCATCACCTGCTCAAAAACGATCTTCTTCACGGGCCGGTGAATCTGGTTGCGCCCAAGCCCGTGACGAATGCCGAGTTCACTCAAACACTGGCTAGCGTATTGTCGCGGCCGGCAATCTTTCCGGTGCCTGCAGTTGTAGTCAAAGTGGCATTCGGCGAGATGGGAGAGGCTGCTCTCTTGGGCAGCCAACGGGTAGAACCTGCTCAGCTTTTGGGAAGCGGATATCCCTTCCGCTTCAATGAATTACGGACCTCGCTCAGGGCGCTTCTGAAGGACTGATTGCCAAAAATGCTCACGATCGATTGTGATTCCCGTCACAGACCATGTGGGCCCTTCCTGCGACACTCGATCTCAACGAGAAGGTATGAAGAACAAGACCTTGGCCACGGTGCTTTTCGCTTGCGTACTCTGCTGGAGCCTGCTGCCGATGACTATGGCGGCTTTGACCATGCACACTATGCGGGCGAGCACAACGGGAGCAGCGCAGGAACACTCTTGCTGTCCCGAGGTACACCCTCGGGCAAGGCCATCCGGTTTCGCTACGAGTCCCCCTGCGACAATGCCGTGCGACAGTCGGCATCCGTGTTGCATGCAACAGGCACCAGAGAATTCTCCAGCCCTCCCCGCTTTAAGGATTGACTCACGGCCGGATCTGTACCTGCTGCATGTTGGCGGTAGCTACTCGGAGATCACACTTTCGCAACCAGTTACGGCAGCGCCTTTCGCGCTCAATCTTTCCGAGCCTTATCTGCGACGAACTACAGTCCTGCGGATCTGAGCTGTCTCGCGCGCCAGAGGCGCACTTCATTCATTACTGACAGATTTTCAATTTCCATGCGCGATGGGTTTGGCCATCGAGCACTTCTACCACGAATTCATTGAGGACATTTGGGATTATGAAACACAAGTTATTCGCAGTGATCTGGGCTCTAACTGTTATGTCATGGGCCCAAACGTCAACGCAGACGACACCCTCTCAAACTCCGGCGCCCACAGATAAGGCAAAGCTATCCTGCTGCGACAAGATGGCGAACGGCTCGAACGACGGGAGTCCGGCATGCATGCGTCACAAAGACGGCAAGGAGATGGCTTCCTGTTGCTCTGGAAAGGACGGGGCCTCGTGCTGTGGCGAGAAGGACGCTCAGGCTTGCATGCAGGATGGCAAGTGCACGGCAGACTGCTGCAAAGAAGGATCCGGGACAGCCAAGGCTGCGTCCTGCCGTGACCGCAAAGCAGGAAAGGAATGCGGGAAAGGATGCTGTGGTTCGAATAAAAGCGAGAAGCCAGCGTAGTTAGAAGTCGCTCCTGAAACTTGGCCCCAGCGAGGTTGCTGGGGCCATTGTTTATGGGTGTTCCGGGGCTATCGTCGCGGAAAAATACTGCAAGCAACGCTTCTATGTATGGCGCTCTTCCAGTTCCCGAACTGGCATGGCGCACACCGCACCTCCGCTAAAGTTTTCACCCTCGATTCCGCAGGCGTGATCGAAACGCGCCCGATAGTTCTCCCACGCGATGGCAGAGGTCAGCTCAACCAACTGCGCATCGCTGAACCGTTCACGAAGCCTGGCGAAAAACTCATCTGACACCTCGACCGGGGTCTGGGTCATCGTATCGGCGTATTCAAGGACGAGGCGCTCCAGATCGGAAAAATTTAAATTGGTACGGTAGCTGCCCAGGTTAGCGATCTGTTCTTCAGAGATCCCGCTCTTTCTGCCAACGGCAGAACCAATGTCAATTCAAAACGGGCATCCGACGAGCGTGGCAACACGCAGTTCCGCGAGACCCTTCAGTTTGTGATCGATGAGCTTGCTGCTCATCTGGGATTGCTCCATTTGAAGGTATCCCCAGAAAAGTTTCGAGTGGTGAGCGCTCACTTGAATCGGCATGATGACGCGTCCAAGACGTCGACGAGTCAGGTAGTAAACGAGCGAAACAAAGACGCGGCGAAGGGGGCCGCCCTGGTTTGCGGCTGCACCTGGGATGCGTGACATGAGAATTCTCCCCAGAATTCTGATTCACTGCGGGGTGGAACGATTCATTTCGTCGTGCAGCTTTTGCAGGAGCTGCGCGCGTTGCTCGGTGGTGAGTTCACGCTTCAACTCCTCAAGAGCCAAGGCCACGATGTGATAGTGGTGCGCGCCTGCGAACTTGGGGTCGGCGGTGATGTCCAGCCAAAGCTTGTGCATGAGTTCGACGTCTTGGGCGCGCATTCGAGGCGTGTGTGGGCCTAATGCGTATTCGCGGACCGAACCGTCCGGAGCACAGACTTCGAGCGTCAGGCGCGGACGGGGTTCTTGCAGCCGCTCCCAGGCGTCGCCGGTGAGTTTGGCCTGCTCGTCGGCGCTGAGTTTATTCGAGAGTCCGCAAACCACACGGCTGGCATCCAGGCGCTGCGCGGTCACCATGATGGCTTCGAAGACATCGGTCGCCGGGACGACCAACAGCGAGATCGGTTTGCCTTCTTTTTCTGCGACCGCGACCGCTGCAGTAAACAATTCCTGCTCGTAGTGATCGAAAACCTGAGTAGCGTCAAACACGGTGCTGCCGCTGAACGTGTGCTCTCGATGGTAGAGGCGCGCGCTCATGACAACGACGTCCTGTTTCACAGTATTCGTGTGCCCCAGGATGTGGCGGAGGTAATAAAGATTTCGCGGATCACGGACGGCAACGAGGATGTTGCCCGGCCGGACGCCCATGGCACCGCTGCCGAGTTCCTGATTGCCGTAAACGCGGAACTGATCCATGTGCTCCGGTTTGCCGTGACGCTCCTTGGCGACGTGGCGCTCAGAGAGGGTAAAGATGGTGAAGAAGGCTGCGCTGAAAATCACTCCGGCGATCGTAGCTTCATACTTAGTAAAGAGGTTGACGATTGCGGTGATGAACAGAACTGCGAAAATCAGAAGCAGACCGAACGGGATCTCGGTTTTTCCGATATGAAAATTACCGGGTACTTTCCACTCGCGGCTGCCTGGCTCGGTAAAGCGCAGCACGACCACGGAAAGCGCCTTCATCGTGAAACTCCAGATCACGCCAAAGGCATACAGAGCGGCCAACTTGTAGACATTTCCTTTGCTTCCGATGACGGTCACCAACTGCAGAATCACGATCAAGTTGATGATGCGATAGCTAGTCCCAAAGCGGGGATGCGGCTTCTGAAACCAACCCGTCAGCACACCATCTTCGGCCACGCGATTCATCACACCATTAGCGCCGATGATGGACGTGTTCTGGGCGCCCGCCAAAATCAGCGCGCCGACCAATACGACGAAGCCGTGAAACAGCAACTTCAGCGGCATCGGCCCCCACAGATAAATCGTTAACCCGCCAATCAGGTTGGAAAAATAGCGCGGCCTCACGTCGTCGGGGATCAACATGCTGGCAAAAAATGAGATCAAGCCAGTAAAGAACAAACTGTAAAGAAAAATCACGGCCCCGGATTTCTTGAGGTTCTTGAGCTTTGGGTGCTCGATTTCACGGTTCACCTGGGCCAGCGTTTCCATGCCGCTCATAGCCAACACTGAATGCCCAAAGCCAACAAACAGCAACACGGCGGTTAGCCTGGTAAACACGGTACCCGATAGCCAGCCAAACGTTTCCTTTGTATCCGGAAAGGGTGCTTGCATTGGACCGGGCGGCAGCGGCGCGGGATGATGCAGCAGCGTAATTGTGCACCAGCCGATCAGGATTACCACCATCACACTCGTGATAACCATGATCTGCAACGCTTTCCCACTCGACTCGTGCAGCCCCTCGGTGTTCTTCCACCAGAAATACAGAACAATCAACGCTGCGAAACCCGCCGCAAAGTAATTGTCATTGAACCGCAGTTGGTAGTGGGCGTAGTCGCCGATTTCCTTGATAAAACCGGCCAGATAGAGCCCGGCCGAAACCGCGCTGATGGGCCCGGTCAGCACGTAATCAAACAGCAGGGCCGAGACGGAAAACTTCGCCAGCGTCCCACCCATGGCCTCTTTGACCACGCGGTAGACGCCGCCGCGAACGAACATGCTGCTCGATTCGATATACAGCGCGCACACCGCATAGCTGAATAGCATGACAGCCAGCACAAACCAGGGGGCGCTCTTGCCGAGCACGTTTTCGACATCGCCGCCGACGTAGTAGGCCGAGGAGGCAAGATCGGCGAGCACGATGGCGGCAGCACGCCAGAAGGAAATGAAGGTCAGCATCACCGTGGTGGCGACAAAGACCTTTACTGCTGGTTTGGTTCCTTCAGGGGAGGTTGCCATTCTCGAAACTGGATGCCAAAACGTTATGGGACAAGCTTAGAAGATAGCATAGGGAGGATCAGAGGGGCTAAGGAGTATGCCTGAGAATCGATGCCGTGCTTCCGTGGGGGCGCAATTGGGAAGCGATTGAGAGCATGCGTGGAAATCCAAAGCGTTCTCGTCGCGAATCTGTTGCGACCTTGGTCTATTGTTCGGCGCGTTGCCGACGGGTTCAGGCGTCTCCCCTCCGGGACGCGCCTTTGTTTTTCCGCACCGACCGGGCGTTGAAAACACCGGGCTATTTTCAATAGTCCCTCCGAGACGCTTGCGCCGTGAGCCGCATTCTTTCGCCGCTTCGCGGCTGGGGGGCCAGTCTGGAATTGTTACTTCGCTTTCTGTTCAGCGATCCACTTGTTGGTGCGGGCATCCAGCATATCGAGCGGGAGAGTACCGCCGTCGAGCATGGCATCGTGGAACTTGCGGATGTCGAATTTGGGGCCAAGCTCTTTCTGGGCACGATCGCGGAGTTCCCGAAATTTCAATTGGCCGAGCTTGTAGCTGAGTGCCTGAGCAGGCCACGAGATGTACCGGTCGGTTTCGCTCTGGATTGTGGGTTCGTCGACCGCACCGGACTTGCGGAAAAAATCCACGACCTGATCACGGCTCCATCCTTTGGAGTGGATTCCGGTGTCCACAACCAAACGAACCGCACGGAACAATTCCGATGACAGGCGTCCGTAGTCGGAAGCTGGGTCTTGATAGAAACCGACTTCTTTGCCGAGTTGCTCGGCGTAGAGAGCCCAACCTTCGATGAAAGCGTTAAAACCGAGTCCATGCCGGCGGAACTTCGGCAGGCCCTGCAGCTGTTGCTGGACTGAGAGCTGCATGTGATGCCCCGGTACGCCTTCGTGGTAGGCAATCGCCTCGTCGTTGATCAATGAGCGCTTGGCGAAATCGGAGGTGGCCACCACGACTCGTCCAGGGCGCTTGCCATCGGGGGTACCCGTCATGTAGTGAGTGGCGGCAGCCGCGTTGAAGTCTGGAATCGCTTCCACGGTCACCGGAGACTTCGGGAGCAGCGTAAACAGATCGGGCAGCTTCGTCTGCATTTGCGAGATGTAATGGCGGAAGTCGTTAAGAATCTGCTCGGAAGAAGTTGGAATGTACTTGGGATTCGTCTTCAGCGATTCGCGGAATGAGGCCAGATCGGAGAAGCCTTCTTTCTTCGCAATGGCCAACATCTCACCCTGGATGCGATCGATCTCGCGCAGTCCGAGCTGATGAATTTCGTCGGGTGACATGTGAGTCGTGGTGCGGCCGTAGATATCGTTCTCGTAACGTTTCTCTCCGTCGGGTAAGGAAGTGACCGCGAGTGTCGTGCGTCCTTGTGGGGCATATTCCTTGCGAACGAATTCGGCAAATTTCTCGTATGCGGGAATCACGTCGGTGTTGACGGCTTCGGTGATTTCGCGGGTCAAGCGAGCCTGATCCTCAGCAGAAATGCCCTTAGGATATTTCTTCGTCGGCTGCAAGAATGGGTCGGCCTTGATAATGCCTTCGCACTGGCTTGGAATCTTTTCGGCTAGGAACCGTACCGGCATCAGCTTGTCTTTCATGCCGGCCTGGAGGACCTCCGTGACCTGCTCGAGAGCTCTCGGAACCTGGTGCAGGCGTGAGATGTAGTCCTCGTAGTGCTTGACCGAATCGAGCGGTACCTCCAGCGGCATGTCGGCAAGACTAGTGTGGATGCCGTTCTGCTGGTTGATCGGCATCTCGTATTCTTTGAGATTGAAATCGGCGATGCGTTGTTGAAGTACGCGAATCAGAAGATCGTGCGAGAGCTGATCCTGATCGGAAAAACCGTCCGTGGGGATCTCCTGAATGCGGCGAAGAAAATCTTCGTTATTTTTTTCTCGAGCGGCAATTGCCTGGAGCGAATAGTCGCTCAATTTGTCGTTATAGCGGTAGTCGCCAAAGGCGGTTGCCATCTCCGGCCGATTGCGTAGCTCGGTCTCGTAGTAATCATCCAAAAGGGCATTCTGGGTAGCAACGCGGTCTGCCGCCGGCTTAGGACTCTGAGCGAAAGCAACAGAGGCGAGAAGAACAAGGAAAACTGTGGGGAGGCGCATAGGCCGTAGGCTACCAGAGGAACTCGGGTCCGCGCTAGAAAGCCGTGCGATACCGGCAGGTAGTCCCCACTACTTACTGCTTATTTTCCTCGGCGCAAGATAGGTATGGGTGATGCGATCATGCCAGCAGAGCGCGTCTTCGTCGAGGAAAAGCCAAGCGTATCCCATGCCCAACGAGGCCAACGAAAGGTAAGACGCTAATACCCGCCAGCGGCGCAGGGACCGACGGGTAGGACTACCGTCGAAGCGAGTCAATTCCAGCCGTGCCGCCCGGAGGCCGGGCGTAGCACCGGAGTAAACGATCAACACGTACTGGTAGGCAGCCCAAACCAGGCAGGGGATTCCACCTGCCAGCAGGATGATTTGCAACTGCGGTGGACCAAGGCTTGTGACCTTCCAAAAAACAAATCCGAATAATGCGGAAGCCAGAGCAATGATAAGGCCGTCGATCAGAGAAGCCAGCAGTCGCAACCGGAGCGGCGCACTTTGCAAAGGGATATCGATGCCCGGGCGCTTTTCTAACTCCTGCTTCTGGGCGGGCTCAATCAGAATTCCGCCAAGCGCAGGAGGTGGCGGCGGAACTTCTGGAACTTCCAGAATCCGGGGGCGGTCCATGACCGGCTCGGCTAACTGATCCGGCGGAGGCGGGGGTGGTCCCCAGGCAAAACGGGGAAACTCGATGATCTTGGCGCCGACATGCGAAGTCCCTTGCCGGATGGGCGTCTGCGTGTCGATAAACGAGTTGGGCGTGGGAGGTTCCTGAATGTGGGCAGCGGGGTGAACCTCGTCCAAGGCAAGAGCATGGTTCGCGACCGACTCGAACACGGGCGCTTCCGGAGCAGTTGCTCGCGCGGCAGAATCGAGCGGACCAAATGGCAATTTGAGCGACGGATACCGCGGTGGTGGAGCTTTTCTTCGCGCGCGGTAGCGATTGAGCTTTGCGGATAGTTCATCGCGCCAAGCGGAACCTTCTTGCTGGACAGACGCGACCTCGGAGCGCGCCGCAGATGCCGCGCCTTCACCCGAGTTTGGATCAGGAATCGGAAACTCGGTGGGAGGGGGCTCCATGGGGCAACCAGAAACGTCAGACTTCTCGCAATCCATCAAAAAAGAATCCGTATCAATCAATATCAATCAGCTGCTCGTGCAACCGGAAGGGAACCAACGGCAATCCTAGCCCTTATCGTCACTTTTCCTTGCTGGCAATGGCATGTTAAGTTCACGTTGCCACGACAAGCACGCGAAAGGCAGGCAGCTTTCGATGGAAATCGTCTTCCGTCGATTTTCTTCCGATGACTCTGCGCACTAGATTCCTTATCACGGCGCTGTTTCTTTGTCATCAGCTTCTCGCG
>Ga0126371_10000607_pt1 | contig 29722 bp, 28 predicted proteins | sample PanSoiMetaPlot_4_FD_110145 | JGI IMG/M metagenome (GOLD analysis project Ga0126371, IMG submission 110145) | Tropical forest soil microbial communities from Panama - MetaG Plot_4 | ecosystem: Environmental > Terrestrial > Soil > Tropical forest > Bulk soil | place: Panama | collected 2016-02-17 | reverse complement strand
TGGATTCGCGGGACGAAAGCGATGCAGGACTTACGGGTTGTCCTATGCGTCTGCGCGTCTAGCTCTTAGGTCCGTAGCTCAATTGGTAGAGCACCGGTCTCCAAAACCGGGGGTTGCAGGTTCAAGTCCTGCCGGGCCTGTTCGTCAAACGAAGTCAGCGGCAATGAGTTCAAAATCGGCGCCGCTCGGCTGCAGGCTGGGATGACGGTTACGTGACGGTTGATGCGTCAGTCCGTCGATGGCCGCGGCTGCGCGATCAAGCCGCTCAAACCGCACCTTCAAGTAACGCTCCGCTTGCCGCAGGTCGTCTCCGATAAAATCCAACGCGAGCTTCGGATCCCCCGTTTGGGCGAGGACGTCCCCGGCGACGCCGCGGCGGAGCCCGTGCGTCGCTCGGCGCGGTTTGTGCCCGACACCGGAGACCTTCTCGGCTTTCGTAAGTGCCAACCACGGCGACGCGTGGTGATAAACGGCTCGTGGGTCATCGCCCATTCGTGCAGCTCTGTTACCGCGTGGCGACCGGCTGACGTTTTCCGAGCGCATCCAGCGCCCAATTCCCCGGTCCGTACACCGCGATCATCAGCAGGCACCCCATCATCCCCATATTCTTGAAGAACTCGCCGAGGTTTGCGAACGACGCCATGCCGGTCATGTGCCAGAACCCGTGGAGCCGCACGCTCACGATGCCGAGATACACGAACATCACTGCGGCGGCGTAGCGAGCCTTGTAGCCGGTGACGACCAGCAACGAGCCGACAGCCTCGATGGCGAGGGCCGCCCCCAGCAGAGGCGGGATCATCGTCATCCCGGCGTGGGCCATGTAGGCCGCTTGCCCCGACCAATCGGAGATCTTGCCGTTGACGGCGACCACGAACTCCGAAATGATGAGGAACCTGGCGAGGAGGGGCAGGGCGCCATACTTGACCCAGTCGGGGAGAGCGCGGGACATCGAGACTCCATATTGAGTTGCCCTTCTTACGGCACTCCCGCAGGCATTGTGTGTCCGAGAAAGGACAGCAACACGTCGGGGTCCACCCGTCCTCGGATGGGCCTCACTCGTCCCTACTGAATGGTGATGTCCCCTGATGCCAGGGTTCCCCCCGACTGATAGCCGAGGGACGGCACCCTGAGGGAGAACGTGTCGACGCCGGCACCCGGTGCCCCGTCGTCACACACGACCGCCGCGAATCACCACCATCGCGTGCCCGTCCGCTGAGGCGGCCCACTCAGCGCTCCCATAGCGTCACCATGCTCCCACCCAGAATGATGAGTAGCCCGCCGACCACGATCGGCAGCGTGGGCGTCGACCGGAACACGATGAAGTTGACGATCTGCCAGACTACGAAGAGCGTCGCGATGTACAGGCCGACCACCCGGCGGAACTCGATGGGCGCGAGGTTGAGCGACAGCCCGTAGCCGAAGAGCAGGACCGCACCGCCGAGGAAGAGCAGGACGCGCGGCAGGACGCTGCGCTGAGCAAGGCCCATCCGCACGACCGCATCGCCAAACGCCTCGACCGTCGTGGCGACGATCAGGAATCCCAAAACAGTCAGCTTTCCCACGCCGGTCTCCTCGTTCGGGTGACGCGCAAGATGGGGCTTGACACGCATCCCAGCCACCCCACCTTACCCATCGACTATCGATGGGAGTGACTCCCTGAAGCCCCAGCCCGACCTGCTGCCCGGCACCCTCGACCTGCTCGTCTTACGCACGCTCTCCCGAGGCGCCCTCCACGGCTACGGCATCGCTCAACGCGTGAAGGAGCTGTCGCGCGACGTCCTGCACGTCGGCGAGAGCTCGCTCTATCCCGCGCTACAGCGCCTGCTCCTCGACGGCTGCGTCACCGCCGAATGGCGCGCATCCGAGAATAACCGCCGGGCCCGCTATTACACGCTGACCGCCGCCGGCCGGAAACACTTGGCCGCCGAGCGTCGGGAGTTCGAACGCGTGATCGACGCGATCCAGCTTGTCCTGGCCAACGCATGACCAGCGGCCTCGAACGCTTCCTGCGGCGGCTCGCACACTGGTGGCGGTTCCGCGCCGGAGAGGCGGACCTCGAGGCGGAACTGTCATTCCACCGCGAGGCGGCGCGCGCCGTCTGGCTCTGGCCCTGGCTGGAAGGTCTCTGGCAAGACGCCAAAGGCACGGTTCGCGGACTCCGCCGCAGCCCCGCCTGCACCGCCGGCGTGATGCTCACCTTCGCCCTCGGCGTCGGCGTGAACGCGGCATCGACATGGAGGCGAGCGGCCGGTACGCCCGCCATGCCGACCTGGTGCGGTGGACGACGTCCTTCTCCGACCTCGCGGCATTCGCGAGCTTCGACATGGCCGTCGGCGTGGGACAGGAGGCGCGGGAACGCCGCATCGGAATCGTCAGCGCCAGCTTCTTCGGCTTCTTCGACGCGCCGCCCGCCGCGGGGCGGTACTTCACGCGGTCGGAGATTCATTGCCGGCCGGCGTGCCCGGGTTCGTGGGGTTGTGGCCGCTCCAGCCTCCCGTCGCGTATGTGCCAGGCGTCACCGCGGTTGTTGCCAGCGCCGATCTGAAACTACGAGCTGAACGCGGTGTCGCCCGACTACCTCGCGACCATGGGCAGCGTGGCGCAACGCCTGCACGAGCTGGCGGTGCGGCTGGCCTTGGGTGCCGCGGCGACGGACGTGGTACGGCTGGTCGCAGGGCAGGGGGTCCGGCTGGCCCTGTACGGAATCATGGCGGGGGTCGCCGCCGCCCTGCTGCTGGGACGGTGGGTGGCGCCATTGCTCTTCGATCAGTCTCCGTACGATCCGGTGGTGTTCGGCGCCGTAAGCGGCGTGCTCTTCCTTGTGGCCCTCGCGGCCAGCGCCATTCCCGCCCTGCGAGGCGCGCGGGTCCATCCCAATACCTTGTTGCGGGGTGACGCGGGATGAGGGAAGTTCCCCTGATGCCCCTCACCGTCGGCCAAAAAGCCCGCCGCTCGCTGCAGCTCACCGCCGATCACGTCCGCCAATACGCGGAGATCTCCGGCGACCGGAACCCGCTCCACTTCGACGAAGCCTTCGTGAAGAGCACCAGGTTCGGGCGCCTGGTGGTGCAGGGGGGACTGACCACGGGGCTTCTCCATGCGCTGGTCGCGATGGATATGCCCGGCCCCGGCACGGTCTTCCTGAGCCAAAACTGGAAGTTCACGGCGCCGGTTTTCATTGGGGACACGATCACGGCCGAGGCCGAAGTGCTCAGTGTCCACCCCTCCAAGCCGGTAACTCAGCTTGCGGTAAAGGTCTGGCGCGACGGGGGAGAGACCGTGCTCGAGGGGGAAGCGTGGTGCTACCGGTTCGGCGGGGCCTAGCCGGTGTGAGGAACATCACCGCACCCTGAGGGGCATCGTTTGCAGGCTATGGGCATCTCCAGGCACATCTGGCCGAGGATCCACCTATGAGACGCTCCCATCTTCTCTTCGTTTCCAGCTTGGCGATCCTGGCTGCGTGCCAGGATCTCGGTCCGCAGATGGCCAACGTCACATTCCGGCTCCACGACGCTGCCGCGAGCCTCCAGTCCGCGACGGTCTGGGTTTCTAAGGTTCAGATCGTCGGCGGGGACTCAGGGGTGTTCACCGTTTCTACGACGCCGGCGTCGTACGACCTGCTTTCCCTTCAGAACGGCGTGACCGCCCTCTTGGGCACCGCCACGATTCCCGCGGGTTCGTACGAACAGCTCCGACTGATCGTCGACTCCGCGCGCGTGGTGCTGGCGTCCGGATCGACGTTCGCGGATGGCGACTCGAGTGCGTCGCTCCATGTGCCGAGCGGTATGGAGACGGGGATCAAGGTGAACTTCGCCGGTGGCGTGACGCTCCCGCCGGGACAGACCACGCTCTCGGTCGACTTCGATGTGTCGCAGAGCTTCGTGTTGAACGGCCCGTCGAGTGGGCCGTTCGGCGTGACCTTCAAGCCGGTGATTCACGCGACGGTACAGTAGCTCGTCTCCTTTCTCCAGCGGGGCCCGGGAAAGTGTCTCGGGCCCCGCAGCGTTTCCGTAGCTCCCACGCTCCACTCTCGAGTCGTCATCGGTTGATCGACGACGTCGACGCGCAACAGTGACACACTGACACTTCTTGACGGTCGCACCGCGATTTTGTTCCGTTGCTGTGCTCCACCATGCGCAACGCGGCACCGGTGTTCGCGACCCCGTCTTCCGGTAGTTCCCTCCGCAGTTGTCGGCGCCAGGGCGTGCTCCTGCCACGATCGGGCCTGTGATCACCGCCACCCTGGAGGGTCCACCCACATGATCAGGTTCCTGCTGGACCGCCGGTTCGCCGGCGTATTCACGGCGATGTCGTTCATCGCACTCGCGTCCGTCCACGCGCAAGCAACCGGCGCGATCACCGGCAAGGTGGTCGACGACGCCGGAAGTCCCGTGGTGTCGGCGGAGGTCGCCGTTGTGGATCTCCGCCGTTCTGTCGCAACCTCGGCCGCGGGAACCTACGAGATCACGGGTGTACCCGACGGCAGCCACGCCGTGCGCATTCGCCTGATCGGGTACAAGTCGGTCACGGACACCGTCGTGGTGAGCAACGGCGGGCGGGTGACCCATGACTTCACTGTCCCGCGTGATCCTCTCAATCTGTCAGCTATCGTCGTGACCGGAACTGAGACCCCGCGCTCGCGCCTCGAGACCACGAATGCGACCACTGTGCTCTCTCCGACCGACCTCACCCGGGTCGCGCCACGAAGCACTACTGAAGAGCTGCGCACCGTTCCCGGATTCACACGGATCGAAAGCTCCGGCGGAGAGGTCAACGAGAATATCGAGATGCGCGGCATTCTAGGTGTGGAATACGTGATGTTCATGGAAGACGGGCTGCCGGTGTTCCCCACCATGCACACGTTCTTCATGAACGCCGACAATTTGTTCCGAATGGATCAGAACGTGGCGCGCATGGAAGTTGTCCGCGGCGCCGGCTCCGCGCTCTTCGGCTCCAACACGCCGGGCGCGATCATCAACATCATCAACAAGACCGGTGGCTCGACTCTCCAGGGTGTGATGCAGGCCCAAGGGGGCAACGGTGGCCTGGCGCGGTATGACTTCGACGTGAACGGACCGATCGGGTCCGACTGGACGTTCAACGCGGGTGGGTTCTACCGTTACGACCGCGGCGTCCGGAATCCCGGATTCCCCGGGACGGACGGGGGCCAATTCAAGGCGTCCCTGACCCGGAACTTCGACAACGGGTTCTTCCGCACCTCCCTGAAGGTGATCAATGACCGCAATCAGTTCATTCTTGACCTGCCCTACATGTATCCCGATTCAAACGACCTCACGAAGTTCCAGCGCGTCCCCGGCTTCTCGGAAAACGGGTCGATGAACACGAACGAGGGGAACGGCATCTCCGTCCCCACGCCGGACGGCCAGCTCACCCTTCCGCTGCAGAATGGACTGCTCACGCACGCCTACTGGCTCACGGCGGATGCCGACTTCAATCTCGCGAACGGCTGGAACGTCGAGAACGCAGCCCAATTGATGGCAAATCATCAGGAGTGGAACGCCATCGTGCCCTTCGACGTGATGGACACGAGCGCCGCGGTGAACCAATACATCACGCAGTACTGGGGCTCCTATTACCAGGGCGTGCTGCAAGGGAATGGGACCATTCCCGGCGGCGCCGACAGCCTCAACATCACGGTGCAGCCCGGCTACAAGTACCACATGACGTATCCAAACGCGCTCAGTCCGGGTGGGTCTCCGCTAGCCTACAGTGACGCGAACGGCCTTCTTTCCCCTGGTGGCGAGTGGCACGTATACAAGCCGCTCAGTGCCTTTCAGGATCAGCTCACGTTGAAAAAAGATCTGCCGGGCGGCAACAACGTGTCGTTCGGCGTCTACTTCGCCAACTACAACCAGGGTAACAACTGGTACTTCACCGACATCTTCACAAACGTGGCGGACAATCCGCATTTCGTCGATCTGCATCTCGATACCGCCAACGTGGTGTTCCATTACAACGTGGGCGCGGCGAAGGACTCCGTCGTGGTGCCCCTGCGGAACTTCGCGGCGACCCGGAATGGTTTCCGCCGCTTCGTGTCGAACTATGTGAACGGGACGGGACAGACCACGGTATTCTCGGGCGTCGTCGGTGGCTCGTTCCATCTGAACGACCGGCTCAGGACCGATTTGGGCATTCGCTATGAAAGCGACGCCTACGTGCAGACCTCGCAAAACACGACTGTGACGCCGGTCGGTGGCGACACTGCCGGATCCTTGAACGTGTTCGACCAGGATGTCTGGGGGGCGAACTCCTCGTACCGTCACTTCAGCCGCACCCTGAACGATTGGGCCGCGTCAGTGGGCGTCAATTATGAGGTCAATCCGCAGACCACCCTCTACGCCTTGGGGTCCCGCGCCTACAAGATGCCGGCGCTGGATGAGTTCCTGAATGCGTCGGCCGAGCAGCAGGTGGACCTCTTCAAGTCCAAGCGGAATGAAACGTTCGAAGTCGGCGCGAAGCACCTGGCCGGGAATGTCGGCGTCACGATCGACGGCTTCTACACGATTCTGAAGGACATCGTGAGTCAGGGTCTGGTGACCGACCCGGGCACGGGGCTTCCAATCTGGATCATCCAGAGCAACCCCGAAGTGTCCAGTTACGGGCTCGAACTGGAGGCGTCAGGCCACGTCCCGAACAGCGGGCTGTCACTGCTCACCAATTGGACGTTGCTCAAGGCCGTGTACGCGAGCTGCCCCGCTGGGAGCGGAGGGTGTCCGACGGGCGCCGACGTCGGTACGCTCCTGGCCGGGGTGCCGCCGCTCGTGGGAAACCTGACCGCGACCTACTCCCTGACGCCTCAGTTGCAGGTCGACGGCGACTGGCATTTCGTGGACCGTCGCTGTACGAACGTGAACAACTGTGCCAACCAGCTGCCCACGTACTCGTACTTCAATTTTGGCGCCGAGTACGTCCTGCCGGCCAATGGGCTATTCATTCGCGGGGACTTGTTAAACGCCTTCAATTCCGAAGGTCTGGAGGAAGGAAACCCCCGGCTCTCACTCCTGCCGAATGGTCGAACCAGCAACCTCTTCCTGGCTCGGCCCATTCTGCCGCGGTTGCTGCAGGTATCGATGGGTTACCGGTTCTAGGAGTGAATGGACTGAATTGGGTCACGCCGGTCATCGTGCTGGAATTGGTCGCGATGACCGGCGTGGCCGCACAGGATTCATCGTTTCTCGTTGCCACTACCGATCCCGCCTACCGCACTCCGGGCTTCCTCGGCAACGGGGCGTTCAGTCTCGTCACCACGCCGCTGGGCAGCAGTCCCGCACCATCCTATGCGGCGGGTGTCTATGATGCGTTTCCGGGCGATGTGGCCCGGATCGCCGAGCTGCCGGCGTGGAACACGATCGACATCTGGAATGGCACGAGTTGGCTGAATCGGGTCAACGCGGACACGGGGTTACTCAAGGATTATCGCCAGACGCTCGACATGGCGGATGGCACGCTCGAGACGCATTACCGGTGGATCGACGACGCTCGGGAAACATCGATCGTCGTCGACGCGTTCGTGTCCCGCGCTGATCCGTGTCTCGCCGTGGAGCGTGTGACGGTTTCCCCCGCCCGGGCCGGTCAAATCGCCTTCCGCGTCTCCCTCGATCAGCGGCCACCCCCGAAGCGTGTGGCTCTCGCCCGTCTGACCAGGAGCGACCCCCGCTGGAGCCTTGATCAGGTCTGGTATCCTGGTCATGTCACGGTCACGACCCGCCAGGCAAGCGCGAACGAGCTCTTTCTCGGTGGCCGGACCGATGGTCGGGGGACGCCGGTGATGATGGCGGCGGTCCCTGCATGGCCCGACGAGCACCCGGACTCGGTTCGCCGGTCGACGACCAGGACGGGTGTCGCGGTGACGGTCTGGTTCGCGGCGACAGCCGGTCAGCCCATCACCATCTACAAATTCGTCGGCATCGCTTCTACGCGCGGCATGGCAGAACAGGCGGCGTCAGGCGCCGCGAACCGCGGCTACCGCGCCGCCCTCGCTCAGAGCCGTGCGGCCTGGAAGGACCTGTGGAGAAGCGACATCGTGATTCACGGCGACGCCGAGCTGCAGCGGGTCGTTCATGCGATGCTGTTTCAGTTGATGTCGAGCATGCGGGCCGGCAGCCACGAGAGTATCCCGCCCATGGGGCTTTCGAGTGGCGGCTACTACGGCCACGTCTTCTGGGATGCCGACACGTGGATGTTTCCGGCGCTGCTCGCGCTGCATCCCGATCTGGCGCGTGCGATGGTCGACTTCCGGTTTCATGTCCTGCCGGGCGCCGAGCGACGCGCGAAGGCCCATGGGTACCGGGGCGCCATGTATCCGTGGGAATCCGACGAGCTCGGCAATGAAGCTGTTCCACGGTTCGCGGCGCAGAACGGGGATTATGAGATTCACGTGACGGGAGATGTCGCCCGGGCGCAGTGGCTCTACTACCTCGCGTCAGGTGACTCCGCGTGGCTTGCAGACACGGGCTATGCCGTGCTCTCGGCTACCGCGGATTTCTGGGCCAGCCGGGTCACGTACGATTCGGCGACGCGCAGCTATGGCATCCGACACGTCGTTTCGGTCGACGAGGGCTTGATAGGCGTCGGCAATGACCTCTACACGAATGCCGTCGCGGTGACCAACCTCCAGGACGCCATCAAGGCGGCGCACATTCTGGGGAAAACGCCGAACGCCGAGTGGGAAATCGTGTCGGCGGGTCTCCGAGTGCCATACGATTCGGTACGCCAGTACCATCCACCGTTCGCCGGTGCTCCTGACACCCTGCATGGGGGGGTCGCGCCGCTCCTCGCCTACCCTCTGGGATTCCCGATGACACGCGAAACGAAGGAGCATGATCTCGCGGTCGCGGTGCAGGCACTCCGAAGGGACGGGTCAGGGGCGATGATGACGGAGACCCTCTATCCCGTCGTCGCCGCCGCACTCGGCGCGCGCGCGCTCTTCGATTCGCTCGTCCCGGGTACCTACCAGGGCTATCTTCGCCCGCCCTTCGATGTGCTGGCGGAGACGCCGAAGACGCAGGGCGTGGATTTCGTAACGGGGGCAGGGGGTTTTCTGCAGCAAGTCGAGTACGGGTATACCGGTCTGCGGTGGGGAGAGCAGGGATTGCAGCGGGGTGTGCCCCCGATGCTCCCGCCTGGCATCACCCGCCTCACCCTCCGGGGGGTCCACGACCGCGGGCGCATGGTCGACGTAATAGTAGAAGGAGATAGTGCGAGTATCAGATCTCCATGATCGTTGCCGCTCTCGTACTGGCACTGGCGGCCGGTGACACCACGCCCCCGGTCCTCTCCCTCCCCGATCCCGCGCTCGACGACACGGCGGGGTATCGCGGCTATGTCACTCGCTTCTACCGGGACTCGGCCGGAGACGCCGTCCAGATCTACATCGATCATCGCCTCGGTCGAGTGGTCAATGTCTGGGCTGATGCGCTCGACGAGAGCCTGGCATTCACGGTGCGTGATTCCACTGGTCGCAATGCCAATGTCACCTGGGGGTCCACGGGCGCCGTCCCAGGCTTCAGTGGCGTCTCCTGGACGCTCTCCTACCGCCTCGACCTCGGCTCCCCGAACGCGACCCTCGGGCTCTGGCTCCTGGGCTCGATGCGCGTCGAGCGCGATTTCCACTACGCGGTCCGCGATTCGCTCCCCTTCGACTCCGTGGCATTCGAACAACCCGAGCTCGCCACCCTCATCCACGATCTGGGATCACTTCCAGAGGGGGAGCGGAATCGCGAGCTCGGCATTCTGAATGTGAAGAACACGTCAGCGCTCTCGGCGCGCCTCGGGGCGACGATGACGCTGACGCAGCGCACGCACGGGTGGGTCTTCCGCGCCGATCAGACGTCGTTCGACGGACGCCATCACCTTCACCTGACCATCACCGGCGACCCGGGGACCACCGCCACCTGGGCCGGCCGGGGACTGCAGGTCCGCTCGGGCTCGTCAGGTCCGGCCCGCATCAATGTCACGATCGCAACCGACGCTCCTGACTTGACCCCCGTATCACGCTGGCAGCTCTTCAACGATGACTTCCATCGCTTCTATGACCGGGTGCGCGCCGACACGGCGCATCCACTCCGTTTTCGCCGTCTGGAGCGGGAGGTGCGCGGCGCCGAGTTGCTGACGTATCGCGAGAAGGTGATGGCAGGGCTGCCGAATTACGCCACGTACTTCGGCCGGGACGGCCTGATGACCGCTTTGATGATGCGCCCCGTGTGGACTCCGGCCGCACTCGAGCTGGTGATCGGGAGTGCGCTCCAGAGACTCCGGGACGACGGCAACGTGAGTCACGAGGAGGCGCTGGGCGGGCAGGCCATCCGGGAGAATGCCGCGCTCTATCATGACGCCATCATCCAACGGGACTATGTGGCGGCTGGAAAGATTCTGGGCCAGCTCGGCAGGACGCGCGAGAACTACCGGATGGTCGATGACGATGTGCAGCTCCCGGTGGTCGAAGCGGCCTATCTGACCGATCCCCGGATCCCGGCGTACGAGAAGCGCCATTTCCTGACGACCGGCAATCACCTGAAGCGCATGATGGCGAATCTCGACTTTGTCGCCCGGGAAGCCGCGCCCTACACGCAAGACCCCATCCCCACCAACCTGGTCTCCTTCCCTCGCGCAGACGACGGCAGCTGGCTGGCGTCGAGCTGGCGGGATTCGCGGGTGGGCTACGCGGGCGGACGCTTCGCGATGGACGTCAATGCCATCTGGATGCCGGCGGCGCTCGAGTCGATCGACAGCATCGTTGCGGTGCTCAGAATGCTTGGGATCCCCACGTCTGCGCAGTTCCCTGTCGACTTGCCGGTGGCTGTGGCGACCTGGCGGAAAGCAGCGCGGCACTTCGCGGTTGCGATCCCCGGAGACTCGGCGCGCAGCCGGATCGCGGCTCGTCTCAAGGCGTTCCCCGACTCCGTTCGCCGGTACTGGGAGGGTGTCTTCCAGCAGGAGTCCGTGCCCGACACGCTCCGGTTTCTCGCCCTCGCGCTCGATGGGGTGGGGGAGCCGATCCCGGTGCTCAACACCGACCCGGCTATGGCCCTCCTCGTGGGCCGTCGGGAATTAGTTGACTCTGTCAACTATCTCCGGTCGGTGCTGCAACCCTACCCGGTGGGGCTGTTCGTCCCCCGTCTGGGCGTGCTCACGGTGAATGATGCCTACGCGACACCCCAGGTGTGGCACGATTTCGCGCAGGACGCCTACCACTCGCCCACCGTCGTGTGGGGACGCGACGTGAACCTGCTGTTGGCCGGGCTTGCGTCCGACACCATCGCTGAAGCGGTGGCCCAATCGAGAATGGGGTACGGCGAGTTGTGGAGCTACGCGATTGTCCACGACTCGCTCGTCCCGGTACGCTACGGCGTCAGCTCCGACGTCCAGCTCTGGACGCTGACCGACCTCGCGGTGCAGTACCTGATGGACAAACGGCCGCCGGCCGTCGGCCATCAGCCGGCTCGGTATGGTCCGGCACACGATCTGGGTGACCTCTTTCCGGCGGTTCAGCTCGCGCAGGTATTCCCGGACTCAAAAACCTTTGTCGACGCGGTACCCAGCATCCCGCCTTCACAGATCGTGGCTCGCTACGACTCGACCCATCCGGCCGACCTCAAAGCTTTCGTGGCCAGGTGGTTCACACCGCCTCAAGGCGCGGGGGAGGCATACCACAGCGACACCGCGCAATCCATGCATCAGCACATCCAATCCTTGTGGGATGTCCTGACCCGCGCGCCCGCCGACAGCGATACGCTCTTCGCGCGGTCGTCGCTGATTCCCCTGCCGGAGCCCTATCTCGTTCCAGGTGGGCGCTTCCGCGAGGTCTACTACTGGGACTCGTATTTTGAAATGCTCGGTCTCGTCGCTGACGGACACATCAATCTCATGCGCGAGATGCTCGACAACTTCGCCTATCTCATTCGGACCGTTGGCCACATTCCCAACGGCAATCGGACCTATTACCTGAGCCGCAGCCAGGCACCGTTCTTCGGCGCGATGGTGGGGCTCTACGCTCGCGCGACTGACACCGCGCGGGCACTGCAGTTCCTGGATGCGCTCGAAGCGGAGCATGCGTTCTGGATGAAAGGTCCGCGTGTGGTGCGGCTGCCCAATGGGGCCGTGCTCAACCGGTATTGGGACGAATTGGCAGAGCCGCGCCCCGAGTCGTACCGGGAGGATTACACGCTGGGGCAGACGGTGCCGGCGGCCCAGCGCCCTGCGCTCTATCGAAGCCTGCGGGCCACGGCGGAGAGTGGATGGGATTTCTCGAGCCGCTGGATGCGGGACACGGCTGATCTCAAGAGTCTCGAGACCACTGACCTTGCGCCCGTCGATCTCAATAGCCTGCTCGAGTACGACGAGCGTCTCATCGCCGCCCTGGAATTCTTCCGTCGGGATACCGTAGTCGCACGGCGATACCTCACACAAGCAGATGAGCGCCGTAAGGCCCTCCTTGCCGCGTCGTACGACAGCACCAGCGGATTCTTCTACGATGTTCGTTGGAAGACAGGGGAGCGGGTGATGGATCGCATCTCGATGGCTGCCGTCTATCCGCTGTACTTCGGCCTCGCGACCTCCGATGAGGCTCGGCACGTCTCACAGATCCTCGAGCAGCAGCTCCTACGTCCCGGGGGCTTCGTCACTACCCCGGTCTCCTCCGGTCAGCAGTGGGATGCCCCGAACGGTTGGCCCCCCTTGCAATGGCTGGCGATTCAAGGGCTCCGCCGGTACGGCATCTACACCTTGGCCGACACCGCGCGCGCCCGCTGGCTCACGACCAACCGGCGGGTCTACAAGGCCACGGGCAAGATGGTGGAGAAGTACGACGTCTTGCACGTCAACAAGCGCGCAGGGGGTGGGGAGTACCCGGCGCAGGATGGGTTTGGGTGGACGAACGGGGTGGTGGAAGCTCTACTAGCGGACTCGCTGCATGCGCTGAAGGCTCCCTAGGCCGTCAGCGCCACCTGCTCCGGCATCCTCCCCACAATCCTCGCGTAACTCTCCAACAGTCCCCGATTCACAACCCCCCAGTGATGCTTCGCGGCGGTGCGGCGCGCCCCGGCGCCCATGCGGGCCATCTCGGTTGGCAGGGGGGAGGGACTGACGACGTGGACGCGGTCGCGCCAGGGGAGGTCCTCCGCCGGGACGACGCTCGCGAGAAACCGGAAGTCGACCCGCTCCGTATGAAGGGTCTGAGCCAGGTGGCTCAACGTCCGGGCCACCCCGTCGGTCAGTGGGGGCAGGCAGTCACTGAAGTAAGCTACCCGGAGTACTTTGCGGGTCGGTGTCAAATGGATCCGATGAGCAGGCCACGGCCCTGTAACGTCAACACGGAGTTTCGATGGGCAATCTGCCAGCCGACATCCGCTTCGCCCTCCGTTCACTTCGTCGAAATCCAGGGTTCACCGCAACCGCCGCGGGCGTCCTGGCGGTTGCGATCGGAGCGGCCGCTGCCGTGTTCTGTGTCGTGCACGCCGTGCTCCTCGCCGATCTGCCGTACCCACACCCTGATCGCCTGGTCCGCATCTACAACCAGAACTCGCCGACCAACATCTGGGCCCTCTCAGTGGTGGACGTGCAGGCGCTACAGGACGACCACCAGTCGTTCGAAGCGTTCGGCGCCTTGCGCTACACGTCATTCGCGATGTCCGGAGCAGGGGACCCCGAACAGATACGGGGTGCCCGGGTGTCCGCGGGGTTCTTCTCCACGCTCGGCGTCCGTGCGGCGGCCGGTCGCCTGACATCACCGTCGGACGAGACGCCTGGCGCGCCCCTGGTCGCGGTAGTGACCGATGGGTTCGCCCGGAGACACTTCGGGACTGCGACTGAAGCCCTCGGGAAAACCCTCAACCTCGACGGAATCCCTTCATCTATAGTGGGCGTGCTGCCCCGCGGCGTGGACGATCTGGCCGGGTTTCGTGTCCCGGTCTGGGTCGCCCTGAAGCTCCCGATTCCCACTCGGCGCGGGCCCTTCGGATACGCCGGCATCGCCCGGTTGAACTCCGGCGTGACGCTCGGCGACGCCGGCGTGGAGCTGGCCGCCCTCGGCCAGCGTGTCTTCCCTATCTGGCAGGCGAGCTTCCAGGACAAGAACGCCCGCTATTCGGCCTTCGAGCTGCGGCGCACCATCGTCGGGGATTCGGGCAAGCAGCTCGCGCTCTTCGGCGGCGCCGTGGTGCTCGTGTTGCTGGTCGCGATCGCCAATGTCGCGACGCTCATGCTCGTTCGCGCCACCGCTCGCGCCCACGAGCTTTCCGTCCGCGCCACCCTTGGCGCCACTCGCGCGCGCCTTGCCCGGCTTGTGATCGCCGAGTGTCTGGTGCTGACGGCGGGAGCGGCGGGGGCAGGGCTGGGACTCGCCTCATTCGCCATCCGAGCCATCGGCGTCATCGCCCCTGATCTCCCACGGGTCAACGGTCTCACGCTCGATCTCTCAACCACGCTGGTGGCGGTCGGTCTCGCGATCGTGTCGGGTCTCCTGATCAGCCTCTCACCGGTCGCGGGCGTGGTGCGCGGGTCGTTGGCGCAATGGAGGAGCGACATGCGCAGGTCAGGGGGAACGAAAGAAGTACACGCGGTGCGGGGGTTCCTGGTGTCGGCGGAGTTCGCGCTTGCCGTGCCGCTCCTGCTTGCGGCGGCGCTTCTGGGCCAGTCGTTCCTGCGGCTGCAACAGGTCAATCCCGGCTATGACCCTGACCGCGGGTTTTCCATCGCCGTGAACCTGCCGGCGTCGAGGTATGCCGATTCTACGGTGCAGTCCTTCTGGCGGAGCGCCGAGGCTCGGGTGAAGGAGACGCCGGGCGTGGTGGCGGTGGGGCTCACGACGTCGCCCCCTCCCGACAATGGTGGCGATGTCAACAATTTCGATCTGGTCGCGCACCCGGTTTCGAGTGGCGCCCCGCAGCCCGTCGCCCCATGGCCCATGGTGTCACCGGGATTCTTCGGGTCGCTGGGTGTGCCGCTGCTCGAGGGTCGCCTGATCACCGATGCCGACACCGCGGCGAATTCACCCGTCCTCGTCGTGTCGCGGTCGTGGGCGAATCACTACTTCCCGCACGAGCCTGTGATCGGGCAACGCCTGATCTCGGGTGGCTGCACGACATGTCCCCCAGATGTGGTAGTCGGCGTGGTGGGGGATGTGAAGTACGAAGGGCTCGCTGGCAATGGGGAAGGGGTCTACACACCCCTCGTGCAGAATGGCGTGATCCGCAACGCGACGCTGATCGTGCGTACCGCGGCTGCCCCGGAGTCCTTCATCAAGCCGGTGACGGAAGCGCTCCGGAGCCTCGATCCGCAGCTGCCCCTCGCGGGCGTGTCGCTGCACGAGGGTTTGCGCGAGGCGCTGGCCGATCCCGGCCGGTGGACGCGGATTCTCAGCGCGTTCGCGATCACGGCGCTCGGGCTCTCCGCCATCGGGATCTTCGGATTGATGTCGTACGTCGTTCGCCGCCAGCGTCGCGAGATCGGCGTGCGTCTCGCTCTGGGTGCCGAGCCTCGTCAGATCACGGGGATGATCGTGGGGCGGGGGATGCGGTACGTCGGGGCGGGGACGCTGGCGGGTCTGGGGCTGGCGCTGCTCGAGGCTCGCTGGATCGGCGCGCTTCTCTACGGGGTGGGCCCACGTGATCCGGCGATGATTCTTTCAGTCACCTTACTTCTGGTGTTCGCCGCAGGTGTAGCGTGCCTGTTGCCCGGTTTAAGGGCATCGCGCATCAAGCCGCTTGAGGCGATTTCTTCGGATTGACGTTGTCCGGCAACTGCAAAGGGGGAGACCGAGAGCAACGGGCGTAGACGCAGGCTCGTAATCCGGGGTGTGTTGGATCAACTACGGCCCGGAGGTTCTATGATCCGCGTGGTCACGATTGCGGTCTTGGTCACTCTCCCGATGGTGCTGCAAGCCCAGGACACGCCGCCCTGCACGTACGAGCGCTGCGCCCTGCGAATCGAAGACGCGAACCCTCGGCTGCCTGCCCGCGTGGTGCAGGGGATCGAGGGACGTCCCGTTGGCACGTTCGGCCTCTTTTCCCCGGCGATTCCACTGTTGGCTTCGGGTCCTGACAGCGTTCGCATTCCCTATGAAGCATTCCGGACCCGTCAGCACCTCTTCACAGCCTTCGGCGCACTGAGTCTCGCGAGTCTCATCGCAGTACCAATGGTGACGCACATGTCGGCCCACGGACCGGGGAGCGCGGCCTACGTGATGTTGGGAACGAGCGTGGCCTTCGGTGCAGGTGCGCTGGCGGTCGGCCTCGGAGCGCGGAGCAAGCTCGACGAGGCGATCGCTCAATACAATGACCGGTTACCCGATCGGCGATAGGCAGGTAGCACCCGATCCACTCTCGTTGACCCCGGGCTTGCGCCCGGGGTCAACTGGGAGGGAGCCAACCGGTAATAGGAGCGGGTCAGGCCAGTAAAGAGGGCAGCGGGGCTGTCGGGTATGGTTAGGGTAGCTCGGCGACGGACGATTGCCAGACCTTCAGAAAGGCCTCGAACACCCTCGGGGACCAACCCTCCCGCCGGCGTTGGAGTTCCCCGATCGCCGCACGCGGGGAAAGGGCCGCGGCGGGATCCCGGGTGACGGTCAGCGTGTCGTAGTCGTCCCAGAGCCCCACGATCTGCGCGCCGATGGGGATCGCATCTCCGGCCAGACGGTCCGGATACCCGGTACCGTCGATACGCTCGTGGTGCCAGCGCACGATGCCCTGGATATCCCAGGGGAACTCGATGTTGGCGAGAAGGTCCACTCCCCAGAGCGGGTGCATGCGCACGACTGCCTGCTCCTCGGACGTCAGGGGACCATTCTTCGTCAGCACCTCGGGGGGAATGCGGATCTTCCCGACGTCGTGGAGATACCCGCCGAGAAGAATCGTGGTCTCGAGCTCTTCACCCAACTTGAGCTCGCGGGCGGTCGCGACGGCGTTCTGGGCCACCCGCTCGCAATGTCCGAAGGTCCGGGCGTCACTGCACTCGATAGACCGGCCCCAGTTTCGCACCACGTCCCGGTAGGCGGTCTCGATCTCGGCGACTTTCCCGCCCACGCGCACCAGCTCCGGGCGTGCCTGCAGCTTCCGGAAGAGGCCATAGGCGGCGTGCAGGGTGCGCAGGGCAGGCTGGTCACGCCCCGTGCTCTGATACAGCAGGGCGAGCTCATGCAGTGACTCCGCTTCGTTGAGCGCCGACTGAGAGGCTGACGAGAGCGCGACGGCGGTGCGGAGGCGGGCTTCGGCCTGTACCGGCCGGCCACTCTCGCGGTACATCATGCCCAGCACGCGGTAGGCGTCCGCTTTCGCGCCGCCGGCGCCGATCTTCTCGAAGCGCGCGAGGGCGTCCTCCGCCAGCTCGCGGGCGTTCTCGAAGCGCTGCCGACCGACCTCCAATTCCGCCCTGCTGACCAGGCAGATCCCCTGCAGGAACACGTCGCCGGTCCGGTCGGCCAGCTCCAGCGCGTGATGGAAGTACTTCTCGGCGTACGGTGCGGCGCCGGCGTCGTGGCTCACCATCCCCAGGTTGTGATACGCGATGGCGCGGCCGTGATCGTCCCCGCACTCCCTGTAGGCCTCGAGGGAGCGCTGGTACCACGTCAGTGCCTCTTCGAGGTCGCCCTGGATGTTTGCGAGGATACCCAGATTCTGTTCGGCCCGGGCGCGGAGTTGACGGGAGGGACTGCCGAGTCGGATTGCCTTCAAGAATGACCGGCGGGCCTCTTCGAGTGCGCCGGACGAGAGATGCAGGCCGCCGAGGGTGTTCATGGCTTCGGCCGCGAGCACATCACTGCCGAGCTCGCAGGCCACCTGATAGCTCTGCCGGCACAGCTCCCAGGCTCGACCCGTCTCGTCGCGCTGATGGAGCACCACGGCGAGCCGGCGAAGCGCCTCAGCCAGCACGGCCAGCTCCTGATCGTCCGATGCGGCTGCGATGGCCGCCCCGTAGCGGCTCATGGCTGCGGCGATGGCGCCCGACTCTTCCTGGCGACGTGCCTCCGACAGGAGGTGCGACGCACCCATGCTCATCGTCGGCTTACCAGGCGATAGCGTACTGCGAAAAGTGAGAGACCTGACCCGTCACCCTCTGGGAGAAGATGTTATCCAGTGACGGGATGATCTGGAGAATGAAGAGATCGTCCGTGGTATACGCGATGCGCTTCGGGATGAGCGACCAGAAGACCCCACAATTCGCGTAGCTCATCGCCAACCGGGCGGGCTGCTGGAAGATGAGTCCCTGCGGCGAAAAGCGGATCGCGTTGACGGTGTCCGACCGCATCACGCCCGTGATGAGCGTCGCGGTGTCGAGTGCGCCTGGCGGCACCGTGAGGGTGTGCGGACCCACCGTCAGTGTCCCGCCCTCGGGTCCGATCACCTGCGACTCGGAGTCGGCAGGGAGTGGCGAGCATTTGAGCAGCAGGTTGAGACCCAAGCCCCAGTCGGACCTTGTGTCCGGCGCGGGCTGCGCGGCTGGGACTTTCGGCGTGACGGGCATGCGATCGCAGGACCCCAACATCGCCGAGCCTGCCAGGAGGCCCAGCACCCACACCACACGGCGATTCACGTTCATGACCCCTTCCGGTCGTAGGCGACCATCGCATCGACGGGTGTATTTCTCGGGCCTTCAACACCCGGTTCGTAGCGCCGGAGCCAGTAGTTCGCCGGCTCGGGCTTCCCAGTCCGGACGGCGGTGGTCGCGCGAGCGATCAGGTCCGGAGGGTTTATCGGTGCATAGGTCAGATTGTCGACGGCGTCATAACCGACCAGAAGGGCCTTCACGCCACGGGCATCCGCCGGAGTATGCCGGAGATTCGCGGCCACGCGGCGGGCCAGCGCTGCGGCACCACTCGCGTTGGTCGAAGGTGCCAGCAGGGCGAATTGGGTGGGACTGAGGATCCCCACCACATCGGATACGCGGGTGATTTGCGCCACCGCGTTGGGCGCGGCGGGATCGGGCGTTTCGGTTTCAAAGACGATGCACGAGAGTGCGCCGTGCATGCGTGTCATCAACCCGCCCAACTCCCGGATGCGTCGCGACAGAGCGGGGCGCGCCTGGAGCCCGCTGACCGGATCGCTCCCGGCGTCCGGTATCGTCGCAGCGGCGTAGCGGCGCGCCTCTACGTACGTCTGGAGCTTGAGCGCCAGCTCGCGCGCGTCATTCGGATCCCGGAAAAAATCCCAGACGCCGGCGGAGAGACCGGCGACGCGTTCCGCGGGGCTCGGATTGTTGGGGGTCAGAATCACCACGGGGACGTTTCCGCCCACGAGGGGATCCGCGTGCAGGAGACGGCACGCTTCGATGCCCGACATGTCGGGCAGGGTGTGGGACAGAACGATGGCATCGGGCCGGACGACGCGCGCTCGCCCGAGGGCGGAGACGCCGGACTCGGTCTCCACAATCGAGAACCCGGCTCCTTCGAGGACGGCGGCGACCGGTCCACGCTCATGCTTAGCCGCAAGCAGCACGGTGGCCGGGATGGACGAGGACATGGTCATGGGATTGCGCCCGTTCGATGCAACAAACGGACCCGGGCGGTCCAAATCGAAGCCCCCGGAATGGTGGGGCTGCGGTGCGGTCCCAATGGGGTGCTCCGACGCAGACAGCCTCATATTAGTGCCCCTACCCCCCTCTTCAGTGCTCTCCTATGCAGCTTGGACAGCCTTGAGCGCGGCTCGGCAGAGTGCCAACTCGACCGTCTCCCCGGTCGCCGTCACACACTCATCACCCCGTTCCAGCTTCACCCAGTAAGGCCCTTCGCTCGCGAAGTCCATCAGCCACCCGGAACGGGAGAGGGCATACTCGAGGAGGAGACTCGCTTCGTATCCGGAGCTGTAAGGCGCCGCATCACCCGCATCCTCGTGCTGGAACACCCTGCGGTCGATCTCATGATCGAGGGCGGGCCCCGCTGGTTCGATGATCTCGTCTTCGTCGAACCGCAGTCGCGGGAACGTGTGTCGCATCAGATGCTCCCGAGGGCGGCGAGCCCCAGTGGGGGGTCACCCGGACTTGCCACTGCCGAGATCTGATTGGCGCCCCTCCGCTTGGCTTCGTACAGCGCCAAGTCCGCGCCCGCGTAGAGCTCCTCGGCGCCATCGGCGTCTAAGGGCATCGTCGCGACGCCACCGCTCATCGTGAGGTTCAGCATGCGGCCATGTACCTCGTGAGTGGAGAACCAGTGCAACACCCCTACCCGCAAACGTTGGGCCATCAGCAGCGCCTCGGCCTGGGGGGTGTCGGTCAGGACGATCGCGAACTCATCTCCACCTACCCGGCACGGGATGTCGGCCCCGCGGACATGCGCGCGGATCAGGTCCCCCATCTGCCGGAGGACTTCGTCTCCCGCCTGGTGGCCGAAGCGGTCGTTCACATCCTTGAAGTCGTCGAGGTCGAGGAGGAACACGGAGACGGGCGTCCCGTACCGTCGGCACCGCTCAGTCTCCCGGTGCAATGCCTGGTCGAAGTAGCGGCGGTCGTACAGGTCGGTGAGCACATCCGAAATGGCCTGGTGGTGCAGAGAGCCGAGCGCGGACTTGTCCACGATTGTAGCGTCGATGGTCTGCTCGCGGACGTTCAACAGGTAGTCCAGCAGGGCGACCCGGGCGCCGACGTCGCGACCGAGCGCGCGTGCCAGTGCGCGGCGATGCCGGACACTTTCACGCCAGATCTTTCGGGCTTCCCGCTTGGGGAGTCCGAGATCGGCGATGCCTTCGAGTCGTTTTTCTGAGCGAGTCATGGCCCCCCATTAGGCAGGGACCGTGCCTTTGATTCGCGGTGGTGTGCAACACGTAAACCATTACTGAATAATGTGTTATTGTGGTATCGAGCTTTCCTGAGGCGGGAGCATCGGCCCTCTTTTGGTGCCACCAAGAGGTGCGACGCTTCAAGGCGAGGCTTTCCCTCACCGATGGCCCGAAAGGTGCAAATCCAGCTTGGCGTGACCGCCTCCTCGTCGCCTCGCGAGTGGATTTGCGCCGGCACTCGAGCTGTGCTCGCGCCGCCGCTCCTGGCGCGTGCAACGGCGCGCGCGGGGGCCTGGGGGCACCAAGTTTTTCCGGAGCGAGTCCCTCAGGAGCGGTGGATCCGGTACCGGATCGGCCTCGCCGCCGCGCCGCCGCCATCTGATGCCGTTCGCCTCATAGCGGTCACCGAACGGTTCATCGAGGGCCTCAAGACCCACGTGGACCATGACCAGAACCAGCTCAAGTCGGGTCTGCGGTTCTGGGAGCACGGATTGCGGCGTGCCTACGTCTGGTGTGACGAGTCGGGCCCGCTGTGCATGCAGTGGCTGCTCATGCGAGCCGACAATGCCTTGCTCCGCACACTGCCCGAGTGGGCGGGGATGTACCCGCCACTCAATGGCGGCTGGGGACAAGTAGAGAACCTTTTCGCGTTTTCCACCGCGCGCCGAAAGGGCGTGGCGACGCAGTTCGAATACGCCCTCTATCGCGTGGCCCGGGATCTTGGCCTCCACGGCCTGGTGACACACATCGCCGAGTCCAACGAAGCGGCGCGAGCGTGGGCAACCCGCACCGGGTGGGAGGTCTACGGGGTCATTGCCAGGTATCGCATCGACCTGCCTCTGGTGCGTTCGCTCCCTTTCTACTTGCACCATGTCGGCGACCCCGTCTGACGCGCGGACGCGCCGGCCGGAGCGCGCGAACGGCGTCGCCGACGCTACAGCATTTGGAGAGGGCTTCATCCGGCCTTTCCGTCGTGAGGACATCCCGGGCGTGGTCACGTTGCGCCGCCACGCGTTTCGGCTGAGTGAACGCCGATCGCCCACGGACCTCGCCGACTACTTCGACGTGACGTTCTTCGGGTCCCCATGGTGCGACCCTGCATTTCCGTCATGGGTGTACGAAGACGAGCAGGGCGCGGTCGGAGGATTCGTCGGGGTGTTACCGCGTCCCATGACCTGGACGGGACACCCCATCATGGCGGCGGTCGCGACCCAGCTCATGGTTGCTCCCGGGATCGCCGGCTCGATCGCGCTCAAGCTCTCGAAGGCCTTTTTCTCCGGCGCCCAGGACCTGTCCCTCGTCGATTGCGGGAACGACGCCGCGGAGCGCCTCTGGCGCACGCTGGGCGGGATCGCGTCTCCCGGCCGCCGGATGTCGTGGGCCCGCGTGCTCGGCGGCCACCCCGCGCCGCCAGTGGGGACGTATACGGCCACCCTGGACCCCGCGGAGCTCTTGCCCTGTATAAGCGACGTCCTGCACTCGTACCGGTTCTCGCCCGCGTACGACCTCCGCTCGTTCGCCTGGCTGCTGCGCCTGGCGACCGCGAAGAAGCAATTCGGCCGGCTCTCCGGTGGCGTGGTTCGCGACTATCACGGGAGCGCGGTCGGCTGGCTGTTGTTTTACACGGGGGCGAAGCATGGCCGCGCCGAGGTACTGCAGATGGGGAGCATCCCCGGGGCGCAGGGTCTGTTATTGGAGCACGCGATGTGGCAGGCCCGATCCCATGGTGCCCGCGTGCTGGGTGGCCGGGTCGAGCCGTCCTTCCGGTCAGCGCTCTCGACCGCTCAGTGCGAATTCACCACTACCGGGCCCTGGTTCCTGCTGAAGGCTGGGAACCCCGGGCTCCTCGCGGACCTCGAACCCGGCCGAGAGGACACGTTTCTGTCGCGGCTGGACGGGGAGTGGTGGCTGGCCTTCTAGCATCAGTGGGGGGGTCCGGGCCGTCAGCCCCTCGCGCATCCAGGCACCAGCAACCCCCAGAATGGCTCCGAGCTCGAGGATTCCCGGGATCGGATCGCTGAGCCGGAACTCCGACGATTTCGCGCGCGAGAAGAGATCTCGCAGGAACGTGCCCCAGAGTGAAAACGACGACGTGCGCGCGTACGGCACGAGCGCCGGCGCACGCGGTGTGGGCTTCGAGATCGCGTCCCGCAATGCCATGAGGTCGCCGCGAAGCCAGCGCTCGCGCACGCCCACCTGGTGGCTGTGGATTTCCGGGAGCGGATGACCGGTGAAGAGACACGCGACGAGGTAGGGGAGATTGAGCCCCGCTTCGAGGGCGAGTGCCGTCGACGTCGGAAACCGCGAGCTGACGCCGATGAACGTGTATTCGTCGTCCCGGCGGTCGTACCGGAACTCGACCATCGCCACGCCGTGCCATCCCCATGCCTCGAGCACGCGCGCCGCGGCCGATGCCAGCCGCTGATCCAGCGGAATCGAGCGCCGGACGACGCTCACGCCCCCGGTCAACGGGTATTCCCGTTCCCATTCGCAGGGGAAGAGCGCCACGACCTTGCCCTGATCGCAGACCGCGCTCACACAGTGACCGATCCCGGTGAGACACTCGTGGACCAGCAGCGACTGGATATCGCGCTGGCAAGGACCAAGGATCCGGGCGAGGGCTCGAACACTCTCCGCATACTCGACGCCGAAATCCACGGTGTGCGCGGTCGCCCGGTAGAGGGCAGGTCCCCGCGGCATGATTACCACCGGGAATTCCAGCTGCTCGGAGGCTTGCAGGACCTCCGTGAGGGATTCCCCCTGAATCCACTTCGGCGTCGGGATTCCCAGGCGCTTCACCAGCGACAGGGTCTTGGCGCGGTCCAGTGCGCGTCCCAGCACCTCGGCCGGAGGCGCTGCGAGGACCGCGTGCCGCGCGACGCGTCGGCGGGCCTCGTTCAGCGTGACCAGAAGGTCCTCGCCGACCGGGATCACGACGTCTGGGTCCGTCCGATCGATGATGTCGCAGATATCCTCGGCCGCGCGACGGGGACTCGTCTGCACCGGCGTGTAACGAAGCCGCGCGCGCGGGTATCGGGACGCGAAGCCCAGGCTCAGCAGCCGATCACCGGCGGCCACCACCTCGACATCTGCCTGTGCCAGGGCGCGAATGACGGCAAGGCCCTCGGGGGTCTCCGCGCCGGTGACCAGAACTCTCACGCAGTTTTCTCCAGGAGATGAGCGGCGGTGCGTTGGCGGGTGTTGGCGGACAGGACGGCTCCGCGGTCGTAGGGAACGCGGAAGAACCGCACGCGACGGGTCTCAAGATCCAGGGTCGCGTAGATCGCGCGGGGATCCCGGGTGGTCAGATCTCCGACGCTCCCCGGGTTCACGAAGTGGAATCCGTCTGCGGGCAGCTCCGCGAGAGGGCCGGGGTAGAGAAAGACCTCACTCCCCAACGGCAATGCCGAGTTACCGACGATGTCGCCGAGACCGACGACGTAGTCGACGCGTTGGCGGCGGGCGTGTGCGAGCACCGCTCCGAGCGCGGGCGCGTTGGCGTGAATGTCCGCGATCAGCGCGAGCCGCATTAGAGGTTGCGAGTGAGTGCGCGGGCGGGGAGGAGTGTCGCGTAGAGCGACGCGTAGCAGTCGGCGGTATGCTGGAAATCGTACTCTTCGACGGCGCGGGTTTCTGCGCGCGCCCCCAAACCAGCAGCGACACTCGGCTGGGAGAGAATCCAGTCGAGGGCGGTCGCGAGATCCTGGGGGTCACCGGGGAGCACGAGCTGACCGGCCTCGCCATTGGCGAGGGCGGTGCGGATGCCTCCGACGTCCGAGGCGATAATGGGCAACCCCGCTCGCATCGCTTCCAGCAATGCGAGGGGGAGGCCCTCCGAGAGCGACGGCATCGCGAACACATCCGCGGCGGCCAGCACGCTCCCGACGTCGGGTCGAAATCCGAGGAGATGCACCCGGTCCCCGACACCGGCGGACCGGGCCTGGGTGTGGAGCGCATCATGGAGCTCCCCGCGTCCGACGATCGCGACATGGGCGCGAGGGTGACGCTCGCGGAGCAGACCGAGCGCCTCGATCAGGTACCGGTGCCCTTTCACGGGGTAGAGGTTCCCGACCGCGACGATCAGGACATCCTGCTCCGCGAGACGCAAATCGGCCCGGAGCGGCGCCGGGTGACTGAAGTCCGGTGCGAACACACCGTTGGCGATGGTCAGGACGCGGCGGCGGGGGAGCCAGAGATCCCGGCGCAGGGCCTCGGTGGCCTCGCGACAGACTCCCACCAGTGCGCCGCTATGGGTCGCGGCGAGGCGGAGGGCGAGCCGCCGGTGCCACGATGTGGCGTAGCTCCGGCCACCGTGCATGGTGATGACATGCCCGGCTCCGGTACGGCGCGCCGCCACCGTGCCGCAGATCCCCATCGCGAATTCGTGGCTGTGCGCGACGGCGATGTCGTGGCGGCGGAATCCGGCTTCGAGAGCCGCAATGGTCTTGCGGTGCGCATCCACGGGCACGTGTGCGACGGTGATGCCGATCAGGCGCAGCTCGCGCGTGAGCCATCCCTCTCCACCCTCCGGCAGGAAGGCGACGCTCTTCGCGCCTCCACTGGCCACCGCGCCGGCGAGGAGGGCGACGAGGCGTTCGGCCCCACCAGGACCGTCCATTTCGATCAGATGGGCAATCGAGACTCCGCGCAGGCGGCGCCAGCTCTCCGCGCGGTGTGGCCGCGGGACAGCAGGCCGGGGAATGCCCGGCGTTGCGGGGTGCAGGCGTGGTTGCACGGAGCTTGCGCCGATTGCCATAGCGCCCGCGAAGAGGGGCAATCCCTGTGCCTTTCAGGGCGGCTGTTTTCAGTCGAAGTGCAAGGATGGTCACGGTGCGTTTACGCCACGAACGGTGCGCCCCGCGAGACGGGGCCACGCAGCGAATCCTTGGGTTGTTCTGCCTCTTGGGTGTCGCCGCCCTGGTGTTCGCGTGTCTCGATACTGGAATTCCAGGTTATCAAACCAACTTCCCGGTGACCGGCGTCCTCATCACCCCGCCGGTCGCCTCACTTTCACCCGGTGATCACGTGCAGTTCCAGGCGAAGGGTGTGACGCAGAATGGGGACTCGGTACCGGTCGTCGTGCTGTGGTCGGCGCGGTTCGGTACGATCACGGCTGACGGTCTTTACACGGCTCCCGCGTCGGGGCAGGAGGATGTCGTCACGGCGCGAGTCAAGGGAACGGCCTACGCCGACTCAGCGGTGGTCACCTTGGTGCCGTCGGCGGTGGCGACGGTCAACGTGATTCCGGCCCAGCTCAGCCTCTACGTCAACGATCTGAAGCAGCTGTCAGCGGTCGTCCTGAATGCCGCCGGCGACACGCTCACCGGTCGGCCGCTGGCCTGGAGCTCAACGAATCAGGCCGTTGCGACAGTCTCCAGCAGCGGTGTGGTGAGCGGTTTTGCCACAGGCAATAGCACGGTCTCGGCAGCGACGGGTGGAAAAGTGGGGACATCGACCGTCACGGTTCTTCCACGTCCGCAGTCTGGAACATGGCCGGACGAGCCGTCTTCGTTCCCGCTCATCGCCGAGCAGCCCTGGAGCATCCTGTCTTCGCTCGGGTGGTTTCTCGAGTTCGGTACGGCGTCCATCGGGCTGGACGTCAACGCGCCGGAATCACCTCCCGGCGTCCTCCAGATCACCTACCCGAGCGGGTTCGCCGGTGGTTCGGCACCCGGCACGGAGTCGTATAACCTCAACAGCGTGCATAACCTGTTCGTGGGCATGTGGTGGAAACCCAGCAACCCTTGGCAAGGGCACATCACCGGCTCAAACAAGATTCAATATGCATTTACCAACGAGAACGGCAGCATCACGATGGTCATGTACGGGCCAGTCGGCGGCCCGTATGAATTGCGGGTATTCCCGCAGTTCTCAGTTTCGCCCCTGACTTGGTTGACGCCCAACGTCGCACACGTCCCGGTGCAACTGGGCGTGTGGCATCGCATTGAATGGCTGCTGGTCTACAGCTCGGACGCCTCGACGCCGAATGGAATCGTCAAGTGGTGGCTCGACGGCCAGTTGATCGGAGACTACGAAAACGTTGTGTTCCCCGGCGCTCCCCTCACGTTTTACAAGCTGGATCCGGTGTGGGGTGGCGTCGACGATGTGAAGAACGAGACGGACTACTACTGGTTCGACCAGATTCACATTAGCGGGCAGTGAGCGGTGAGCAGCTGGCGATCCGATCCAGCACGCTCGCGATGAAGTACGCGCCCAGCTGGTCGCGGTGCAAGTACCGATCGAAGTAGTCCGCCGCCTGACCGCCCAGTCGGACACGGAGGTTCTGGTCGGCCAGGCACCGCTCGCATTGCTCCTCGAGGTCGGAGAGATCTTCGCGTACGTAGAGTAGATGCTCGCCGTGCACGAGTGGCATCGGCATTGCTGCGTGGTGCGGGTACGCCACCACGCACGCTCCGATAGCGAGATACTCCACCAGCCGAAAGCACAGAGGCCCGTTGCCTGGGAGGTCCACAACGACGAGCGAGCGCGCGACCTCTCGCAAATAGCGTGAATAGCCCACCATCTGAAGCCCCCCTTCGAATTGGAATCCCTGGGCCTCGTTGAGCCTCTTCAGGGCCGGCGCCCGAATGTTCGTGCCGAACTTCGCGCCGAAGCGGCCGTAGACATCGAAGAGCTTGGAGCGCGTCCGACGCAGCCATCGAAGGTAGGGAAGCATCCGGTAGGGGAGCTCGTTACCGAAGACGTACCCGCCTGGCAGCACCTCCGGCTGGCCATATCCCAGCGACGAGTACTGGGCCTTGAACGTCACCAGGTTTCGTCGAACTGACTCTTCATCAAGTACGAGCGGATTGTCGTTGTAGTCGAAGGCGACGGCATACGTCCGTCCGTCGACGGCGACGTGACACACGATGTTCCCTTTGAATCGCTGGGGGACATCTGTCACGCGGACCGGGACGTGACGTGACAGCGCGCGGCGGTACTGATCGCCCCAGACATCGGCGGGGCCCCATTCATAGGTTCGCGGCCACCGCACGCTGACCCGACGTGCGATGTCCGGGGGCAGCGTGTAGGAAGGGGCCGCGCGATCCGTGGCCTCAGGCCATACCCGCAGCACTCCCTCGATGGCGAGATCCTGCAACCGCTCAGTAGTGAACACCCTCGGGACCCTCGCAGGCGAGGTACAGACGCCAGTGCTTCGTCAGCGCCCAGTCCACTTGCATCCGGCGTGCCTGTGTCAGGAGAGCCCCGCGCCAATTCTCGAGGGTTAATGGGCTCAGAACAGTGAGTGCCTTGCTCATTGATGCACGGCAACGGGTGACGCGCACGGTAGTTGCCTCCACGCGGCGGTGCTATTCACCTGTGGCAGACACGGCACTCGGGGAATTGCGTGGCACGTGTACTGCGCACAACGAACACGTCTCTTGAACTAGGAGTCGTGCAATGAAGCGCAAACACCTTCTGGGTGCTGCAGTCGCGAGTGTGGTGATCCTTGCGGCGTGTTCCGAGCAGCCCAATGCCCCCAGCTCCGTTGCAGGAACTCGTCAGGCCGTGAGCGTCAACTGGCCTAATGAACCAGCGGCGTTCACGCTCGTCAGTGACTACGGTTTTAACGACGCGATACCGTCCGGAAACGGCCAAACCTTGAGCGGAGGATGGCAAATCAACAACCCGAATGGGTTGGCAACACAACTCACCAATGACAATGAAGCTCCCCTTTCACCTCCCAACGTAGGGCAGTGGTCCTATCCAGTCGGATTTCAAGGGGGGAGCCCGCCGGCTCTCATGTATTTCGACCCGGCGAGCTATTCCAAAGAGATCTACGTCGGCTTGTGGTGGAAGGCGAGCAGTTCATTCGAGGAAAATGATGCAGCGACAACCGAACTCATGACCGTCAACACGGCGACGGCTGGGAACGATGTTGTCATCGAGATGCATCAAATCGACTCGGTGCCAACGTACGCGATCCACGTAGTGACGCAGTTTGGCGGGACGCCTGTGCGGCTTCAGCCCAACGTAAACACGACGTCCGTGCCCACAGGCCAATGGCATCGCGTTGAATGGTATCTGAAGTACAGTACGAGTTCAACTTCAGGTGACGGCATCATCAAGTGGTGGGTCGATGACACCTTGCAGGGGGATTATGAGAATCTAGACATGCCGGCGGATGCTGGATTTGGTGAAATGCAGCTGCGCCCTTCGTGGGATGGCACGTTGACCAAGACTCAGCAGGACTATTTCTGGTTTGACCACATTCACATCAGCGAGAACACTGACTCGTGGCCGAATGAGCCGGCTGGGTACACACTCATCAGCGATGAGCCATGGAATGCCCTGACCGAGAACGGATGGAGTGTCGCCAACAATGGAGCGGGCAACGTCACGATTACCCAAGACGCAACCGCACCCCTGAGTCCGAACAACGTCGCCCAGTTTGAGTACCCGACCGGCTTCGTCGACGGCAGCGGTCCTGGGGAGACCGTCATGGATTTCGCATCAACGTACCGCGTCTATGTTGGGCTCTGGTGGAAGCCGAGTGACCCGTGGCAGGGTGACTCTTCCAACGTTAACAAGATTGAGTACATCCAATCCACAAGTGGCAATGGCAGCATCACCCTGGTGATGTACGGCGTACCGGGCGGACCCTATGAACTGAGGGTGTTCCCGCAGTTTACGGGCAGGTCGCTCGATCGGTGGCTGACGCCGAACGTCAACGACGACGCGGTGACGCTTGGCGTCTGGCATCGAATCGAGTGGCTCGTCGATTACAGCGGTACTACGGGGCACGTCCAGTGGTGGATGGACGGTCGCTTGCAAGGGGATTGGAGTGACGACCCTGTCCCCGCCGGGCCTCTGATTGAGTACCAGCTGAACCCGGTGTGGGGAGGGAATTGGCCCGACACAAAGCGTGAGACGGATTACTACTGGTTCGATCACACGCATCTAAGCACGAACTAGTCGCGGCGTTGATGACTAAGCTGGTGCCGGCCCCTTGTGTGGGGTCGGCGCCAGTGCGACTTCCTCGAGAATGCTAATGATCA
>Ga0126371_10000606_pt1 | contig 29744 bp, 23 predicted proteins | sample PanSoiMetaPlot_4_FD_110145 | JGI IMG/M metagenome (GOLD analysis project Ga0126371, IMG submission 110145) | Tropical forest soil microbial communities from Panama - MetaG Plot_4 | ecosystem: Environmental > Terrestrial > Soil > Tropical forest > Bulk soil | place: Panama | collected 2016-02-17 | reverse complement strand
GCGCTCAGATTTTCGTCGCACTGCGATCAATTCGGCAGTGATAGAAATCGCGATCTCTTCGGGGGTGACCGCGCCGATATCTAAGCCGATGGGCGCGTGAACGTGTTCAAACAAGTTCGCGGCGAGGCCTTCGTGGCGCAGTTCGCGGAAGATGGCGACCGTCTTGCGCTTCGATCCGATCATGCCGATGTATCGCGCCTTGGTTCCGACGGCCCAGCGCAAGACGCGCATGTCGTCGCGGTGGCCGCGCGTCACAATGACGATGTACGCCGACTCGCTGATTTCGAGCTGCGCCATCGCATGATCGAAGTCATCGGCAATGACCTCGCGCGCTTCGGGAAAGCGCTCGCGGTTGGCATAAGTCTCGCGGTCATCGACGACGATCACGTCAAACCCTGCATCGTTGGCGGTTTTGTAGAGGCTTGCCGCGACATGTCCTGCGCCGAAAATGTAAAGCAGGGCGGCAGGAAGAACAGGTTCTACGTAGATATCTAGCGTTCCGCCACAGACGAGTCCCGTGTCGTACTTGGGATCCTGGTTGAGATTGAAGGTCAGAGTACGCGGCTTCTCTTGTTCCATTACTTCGCGGGCGGCTTGCCAGACCTCTGCTTCCACGCACCCCCCGCCGATTGTCCCGCAGATTGACCCATCGTCCCGCACCAGCATCTTGGCCGTCTTGAATGACGGAATCGAGCCATGCGCGCTGACAATCGTCGCGACCGCACCCCGCCGACCGTCCCGGCGTAACCTCACGATTTCTTCGTAAATATCCACGCAAATGGATTATTCGGGGTTTCGGAGGGTAAGTCAATTCAGTCTTCTTAACGGTTGCGTTTGAGCAAACGGAGGAAACCAGGCATTCAACGTAGGCTTTGCAAATATGCTAGTTTGATCGATCACCAAATTCTCGTTCAGGATTCGAACCATGAAAGCAGCGATCATTCGTGAATTTGGCGGTCCTGAAGTTCTGCACTGCGAAGAGGTCCCAGATCCCGAGCCGCGGAAGGATCAGGTTCTCATCGGCGTAAAAGCCTGCGCCATGAACCATCTCGATTTGTGGGTGCGCAAAGGGCTCCCGGGAGTAAAACTCCCACACATCCCAGGCAGCGACGTTGCCGGAGAAATTGTCGAGGTCGGAGAGTACGTAACCAGCCTGAAGGTCGGTCAGCGCGTGCTGCTCGCGCCACTCCATTTCTGCGGTCACTGCGAGCAATGCGTCGGTGGATGGCAGAACCTGTGCCGAGAGTTCACCGTACTGGGCAACGCGGTCGATGGCGGCGATTGCGAACTGATCGCTGCGACCGCTCCGAGCGTGATTCCGATCCCCGACCATCTCGGTTTCAACGAAGCGGCCAGCGTGCCCTTGGTCTTTCTGACCGCGTTTCACATGCTGACGGGCCGGGCTGCGATCCGGCCCGGTCAAACAGTTCTGATCCTGGGAGCGAACTCCGGGGTAGGGATCGCGGCCATCCAGATTGCCAAGCTGTTCAACGCGACCGTCATAGCCACTGCCGGGGACGACCGGAAAGCTCAGAGAGCTCGCGAACTCGGCGCTGATTATGTCGTCAACCATTACGAGCAGAAAATCGGCGACGAGGCCCGCAAGATCACCAATAAGGCCGGGGTCGATATCGTCATCGAGCATGTCGGCATCGCCACATGGAGTGAGAGCATAAAGGCTCTCAAGCCCGGCGGAACCCTTGTGACCTGCGGCGCGACGACAGGCTTTGAGGCCCAGATTGATCTGCGCTACTTGTTCTCACGCCAGCTTTCCGTGCTGGGTTCTTACATGGGAACTCTAGGGGAACTGCACGAGGTGTTGAAGCATGTTTTCAGCAGAAAACTGAAACCCGTAGTCGATCGAACGTTTCCGCTGTCGGAAGTTCGGGCAGCTCACGAGTATCTTGAGAGCAGCAAAATGTTTGGCAAGGTTGTGCTAAATCCGTAGGCCGGATTGGCTTGGATGTTGAAGGCGCAGACCTTCGAGTGCTCGCTGTCACTTCCAGAAGGTAGTCGGGTTCTCTCAACTGATTTAAAATACTGATATGAACGGTGAATTGAACTTCGGTCCTTACGTCGCCCTTGAAGATGGCAAGCGTGTAGTCAAGGATTTGACCTACGGGAATCCCACGCCCGAAGGAGTGGTGCTTACCACTCTGGATGCCGCGATCAACTGGATGCGTAAAAGCTCCATCTGGCCCATGACATTCGGATTGGCCTGCTGCGCGATTGAAATGATGTCGATGGGCGCATCTCGCTTCGACATTGCGCGCTTTGGAGCAGAAGTTTTTCGGCCATCACCCCGTCAATCGGATCTGATCATCATTGCCGGTCGCGTCTCGAACAAGATGGCCCCGGTTATCCGCCAGCTTTGGGAGCAAATGCCTGAACCGAAGTGGGTGATTTCGATGGGTGCCTGTGCGACTTCAGGCGGCGTGTTCAATAATTACGCGCTTGTGCAGAGCGTGAATCAGGTGATTCCGGTCGACGTCTACGTTCCGGGATGTCCGCCGCGCCCGGAGCAGTTGATTTATGCCATCACTTTGCTGCAACAGAAGATCCAGCATTCCCGCGGAACGGTGAAGCAAGTCCTGAATCTAGAGTAGAAAGCGCTGCGGAAAGAAAAAGTTCGCTCGCACGTGCGAACGAACCCTGCCAAGCGCTGCTTTGCCCTCCTCTCGTCTTAGGGCAACTTAAAAACGATCTTCACCGACGTCGCCATCGACACAGGCTTGCCGTTCAGCTGAAACGGCTGATAGCGCCACTGCTCCACGGCTTGTTTCGCCGCAGACGCGAGAACCGCCGACCCGCTGCTGACCTTCACGTCATGTACGTTGCCGTCCTCGCCAACCAGGGCCTCAAGCACGACCGTGCCTTCAATTCGCTGAATTCGCGCTTGGGTCGGATAAATGGGGTTCACTCGGTGAGTTAGAGCCCCTCCGGTAATTCCTTGCGACGTACGCAGGGAATTCGACGGAAGCCGAGCTTCGGTGCTCAATAACGATTGCGGGAGATTAGGTGCTCCGGATGCTGCCGACGCGAGCGTATCCATCGCCGGAGCCTGCACATCCTCGGGACTGGGAGCGGCAGGAGCCGGAGAGATCCCAGGCGGCACAGCTGCCGAATCAGTGTCTGTCGACGCCGAACTTCGCGTGGTGACGACTTCATTCGACGCGCGCCGTACCAGGCTTCCGGCAATCACGTCCCCGGCAGCCCGAGGCTTCGTGATTCCTCCCAGCTTCAGCATCTCGTGCTCACCCTTGTCAGAAGTAGACGTGGGCGTGACTGTGAGCGTGGTTTCCGGCGCGACTGCTACCGTATTTGAAGTGGGGCCCGCAGCCTGCACAGAATGAGGCGATCCATTTTTGCTGGAGTTGCTGCGGCTGCGACTGATCATCCACCCGAAGCCAGCGATCAGCAGCACGAGAACTAATCCAGCTGCAGCCATTCTGTAAGGCTGGCCTTCTTCGCCCTTCATCTTCGCGGCGAGTGCCTGAAACGGCGACGGGCGCGGAAACTTCGGCAGTCTTGGAACCGCAGGCGCAACCCTGTCTGTTACCGGCTTTAGTGAGGCGAGAGTGGGCGCCACAGACTTGGAGCGGCCGGTGACGGCAATCTGGGCAAGCTGCTTCAGCAGCGTGATGTGCGCGTCCGTGAATGCGTAGGGCTTGCCGGAGAAAATCTCGAGGATCCCGACGACCCCATGCTCACCACGCAATGGAACCGCGGCCAGCGAACGAATTCCCAACTCCTGGCAGACTTCGGAGTCCACGAGGGGGTCCGTAAGCGTGTCGTTACAGCGCTTCGATCTGCCGGAGCGCAGGCACTCTCCCGAGATTCCAGAGTCGACGTCGAGCTTTGCACCGAGCGGCGGCGCAGTGTCACCCGAGCGCGCGCGACAGATCACCACACCCTGACTCCACAGAGCCAAGGCGGCTCCGGTTGCATCGGTGAAATAGCGGGCGGCGTGCGTCGCTTCCGACAAAATCGCGTCGAGTTCCATACGACCCGACGCGGCATCTTCACGCAAACGATCGATCAGGAGGTAATCGTCCGGGGAATGGGTCTTATCGGAGGGGGACCGCAAATCACTGTCGGGCCGAAAAACAACTCCAGGATCCGGGGGACCTGGGGAGGTAGGCCTAACCCATGGATCTGCCATAAAGCAAACTCCTAGCAATGGGCCAGAGTAATGTGTTGGAGACCAAAAACAGCCAAATAATGAACGCTTGAACGGAGTGTCTGACAAATACAGCGTGTTGTCAACGAAAGATCGTGGCCATTAGTACGCGGAAAGGCAAGTGGTCTGAGGCTTCGCCGTCAATCGGAAACGTCCTCGGAGTTCACTTATCAGCTTAAGTGATCCCAACGATCTTATTCGTGCAGGGACAAAAGCGCTAAATATGCACAAATAACGCGTCATGATACAAACTCTGGCATGGAATCTTCCCGGGTTTCAGAGAAGGCAGGCGTGATCAACGCGTATGCTCCCTGTCGCGCAGACCTCGCGGGAGGGACAATGGACCTTTGGCCACTGTACCTTTTCCATTCCGGTGCACTGACCTTAAACTTCGCTGTAAACATCCTCACCAGCTGTCGCATCACGCCACTGAAAAGCCGTCGCATCGAGCTTCGATCCGTCGACACACGCCGCGAGGAGAAGTTCGCCAGCATTGATGACCTGCGAGCCGCCAAGCGCTTTCGGTTGCCGCTGGCTTCCCGTTTACTGCAATTTTTTGCACCCAAGCAAGGTCTGATGATTGAAACCGACTCTGAATCTCCCGCAGGAGCGGGAATCTCGGGGTCTTCCGCACTGATGATCGCTACCACCGCCGCGCTCGCCCGATTCACCGACCGCAACCTCACTTTCGAGCAGATGAGGGTGATCGCGCAGAACGTCGAAGCGCAGGTAATCAACGTTCCTACCGGCTGCCAGGACTACTACCCGGCGCTTTACGGAGGTGTTAGTGCGCTCCATCTGAACGCCGACGGTATCCACCGCGAGGCTGTGCCTGTTGCGCCGGAAGAGATCGAATCCCGCTTCGTTCTCGCCTATACCGGAGCACCAAGGCAATCGGGCATCAACAACTGGGAAGTGTTCAAAGCGCACATCAATGGCGATAAGAGGGTCTTCCGCAACTTCGAACGTATCGCCGACATCGCGAAATCCATGTACCAGGCACTCCTGCGCAACCAATGGGAAGAGGTCGGCCGATTACTCCGCGAAGAATGGAAGTTGCGGCGTACGAATGCTCCGGGCATCACGACCCCACTCATCGACAAACTCATCGCGGCCGCAAGCAAAAATGGCGGCCTCGGCGCGAAAGTATGCGGTGCCGGAGGTGGGGGCTGCGTGATCTTCCTGGTGGAAAAGGGCGCTGCCAGCCGCGTCGCCACCACCATCGGAGATGCCGGCGGCCGTGTCCTACCACTGCAGGTGGCACGAGACGGACTGCGCTTCGCCTCGTGACGAATCCGCAACCTTGGCGCTCCCACCCGGTTCAAACGGAGCTATAATCGGGGAAAGTCGGCGCATTGGGGTGCTTGATGAAGTCACGCCGCATTTCGGCCCTGTTCGTTTCCGTACCGCTCCTCACTGCCCTTGTATGCGCCGGCGACTCTCCGCAGGCTCCCAAGATCTCAAAACAGACGCGCCTCGAGCTGGTCCACCTGATCAACGCAGAACTGGTGTACGTGCGCACACCCTTTCCGATGGGAAGGGAAGGCTTGCGGGTGAAAAACGGTGTCGTCACGCCCAGCGGAGCGGAACTCCAGCAGAAGCTGGCAATGTGGGGACCGGCCTGCAAGCCCGGAGATGCGGCACGCATTTCCGACGTCGTCTTCAAAGACAACTTTATTCACGTTGAAATCAACGGCGGTCCGGTTAAGAAGGAGAAGTGGTATCAGCGCATCAGTGTTGGCGGTGCCGATGGTTCGTCAGTTCCGGTCTCGCCCTCCGATTCGAACGCCAACGCCCGCGGCTCTTTTGTTGATATTTACTTCGATAACTATGTGCCCGAAATGACGGGCAAGGATCTGAAGGAACTCCTCCGCCCGGTACTCGACTTCGAAGCGAAGTCTCGTGAAGAAGCCTATCTCGAAACCGTTCCCCCGAAGGTCAAAGAGGCGATCCAGAACCACCAGGTGCTGGTTGGGATGAACCACGAGATGGTGACGTATTCCAAGGGGCGGCCGCCGAAGAAGGTCCGCGAGCACGACGGAGAAATCCAATACGAAGAATGGATCTATGGCGAGCCCCCGCAGGACGTCCAATTCGTCCGCTTTGTCGGCGACGAGGTCGTGCGCCTCGAGACCATGAAGGTTGACGGCCAGAAGATCGTCAGGACTGAAAAAGAAATCGAGATGGAGCCCGCGCCCAAGGTCGCGAAGAAGGACGATGTGCGACCCGCCACCGCCCCCACGCTGCGTCGTCCCGGCGAAAATCCCGAGAATAAGGATCCCGTTGAGCCGGGGTCGCCTTCGAATGTTCCAATCAGTGTTCCGCCTCCGGTGGGCAGTCCGGATCCATCCACAACCGGACCGCAACTGTTTCCTGCACCCGCCCGTTAACTTGGCGTCCTGTGACCGTGGGCTTTAGACTAAAAGGGTGAAGATTGCCCTCGGCCAGATCAATCCCACAGTGGGGGATTTTTCCGGCAACGCTCAAAAGATTATCGATTTCGCGCGACGCGCGAAGGACGCGGACGCCGGCCTGATTCTTTTCCCTGAATTGTCCGTGTGCGGCTATCCGCCCCGTGATTTGGTCGAACGCACCTCGTTCGTCGCCAAAAACCGCGAAACCGTGGATCGCATCGCCGCTGAGACTATTGGCATCGCAGTGATCTGCGGCTTGGTCACTCCAGCCGAAGCCGAGACCGGGAAGTCGGTGATGAACTCCGCGGCACTTCTTCGTGATGGCCGGCTGGCATTCCTGCAATCAAAGATGCTATTGCCGACCTACGACGTCTTTGACGAGATGCGCAACTTCGCTCCGGCGCGCAGCCAGCAACTTTTCGATTTCTGCGGTAACCACATGGCGCTCACCATCTGTGAGGACGCCTGGAACGATAAGGACTTTTGGAAAAAGCAGCTATACAGTGCCGATCCCATTGACTCTCTCATTCGCTCCGGCGGAAATTTTGTTCTGAATATTTCGGCGTCTCCCTTCTGGCTTGGCAAGCGCGAGTTGCGCACGAACATGCTCGCGACCATCGCACGCAACGATCGCGCCCCGGTCGTAATGGTCAATCAGGTGGGCGGCAACGACAGCCTTCTCTTTGATGGGTCGAGCCTGGTGATCAACCGCGAAGGAAAGGTCATCGCGCAGGGCAAGTCGTTCGAAGAGGACCTCGTCTACTTCGATTCGACGACACTGGAAGGCGAAATTCACGAACAAATACAAGGCGAAGAAGCCAGCGCATTCGCGGCTCTTGTCTTGGGCACGCGCGACTATGTACGCAAATGCGGATTCAAGAAGGTCGTCATCGGCCTCAGTGGCGGAATCGATTCCGCGCTCACGGCGGCGATCGCCACCGAAGCGGTCGGACGTGAGAACGTCACCGGCGTCGGTATGCCTGGCCCCTATTCGTCGCCGGGGTCGATCGACGACGCCCGCGAGTTAGCGAAAAATCTCGGCATTCGTTTTGAATTGCTGCCCATTGGCGCAATTTGCGAGAGCTATCGAGACACATTGAAGGATGTTTTCGCCGGACTTCAAGCAGACGTTACGGAGGAGAATCTCCAGGCGCGCGCCCGTGGAACGTTGCTCATGGCACTGTCGAACAAATTCAATGCCATCGTGCTCTCGACCGGCAACAAGAGCGAACTGGCAGTCGGCTACTGCACGCTTTATGGCGACATGGTTGGTGGACTCGCGGTTATCTCCGACGTCCCGAAGACCCTCGTTTACCGTATCAGCCACTATGTAAATTCGCGGCGCTCTGTGATCCCACAGGACAGCCTGGAAAAGCCGCCGTCCGCCGAGTTGCGTCCCAACCAGAAGGACAGCGACAGCCTCCCGCCCTACGATGTTCTTGACGCCATTCTTGAAGATTACGTGGAAGACTCACATTCCGCCACTCAGATCGCTCAAGACCGGGGCTTTGACTTGGAGTTAGTCCGTCGCGTGACGAGAATGATCGACCGCGCCGAATACAAACGGCAGCAGGCTGCTCCCGGTATCAAAATCTCTGCCAAGGCTTTTGGCTACGGACGCAGACTACCGATCGCGGCCAAGTCGGAGTCGTGACTTACCGAGTGCGAAATTTTCCAAGGCTTCATAGAGCGAGACATTGCTGATCACTGAAAGGAACGCATGCATCGTCAATTGACACTTGTTGCCGTCTTGCTTCTCCTGCTGGCGTCCGTCACCGGGGCTCAGGACAAATCGACTGCTAATCTTCCCTCCGAAGACACGGTAAATGGCTTCATGCAGCAGACCTTTGGCTACGACTCCACCATCACGTGGAAGATCGTCTCCATCAAGCCATCTGAAGCCGAGGGATTGGCGGAAGTCGTGCTTGTGATCACGAGCCCGAAGGGTCAGCAGGGAACCACGCTCTACGTGACTCCCGACGGCAAGCACGCTCTCACTGGCGACATTCTGCCTTTTGGCGCGAAGCCCTATGCTTCCGCACAGGAGGCGCTCTTGAAGGGAATCAACGGGCCGGCTAAGGGTCCCGCCAGCGCTCCGGTTACGATCGTCGAGTTCAGTGATCTGCAATGCCCTCACTGCAAAGAAGCCCAGCCCGTAATCGAAAAGCTGCTGGCCGATGAGCCCAATGCGCGCTTCATCTTCCAACAATATCCATTGCCGATGCATAACTGGGCGGAGAAGGCCGCCGGTTATGCCGACTGCGTTGGCCGCAGCTCCAAGGATGCTTTTTGGAAATTCGTGCAGGGAACCTACGAAGATCAGGCAAACATCACCGAATCCAATGCGAACGAGAAGCTGACCGCGATCGCCGACAAATCAGGCGTGAAGGGTGCCGATATCGCGGCCTGTGCTGCCAAGTCCGATACGAAGGCACGCATCGACAAATCGTTGGCTCTCGGACAAGCCGTGGGGGTTACGGGCACGCCTACGTTGTTCATTAACGGACGCCGCATCGCTAACGTCAGTGGCACGCCTTACGAAATTCTCAAGGGGATCGTGGACTTCGGGGCAAAGCAGCAATAGCAATCGGCAATCGACCAGCAGCGACAAGCTCTATCTACTTGATCCCGGTCATCCAGATTTCCTGGCCGGGGGCGTCAGCCATGCTGATGATGTGCGGAGTGATGACGATGATCAGTTCGTCGTTATCGTGTTCCCTCGTGTTCGATGCGGCGACAGCGTTTAGGCCTGGAATCGAACCAATTCCCGGAATCCCGCTCAAACTCTTCATCTCGGTTTCTGTGATATACCCCGCCAAGGCGGTGCTCTGCTCGTTTATGGCGTTGATGCTGCCGGTGTACTCCCGATTGCCAATGATCGGGACTCCATTGTTACTCGCGCCTGTCAACGCCCGAATCTTCAGTTCAATATTCAGGCTCACATCGGTATCTCCGTGAACAATGGGCTTCACCTTCATGTCGATGCCAAGGTCCTCATACGTGAAGGACGGAATCGGAGCGACGAACGAATTGGAAGCGATCGCCGACGAGATCGCACTTGTGTTGAAGATTGGTGCAAAGCTCGCATTGATGATCGGATACCGCGACCCGATCTTCAGTGTCGCGTCCTTGTTCTGGGAAGCTCGCACCGTGATGTGTTGCAGCGATCGTAGCTCGCCGATGCTTGCCGAGAGCGTTGCCGTTAACGGCGGTACCGAGACTCCCATCAACGTCAGCCCGCCGCCGAAGGTTGCCAGCGGCTGGCTGAAGATCGAACTAGCCCCATTTGCGCCTGCCAGCTGAGCGAGCAACGCTGAGAGCGCAGAACTATTTGCCGCGTTAATCCCGCCGCTCGAAATCAGCTGGTTGATCAGGCTCTGAAGGTCCTGACCCCCGCCGAGCGTGAGGCCTGCCAACGCCCCCGCTGGAATGTTAAAGAGGTTGAATTGGTTGGGAACCGAGAGTCCAAAGTTGTTGACGACCGTCTTGCTGACTTCGTAGACCCGAACATCCAGCATTACTTCCGGATGGCCCGAGCCGAGATTCTCCAGGAAGAAAGTCGCCGGGTCCAGAATCTTCTGCGGCGCTCTCACCATGATCGTGTTGTTCTGCGGATGCGAGGAGACGAACTTGATCTCGAACAGCGTACGCACGACGTTCACGATGTCGGTTAATTCCTGAGCCGTTTCGACGTCAGGAATGAAAAACGTCTTCATCGCCATCCGGTCGTAAAGCCGGTGATTTTCCGTCGATTCAGTGGCGACCAGCACTTGCTTCGCGCCGAGCGGGGCCCAGAACGTCTTGGTTACCGATCCGGCGAGCCGCATGGCTTCGTAGAAATCCACGTTCTCGACATCAAAGCGGACGTGTCGTGTTGTTACTGAATCGTCGAACGTCGCTGTGATGCCATAAGAAGACGCGATTTGCGTAATCAGGGCACGCGAGTCGCCCCGGAAGTGGAAGGTCTGCAGGTTCTCCTTTGGCTCAACGATGATTTCGTTGGATGATTCGACAACACGAGGCGGTCGCCGAGCCCCTTTTGCATCGTTGTCGACCGCATCGTTTAGGCGCTGCTTTGCAAAACTGTTCGTGGGATCGAGGCTCAGGGCCGCCTGGAACTCGCCCATCGCCAGAATCTGCTGATTCTCCGCGAGCGCGGTGTTCCCCTTCTGCAGATGATCGAAGACAAGTTGCTGCTTGACCAGTTCGCGCATGGTCACATACTCCACGTCGCGTGGAGCAAGGTCGGCGGCTCTATTAAACTCGTCGAGTGCACGTTCGAGCTTGGAATCTTTCTGGAATTTGATGCCGCGTTGAAATGCCTGCTTCGCCTCTTTGCGGCTCGCGGGACTGGTCACGCAGACTGGGACGCCCGGCAGTCCACTGGCGCAACCCACACTGGGAGGAGTTGGCGTGGCTGGCTGGTCCTCGGCCCAGAGGGTGGTGAACGTCACCAGCAAAAGTGCCAGGCCGTAACGAAGTGACATTGTCAGGATTGTACCCCGAGGATGGAACGCTCGACTCCCACAAACTTGCGCGTATAGCACTTTGGTTTTATGAATTTACGGCTAAAGCGCCATCAGATCGCAGCATGTGGCCACGCTTGCATCCGCCCCATGAGGAAGCAGGTCTTCACGCTTGAAGATGCCGGTACCAACCGCGATGATGCGGCCGCCAACTTTCTGGGCGGCGCGCACGTCGTCAGGCGTATCTCCCACAAAACAAACGGTAGCATTCGCTCCCAGCCGCCTGCGTGCCTGGGTCATGCCTTTTTGAAAGATTTGTTCGCGCAATTCACTATCATCGGCGAAACAGCCGAAAGCGAAGTAGTCGCGCAAACCGGCTGCTTTGATCTTCAACCACCCGACGGCTTCCAGGTTTCCTGAGGTCACGCCGAGAAGCTTGCGCTCACTACACAGAAACTCGAGAAGATCGCGAATTCCCGGCAACACGTTCGGTTTGATGCGATCCGCTTTCTCCAAAGCATCGCGCCGTACCACCTCAAGTGCCTCAGCCATCTTGCTGTCGACGGTCGCTTCCGATATTCCGAGCCGGGTGAGCGCGGCCCGCAAGATGCCCGGATCCGTCTTTCCGTGATAGGCAATCCCGTCGATCGTCGTCTCTACGCCAAATACGTCGAGCATCGCGCGGTGCAGCGCGTAACGATGCGTACGGTCGGGCGACAGCAGCAGCGTTCCGTCGATGTCGAACAGGTAAGCGTCCGCTTCTTTCCAACGGAACGCAGGCTGGTTGATTGAAGTGTTCTGGGTCATCAGGGGCCGGTCCAAAGCTCTAGGCACTTCCTTCCATCAGCATCAGTCTCTTTATGCTGCGCGCTTTTCCGGTGGTTTCGTCGCAGTCCACCACCACTGCGCACAAACGGACGTCGCCCGTCGCGGCTTCAAACCGCACAGGCATGTTGTTGAGAAATTTTCCGACGACCAGCTCCTTTTTTACGCCGATCACGCCGTCGAATGGACCAGTCATGCCAACATCCGTGATGTACGCCGTCCCACCAGGAAGCACTCTCTCATCCGCGGTGGGAATATGCGTGTGCGTGCCAACCACAGCCGTGACGCGCCCATCCAGATACCATCCCAACGAAACCTTCTCTGATGTCGCCTCCGCATGAAGATCAACAAAGATGACCTTGGCCTTTAGTTGCTTGATGAGTTCGTCGGCCTTGCGAAACGGGTCGTCGTTCGATGGCATGAACACGCGTCCTTGCAGATTGATCACCGCGTATGTCACGCCGCCCTTGCGGCCTTCATACAAACCCTTGCCCGGAAGATCAGGAGCGTAGTTTGCAGGCCGCAACAGTCGCCGCGACGGACTGTGCGCGTTTCCGTCCGCCAATTGAAAAAAGTCAATGATCTCGCGCTTGTCCCAGATGTGGTTGCCCGACGTGATCACGTCGACGCCGAGATCGAAGAGTTCTTCCGCCAGCGGAGGTGTGATTCCGAATCCTGCCGCGGAGTTTTCGCCGTTCGCGAGCACTAAATCGATGGCATATTCCTTGACCAGGCTCGACAGGCGTTCTTTGACGATGGCACGGCCAGGCCTACCGAAAATGTCCCCAATGAAGAGTATGCGCAAATCATTCCCCGAAGTACTTTTGAGAATAACACGCGCGAAAGGCGACGATTTCCAGCGCAGACGAAGATGCACTCGAAAACCGATAGGGTTCCTATTCCTTGTCCTATTGCGAGACCAACTCCGCTGTTTTCAGGAAGTCGTAATTCCCGGGTGGGCTGATTGAGAGATTCTTGACCCGCGGCGTATGGATCAGCACATTGTCGAGATACCAAAGATTGATGTAGGGCAGATCGTCCGCGAGGATACGCTGGATCTCAACATAGTTTTCTCGCCGCTTACTTTGGTCCGTCTCGACCCGAGCTTGATCGATCAGCGTGTTGACCCGCGGGTTTACGTAGAAGCCTCGGTTTGCCCCGGCCGGTGGAACGCGCGCCGAGTGAAACGCATATTCGAAGATATCCGGATCTTCGTTACTTCCTCCGACCCAGCGCAACGAATACACCTGAAACAAGCCCTTCGTGACGAAAGAGTAGAAGGTCGCGAACTCGAAGGTGCGAATGTCCAGCTGAATCCCAACGGCTCGCAATTGCTGCTGGAGCACGGCCACCATCAAGCGCGTATTTTCGTCGGTCGATGTTTTCATCGCGAGATGAAAACGTGTTCCTTGGGCCGGTTTGTATCCGGCATCGTCCAGAATTTGATTCGCTTTCTTGGGATCGTACGAGTACGTTCGTACCTCATTCGTATAGGCCCAACTTTGCACAGGGAGCGTGCTGCTTGCGGGCTGCGCAAATCCTCGCAACAGGTATTCGATAAACGGACGTCGGTCGATTGCGTAAGCAAGAGCCTGTCGCACTCGAACATCCTTCAAAATTGGATCGCGGAGATTGAAGGCCAGATAGGCCAAGACCGTGCCTGGAGCTCGTAATACTTCAAGTTTTGACTGGTGCTCGAGCGTCAAGACCATGTCCGGGGTCAAAGCGTTGATCGCGATATCTGCGGTGCCCTTGCGTAATTCCAACGCTTGCGTTGTCATGTCGGGCACGACCAGAAAACGAATCCGCGGTACACGTGCCTGTGCTCCCCAGTAATCTGGATTTCTGGCAATTTCGACATTTCGATCCGTTTCCGCACTCACAAATCGGAACGGCCCAGAGCCAATCGGTTTCTGCGAAATCTCGCCGCCGCTTCCGTAAGGGACGATCCCGATCGCTCCCTCCGATAAATTCCATAACAATGACGCCCACTTTTCTTTCAGATGGAATGTCACGGTCAAGTCATTCGGCGCGTCGATGTGGTCCACAAAGCGGTACGTCGATGTTTTTGTGCTGCGGATCGTACCGTTCTGCAGCGAGTCGAATGTCCACTTCACGTCGCGCGAGGTCAGCGGCCGGCCATCATGAAACTTCACGCCTGAATGGAGATGAAAGACGTAGGTAAGAGGATCGGGGACGTCCCATCGTTCCGCCAACCCCGGTTGCACGTTCAAGTGCTCGTCGCGTGTCAGCAGCGCATCGAAGATAAGTTCGTCAATGCGCTCTGACTGAGCGTCAATACCCACGCGCGGATCCAGATTCGTGGGGCTGCTCTCGATAATCATCACAAGGGTGTCGGTGCCCGGCTTAGAGGAACATCCTGTGATGGGCAAAAGCAGACTCACGACGACTGTTGAAACGATAGAAAAGTACCACGCGCGCAGCACACAGAACCGCGTGGGCCCCAGCGCCCTCGTCGGGGCGTTCGTCGCCAGGCGAATCCTGGTGAACCCCTCACGCATACGAAATCTTCCCCAAGATTGCAGGACGCTTCGCCCCAGTGGCCGATGGAATGTTCGACGGCCGCCGATGCCAGGTTTCGTACGCCAGCAAAGCGAATGCTGCCGCCTCCTTCGCCGCGGATGGCAAGCCAAACTCGTCCGAAAGTCGCAACGATATTCCAAGTGGCCGCAATTCATCGGCAATCATCGCCAACAATGTCGGATTACTGGCTCCGCCACCCGACACGATCAACTCTCCATATGACCCAGAGCGCTTGACCACGAACTGGCGAATCGCATCGGCAATTGATTTCGCCGTTAACGCCGTAGCAGTGGCCACCACGTCTTCTTTGGCAGCCCGCCGGCAGCGCTTCACAAAATCCCGCGCGAACTCTTTCCCGAACTCTTCCCGCCCTGCTGTCTTCGGGGGCTTCCGTTGAAAGAACTTTCCGCGCAGCACGCCTGCGATCACTTTGTCCACGACATTTCCCGTCGCAGCGATCCTTCCATCCCGGTCGAACGCTTTGCCAAAGAGTTGTTCGGTGACGGCGTCGATGACCATGTTGCCCGGTCCGGTGTCGAACGCGATGACTTGCTGGGGCCGAGCACTCGCAGGAATCGCCGAGAGATTTGCAATCCCGCCAATGTTCTGCACGATGCGCCCGACTTTCTCGTCGCGATAAAGCAGGTAATCAAGGAAGGGAACCAGGGGAGCGCCCTTCCCGCTTGCCGCCATGTCCGCCGGACGAAAATCCGAAGCGACTGGTACACCGGTACGCGCGGCGATCACCGCTCCCTCACCCGTCTGCCACGTCACCGCGACTCGCCGTCCGAGAAATGACTCCGCTTCTCCCTGGTGATAAAGCGTCTGCCCGTGACAGCCGATCAACTGCGCTTTTAAACGAAACTTGCGTTGGGTTGCGATGACGGCGTCGGCGTAGAGTTCCGCCAGTAGAAAATTCAGTCGTGCTAGATCCGCAACGCTGGCTTCTTTTGCATTCATCGCGGCCAGCACTGCCCGCCGAACTGGCTTCGGATACGCAAAGTGTGCGTGGCCGAGCAGTCTGAACCGCGAACGTGCTCCGGTCTGGGCACCGCGGCGAGTCTTGCGTGAAGGCCCTTCGTCGACGCGCACCAGCGCAACATCAATTCCATCCGCCGACGTGCCGCTCATGATTCCGGCGACGATCACGCGAGTTCCTGCCGTCGGATGGTTTCGAGGCGTACCTGCTCGCTGAACTCCCACAACCGCCGAGACAAGCGCTCGACCGCGCCGGCGTCGGGCACCTTTGCCCATCGTCGCAATCCCGGAGACTTTTTCTTGAAGGCCAGTACTCGTTTCACGGACTCCGTCGCCCGCTTCGCAAACGGGCGATCGTCAGCAAAGAGCCGCTCCATCTCTGTGAACGATCTCGCGACGAATTCTTCTTTATGGCAAATCAGGCAGAGATCTCCACCCGCTTTCACGAAACCCACCGCAGCCTGCTCGATCGGCGCCGCGCTCAAAACTCCGCCCATTTCCAGATCGTCGGAAGCAATCAGTCCGCGATATCCCATCTTCTTCTTCAGAATGTCATGAATCCATTTCTTTGACAGAGACGCAGGTGTCCGTTCTCGCGTTACTGCGGGATACGCCGCATGCGACACCATAGTGAACGGCAATTCGCGTCGCAGCGTTCGAAATGGCGCCAGGTCCTGCTCCCACAATTTCTTCCATGCCTTTTCGATCACCGGCAACTCGTGATGGCTGTCGAGCGTCCCCTCGCCCAGTCCCGGAAAGTGTTTGCCGCACCCGAGTACTCCAGAAGAACCAAGCCCCGTCAGAAATTCGCGCGCATACAAAACCGTCTCTTTGGGATCAGCCGACACCGCCCGCGAACTCATCACGCTCTTCGAAGCTTCGAAGGCTAGATCCATCGCAGGCGCGAAGTCCACGTTGAAACCGACCGCGCGGCAATTCTCTCCGATCACGCGGCCGTGACCGCGATAAAGCCTTTTGTTTCCGGATGCAAACACATCCGCTGGCGACGGCGCGGGTCCGATCGCACTCCGAAGCCGGTCGACCTTACCGCCTTCGAGGTCGACACAACGAAACAGCGGGACCTCCACCTGTGCCTGGCAATCTTTAAGCAGCTGGTAGGTTTGCTCCGCGCTGACAATATTCCGCGCAAACAAAATGACGCCTGCGGGCTGAACACGTTGCAGCAGGGAAGCCAGCGACGACGACATCTCCGTGCCGTCGAAACCGATAACGAGAAGTTGTCCGAGTTGCGGCTGGGTGCGGATTTTCAAAATGAAGGACTCATTCGGTGAATCAGGAATGCAAATTTAATCAATCTGCTTCTTCAACTCTGCCAGCAGATTTAACGCCTCTAGCGGCGTCAGCCGGTTTAGGTCGACCTCACGCAACTTCTCAAGCACCGGCTGCGAAAGTGGCGTGAAGATTGTCAGCTGTGCCGAACGCGCAGGGCGCGACTCGTCATCGGCCAATTGCCCGCTCAGTCGGTGCTCGGCGTTCTCGTGCTCGGCCAGCACTTCGCGCGCTCGATCGGTGACCTCATTCGGCAGCCCCGCGAGCTTCGCCACCTCAATGCCGTAGCTCCGGTCCGCGGCGCCCGGCTCAACTTTCCGCAGAAACACGATCCCCGAGCCAGTCTCCTTCACCGAAACATGGAAGTTCTTCACGCCCGAAAGCCGGTCGGCCAATTCAGTTAATTCGAAGTAGTGCGTGGCGAACAAAGTTTTCGCTCCCGTCCTTGCGTGCAGGTATTCCACAGCGGCCCACGCAATCGCTAAGCCGTCGTAAGTCGCAGTCCCGCGGCCTACCTCATCTAACAAAATCAGCGACCGGGGTGTCGCGGTGTGCAAAATTGCCGCCGTCTCGGTCATCTCAACCATGAAGGTCGAGCGCCCGCGGGCGAGGTTATCGCTCGCTCCAATACGCGTAAACACCCGATCCACCAGGCCCAACCTTGCCGAGCGCGCCGGTACGAATGACCCCATCTGCGCAAGAATGACGGCCAACGCCGCTTGCCGCAGATACGTCGACTTGCCGCCCATATTTGGACCAGTCAGCACCAAGATCGTGTGTGTGGTCGTGTTCAGATAGAGGTCGTTCGGTACGAATCGCTCGCCACCCGTATTCAGGTCCTGCTGCTCGATCACCGGATGACGACCCGCCACAATCTCAAGCACACCCGAATCATCGAGCGACGGCCGGCAATAATCTCGCAGGGCCGCAACGTGCGCGAACCCCGCAAGCACATCGACCTCAGCCAAAGCCAATGCCGTCTGGCGAATGCGTTTTGCATGGCCGGCGATCGTGCCACGCAACTCAGCGAAGATTCGGCGCTCGATCTCAACGATCTTCTCTTGTGCGTCGAGGATCTTTGCCTCGTACTCTTTCAACTCCGGTGTCGTAAACCGCTCGGCATTTACCAGCGTCTGCTTGCGTTCGTAATCGGCCGGAACGAGATGCAGATTCGGCTTCGACACTTCCATGTAGTAGCCAAAAATTGAGTTGAATTTGACCTTTAGCGAACTGATGCCCGTCCGCTGGCGCTCACGCTGTTCAATCTGAGCCAGGTACTGCTTGCTGTTGCGGCTCAGGTCACGAAGTTCATCCAGTTCCGCGTTTACTCCCGCCCGCATCACTCCGCCGTCGCTCAGGGAAATTGGCGGCTCTGACACGATTGACTCTTCGATCTTTGTCCGAAGATCGAAGAGGTCATCAATCGACTCACGAAGAGCCTTTAGCCGTTCAGCTGCTAACCTCGTAATCGCCGCCCGCACCGCGGGAATTTTCCCCAGCGACGTCGCCAACGCCAGAACATCGCGCGGATTCGCAGTTTCGAGCGTGACCCGGCTTAGCAACCGTTCAAGATCAAGTATGCCCTCGAGGGCGCGCCGTAACTCCTCGCGCGCCACCATCTCTTTAACCTGCACGCCGACCGAGTCCAGGCGCGCATCAATCTCGGCTCGATCGAGCGACGGACGCAGCATCCATGCCCGCAATAGGCGCTTGCCCATCGGCGTCACGGTCGCATCCATTGCTCGAAACAAGGTGACGCCAGAATCCGTGCCGGCAAACAGCGGTTCGATCAATTCCAGATTTCTTACCGTGACCGTATCGAGCACCATGCAATTCTGGCGCTCGTAGAACCCGATGCGGTCCACGTGATCCAACGTTCCTCGCTGCGTCGATCGGACGTAATGCAGGATCGCTCCCGCCGCGGTAGCGGCCGCCGGCTTTCCGGCTAATCCAAAACCTTCCAGCGAAAGCACGCCAAAATGATTTTCAAGCAGAGGGATCGCGTGGTCCGGAGCGAAGATCCAGCCGTCGAGTGGCGTCTCGGCGTACCCACGGCCCATGGAAGGCGAAGACCCAGTCCCTTTCGCCGTCGGTGCAGGTGTCATTTCGCTTCCTGCCGCCGCGTCGAACAACGGCGCCGACGACGCATATAACAGCTCTTTTGGTCGAAGCTGCGAAAGTTCTTCCTGGATTCGGCGCCCCGCGTCCGGGCCGACAAATTCCGTTGCTCGAAATTCGCCAGTCGACAAATCCAATGCGGCAAAGCCAACTCGCTCCCCGGACTGAGAAACCGCCCCAAGGAAGTTGTTTTCCTCCGAACTTAACGACGAATCCGACGCCGTACCCGGGGTCACGACCCGTGTCACCTCGCGGCGCACGAGTTTCTTCGCCAACCGTGGATCTTCCACCTGGTCACAGATCGCAACTTTGAATCCTTTGCGGATCAGTTTCGCAATGTACCCTTCGGCCGCGTGATAGGGTACGCCGCACATCGGCACCGAGACGCCTTTTTCCTTATTCCGCGACGTCAGCGTGATCTGCAATTCCTTCGCAGCAACGATTGCGTCGTCGAAGAAAAGTTCGTAGAAGTCTCCCAGACGGAAGAAGAGGAGAGCAGTGGGATGTTCTTTTTTGATCGCGGCATACTGCCGCATTAACGGCGTGGACGTCTCGGTCATCAGTTGCGGCTTCGTGCGCGGATTATAACAAAGGTTTCACCGCGCTCCGCGCGAGTTCGCAGTTGACGCACGCTTCCGCCAGATGTTTTCCTTAGCGCATGGAACTTCGCAAAGATCCGATCACCCGCTCGTGGGTGATCACCGGGGATGACATCCCCGAAACGTACCCGCGCAGCGATGCGCCCTGCCGTTTTTGTGCGAATGCGTCTTCTCCCTTGCAAGTGATCGCGAGCCGCGGAGAGATCGATGGCTCGCCCTGGTCCACTCGTTCCGTTGTACATCCACTTCCGCTCTACCGCATTGAAGGCGAACCCTCGCGACGCGGCGACGGTCTGTACGACCGCATGCGTTCCATCGGCGCCCACGAGGTGTTGGTTGAAAATGCCAAGCATGATCGCAATCTCTGGAAGGCGAGCGATTCCGAGATCGAGCAATTTCTCAGACTCGCGGCCCAGCGAATTAAGGATCTCAAGGGCGATGCACGCATCAAGTACGTCAGCATCTTTAAGAATTTTGGAGTCAACGCAGGACAAGAATTTGAACACCCCAACTCGCAACTGACGGCCACGGCATTCGTACCGCGCCGCGTGCTCTATGAACTCCGCGCCGGCCGCGAGTACTACCAGCAGAAGGAACGCTGTGTCTTCTGCGACATCATCGGCCAAGAGGAACGCCAGGGGCTCCGCGTCGTCGAACTTCGCGGTGACTACGTCGCGCTTTGCCCATACGCTCCCCGGGTGCCGTACGAAACCTGGATCCTTCCCCACACGCATGATTCATCGTTCGAAAGAACAGCGCTCTCGAGAACGGGTGGCATTCGCGATTTCGGAATCCTCCTCAAACGCACTTTGCAGCGGATTCGCACCGTGACCGAAGAATTTCATCTGGTCTTCCACACCTCGCCCAACACGTTGCACGGCTCCGAAAGCCTTGGTTACTGGAAGACGCTCGACGAGGACTACCATTGGCACGTCGAAATCCTGCCAATCATCGGTTCGAAGTCGAAGTCGTATACGTTCAAAGAGGTCTATTACTCACCCGTGAGTTCCGAGACTGCCGTGAAGCGCCTGCGTGACGCCAAAATCGACTCGTGATCAGGACCGTTTCCATTGTCATTTTGTCATGCTTGGCGAATCGTCGTCCTGAGCGAAGTGAGGCGGAAGCCGAACGAAGTCGAAGGACCTCTAGCGCTCGAGCTCACTACAACACCAGCAGAAATTCTCGCAACACACTAATTAGTCAGTTCACGCCGCCCTATAATGGACCGCTTCCGGAGGCCCTTTTTGAAAGTTCTGGTCTGCTTTCTTCTCGTCACAACGGCCCTTGCGCAAACCCCCGCCAAGCAACAAGTCCTTCGGCAAAAGCTGGAATCCCGAATCCACGAGATCGATCAAAATCTCGATGGGGTTATGGGCGTCGCCATCGAAGACCTCATCTCCAAGCAAACCTTCTTTCTTCAACCCGATGAAGTTTTCGCCCAGGCCAGCTCAATCAAGATCGCCGTGCTCGCCGAACTTTACCGCCAGGCGCAACAGGGCAAGCTCAAGCTCACCGACCCATACACCGTTCAGAAGTCCGACCTGGTCGCCGACAGCGACATCATGAACGGGCTTACGCCCGGCGTTACGCAGATTACACTCCGCGATCTTGCCACCATGATGGTTGCCGTCAGTGACAACTCCGCCACCAACGTGCTCATCGATCGTATCGGGATGGAAAACGTCAACGCGCTGCTTGATTCGCTCGGCCTCGTCCACACCCGTCTCCGCCGGAAGATGATGGACCTCAAAGCCGCCCGCGAGGGCCGCGAGAACATCGCGACACCGCGCGAGATGATGACCCTGCTCGACGCGCTCTACCGCGGAAAAGTCTTGAACAAAGAAATGACCGACGACTTCTTCACGATGCTGAGCACCCATAAAGATAGTCCGATCCGGCGAGACTTGCCGCCCGATCTCAAAATGGCCGACAAACCCGGTGAGCTCGAAGCCGTTCGTAACGACTCCGGCGTGATCTTTGTCGAGAATCGCCCCTACATCCTCTGCGTGATGACCGCGTATCTCCGCAACGAGCGCGAAGGCGAACAGGCCATCAGCGACGTGAGCGTCGCCACCTACCGAATGTTCGACCGTCTGGCTCGCGCCTCTGAGTACGGACGTGTCGTCTCACCCGGAAACAACAGCAAGCATTAGAGGAGTAACATCGCTCAATGTTCGTAAGGGACGCGATCGGCCCGGCGAGGTGCAAGTGACAATCCGGCGCATGAAGACGTACACCGGAGGTCAGGGATACGTCTACCAGTACTACTTCGTCGGCAAACGGCCAGCCGAACCCGGATCTCACGGCTCCGCCGCAACCGAATACATCTTTGACGTCACCTCCGACCGCAAGACCACCTTCTCCGTCAGCGTATTCGTCGAGCGCGATGCCCTTGAGGCTTGGGCCCGTGCCCACGGGCGCCCCCCGGTCGAGGCCGAGGAGTATGCCGCGGCTAAAATGCGTTTATTCCAGGCCTTCGACGAAGTGGAAGACATGATGTCCAAGGGCCGCGATCTTAGCGTCGACAAAGCGGCCCTCGAGGCCGCGTTCGCCACACTGGGTGTCGAATAACCTGGGCAGAACGGCCCAATTTCCGCCGAATCCAGAGGTCTTAATCCCTTGTGACCAAGATCACAAGCACCTGTGATCTGCCCAACTGCTTCTGCCCTATGGACGGGGCAGACTATAATCGATTTGGCTGGCGGGGCGGTGATGGCTGGCCTTCATAACGCTTCTAAATTAAGTCATGTCAATCTTTTGGCTGCGAGTCGCGCTTGCGCTCTATGGGGTTGGACTGCTCTACGCCCTGGTCGCGTTGACCCGGACGAGCGATCTGCTGAATCGCATCGCCTTGCATGCCGCCTATCTCGGAATGGTGTTCCACTTGGTCTCGTTGACGGAGGGCGTCGTCTTCACGGGTCACATCACGTTCGCCATGGTGCACAACTCCGAGTCGCTGCTCGCTTTTCTGATCATGAGCGTCTTCATGATCACGTACTTGATTTATAAAACGACCTCTCCCGGCATCATCGTCTTTCCGCTCGTCTTTCTTCTGACATTCATGGCCGCCACTCGCCAGCAGCCATTCCTGAACCTGACGCCAGGAATGCGCAAGGGCTGGCTCGGCGCCCACATCGCGCTGATCTTCATCGGATACGCTGCGCTAGTTTTGAGTTTTTGCGCCAGCCTGCTCTACCTGATTCAACAGCGCTCTCTGAAAACGAAGCGTCCGGGAATCCTGTCGCGCCTCCCAGCTCTAGAGGAAATCGACCAGATCGGCCACCGCTCTTTGCTCTTGGGATTCCCCTTCATGACACTCGGCCTAATCGCCGGCTCCGTCGTCGCCGAAAGCGTCTATGGCCGTGTCGACCTGCAGGACCCAAAGATCCTGCTTTCGCTGCTGATGTGGGCGGTCTACCTGGTCATGGTGTATACGCGCTGGATCGCCGGTTGGCGAGGCCGTAAGGCCGCCGTGCTCGCCAGTGTCGCGTTCGCTGCAGCCGTCGTAGCTTGGGCGGCGAATTACTTCAGCACGATTCATAGGTTCGTTGCCTCATGAGATTTCAGCTCATTGGCGTGAATCACAAAACGGCGCCGGTCGAAGTCCGTGAGCGGCTTGCGATCCCCGAATCGCGCTTGCCGGAAGCATGCAAGAAGCTTGCCGAGCATCCCGGCATCGATGAGGCCATGATTCTCTCGACCTGCAATCGCGTCGAGATTCTGGCCAACACAAAAAATGGCGCAGGCGCCGACCTGCGCGGATTCATTCAGAGTTACTTTCAACTCGACGGCACCGAACTCAACAAACATCTCTACGAGTACAACGAAAGGGAAGCGGTTCGTCACCTGTTCCGCGTCGCCGCCAGCCTCGACTCTATGGTGGTGGGCGAGCCCCAAATCCTCGGCCAGGTGAAGGAAGCGTACGCCACCGCCCGCGCGGTCGGGGCAGTTCGCGCTCAACTCGACCAGCTTGTCACCCGCGCCTTCGCCGTAGCCAAGCGCGTTCGCACTGAAACAGCCGTCGGATCCTCGTCGGTCTCAATCGCCTCGGTTGCAGTCGAACTCGCTAAGAAAATCTTCGGCAACCTCCACGGAAAGCAGGTGTACCTCGTCGGCGCTGGCAAGATGAGCGAACTAGCCGCGCGCCACCTGATGGCTCACGGCTGCGCCTCCATCTTCGTCGCCAATCGCACCTACGATCGCGCCGTAAGCCTCGCGTACAAATTCCAGGGACAGGCGATTCACTTCGAAGATCTGCACAATACCTGCGACCGTGCCGACATCGTCATCACCTCGACCGGCGCCCCGCGTGCGATCTTCCGCCCCGAGCATGGTGAGCTGTTCCTTTCCCGGCGCAAGAACCGCCCAATGTTCTTCATCGACATCGCCGTCCCACGTGACGTCGATCCGGCGATGAACAAGCTCGACGGCATCTTCGTCTACGACATCGATGATCTCCAGCAAGCAGTAGCCAGCCACGTTGCCGATCGCCGTAAGGAAGCCGAGCGCGCCGAAGCCATCGTGGCCACGGAGGTCGAGCGCTTCCACGCCCGTATTCAGACCCTCGACGTCGTTCCGACGATCGTCTCCCTTCAGGATCACCTGGAAACCATCCGCCAGGCCGAGATCGACCGCGTCCGTGGTCGCCTCGGACCGCTTTCACCCGATCAGGAGATAGCGATCGAAGCTCTTACCCGCGGCATCGTCAACAAGATCATGCACACTCCGATCAGCACGCTGAAAACGGCGGCGCGTGAAGCCGAAGCTACTACTGTGATCGATCTCGTGAAACGCCTTTTCAATCTGCAGGAAAAGCGTGCAGCCAAATCCGGCGGAGAGAACAGCTGATGGCCAAGCTCCGCATCGGTTCGCGTGGTTCGCAATTGGCGCTTTGGCAAGCCAATCACATCTCATCGTTGTTGCGCGTGCGAGGCCACGAGGTTGAACTCGAAATCATCAAGACCACCGGTGACAAGATTCTCGACGTTGCCCTAGCGAAAGTCGGCACCAAGGGCATGTTCACGAAAGAGATTGAAGAAGCTCTCGCCGAAGGCCGCGTCGATCTGGCCGTTCACAGTCTCAAAGATCTGCCGACCGAACTCTCTCCCGGCTTCGAAATCGCGGCCATCACCGCCCGCGAGAACTCGCAGGATGTCTTCTGTTCGGTTCGCTACAAGAGCATCGATGAGCTCCCGCAGCGCGCCCGCGTCGGCACTAGCAGCCTGCGGCGTCAGGCGCAACTGAAAGCGCTGCGTCCAGATCTTGAGATTCATCCCTTGCGCGGAAACGTCGATACGCGGCTTCGGAAACTCTCGGAAGGAGAATACGACGCGGTAATCCTCGCCGCCGCGGGCCTCAACCGCCTCGGCAAAACCGATCTCGTGAAGCAAGTCATCCCGAAAGATGTCATGTGCCCGGCCGCTGGCCAGGGTGCATTGGGGATCGAAATTCGTGCGGGCGACGCGAAGACGCGTGAGCTGATTGCATTTCTCGACGATCCCAGCGCCCGCGCCTCCACAACTTGCGAGCGTGCGTTGCTCAACAAATTAGGTGGAGGCTGCCAGGTTCCGATCGGCGCCGCCGCCGAAGTCCGAAACGGCGCGGTGCATCTCGACGCCATCGTCGCCAATCCGGAGGGCTCAAAGATTTTGCGTGAGTCGCGCGACGGACAAGATCCCGAAAAACTCGGTAACGAAGTCGGCGAAACACTGCTCCGTCGCGGCGGCGACGCCATTCTTGAAGAAGTCTACGGCCGCGGCCTCGCCGTGCCGCAACAACCGTGAATCATGGACAGTTTGGCGTGAAATGTGTTCAGTCAACTGTGCGGCGACGCGAACACTCTTGTGCGCGTAATCCCGGAGGGACGGCAGCATTGCTTTGTGGCGGTTCGGGAATCTTGTCCGCTGACTTCAAGCAACAAATGGCATCTAGGTCGCGGGGCCCGTCCAAATCAGTCCCGTAGGGGCGTCGCGATCTTAGCCCAGCGCTTCAGCGCTGGGTACGATGGAGAGGAATGACCAAGTCCGGTAGGGACGGCACAAAACGAGGCAGGAATCTACTCAATGGCGTCCGCGTTCTCGTCGGCCGCGCGCGCCATCAAGCGGGCGCGCTTTCGTCGCAACTCCGTAAACTCGGAGCCGACGTCCTCGAGATCCCCTTCATCGAGATCCGCCCGCCGCGTTCGTTCAAACCCCTCGACACCGCACTCAAAAATCTTGCCACCTACGACTGGCTGATCCTCACCAGCGTCAACGGTGTCGACGCAATGTGGGATCGCCTCGCAAAAATTCGCCTCACCAAGAAATCGCTAAGTCACCTGAAAATCGCCGCCATCGGCCCAGCCACAAAGAAAGCCATCGAGAGACGCGGTCTCAAGGTCCACGTCGTTCCGGAGGAATACGTGGCCGAATCTGTCGTGAAGAGCCTTCGCAAAAAAGTAGAAGGGAAGCGCGTCCTGCTCGTCCGCGCGAAAGTCGCACGCGACGTGATCCCGCGAGAACTCAAGAAAGCCGGCGCGATCGTCGATGTCCTCGAGGCCTACGAAACCGTCGTGCCGAGATCATCCCGCACTCGCTTGCGCGTGGCTTTGAAGAACCCCAAGCAACGTCCCGATGTTGTCACCTTCACCAGTTCCTCAACGGTAAGGAACTTCGTCGCCCTGCTCGGCGCGAATGGTCGCTCAGCGTACGGCAAGAGACCACATCAACTGGAAGGGATTACGCTGGCGTCAATCGGCCCGGTGACATCAACCACGCTTCGCGAGACAAAACTCGGCGTCGATGTCGAAGCCCGCGACTACACCATCCCTGGCTTGGTTGAGGCGATCATCGCCGGAAGGCATAGATAAGAAGCAGAAGAACCCTCTGGATCAATCTTCATTTCGCCCGCTGCGGTTAAGAGCTCTTCTCAGTGTCCTCCGTAGGGCTTCTCTGTGTTCTCTGCGGCTAAAAGCTTTTGCTCCCAGCTCGGTACTCACAACTCGGCATCCTTACTGCACCTTTAAATCGCAGCTGCAATCCGCAGGCAGCACATGCGCTCGAATAAAATCCGACACCCGTTTGTACGCATCGATCTGATTTTCCACGCGCGAGAATCCGTGACCTTCGTTCTCGTAAATCTTGTAATCCGCTACGCCGCCATTCTTCTTCACCGCCTCCACCACCTGCATCGTCTCGGACTTCGGGCAACGCGGATCGTTTCCACCCGCCAGCAGCAGCAGCGGCGCCTTGATCTTGTCCACGAAGAAAATCGGCGATCGGTCCTCAAACAACGCTTTGTTCTTTACCGGATCGCCCATAGTCGCCAGATCCATCTCGCGCAGAACCGGGTCCTCGTTCTCAATCTCCGTGAAGTAATTCACGAACGGCACAATCGGCACGCCCGCAGCCCAAACTTCGGGCGCCTTGGTCACCGCCATCATGCTCATGTAACCGCCGTAGCTGCCGCCCATCACAATCAACTTTTTCGGATCCACGTATCCCGTCTGTTTGATCCATTCTGCAGCCGACAAAACATCTTGCAGATCCCCGCCACCCATATCAAAAAGATTAGCGTGCTGAAACTCCTTCCCATATCCGGTCGACCCGCGATAATTCGGCGCGATCACGATGTACCCGAGATTCGCAACATGCTGGATAAACCGGTTGAACGAGTTCACCGTTTGCCCAGTCGGACCTCCGTGCACGTAAACGATCGCCGGATGCTGCCCGCTGCGCGGAAGATTGAACGGCACATACACGAAAGCAGAAATCGTCCATTTGCCGTCCTTGCTCGGATAATGCACTAGGTACGGCTCGACCATATCCTCAGGCCGTATTCCCGCGATTAGCGAATGTGTGACCTGGTGAGACTTTCCGCTGGCCATTGTGTGCACCCACAAGTCATTCGGAGCGGTGGGTCCGTTGTGGTAGTACAGCAATCGTGCTCCATCTTTGCTGAACGCCGAAAATTTTCCTGCCAATTCGTTCACGCCCTTTGGCAAAGGCAGGGAAGTGGTCTTTCCAGTCGCCAGATCATGGATGTAGATATCCGTATTCCCGTCTACGTTGGCCGTCCATGTCACCCGTTTGCCGTCGGGCGAAAACTCGCCGCCGCTGATCTCCCACTTATCCTTTGTTAGCCACGAGATCTTCTTGCTCGCGATGTCGAGCAGCCCCACGTTCTCGTAACCGTTCTCGGCATTCGACGTGATCAGTAGATTTTTTCCATCGGGAGAGAAATCGTTCACCGTGAAGACCTGCTCGCCCGTGTGCTCCGTCAATAGTGTGCTTTTCGCGGTGGCTACTTCCACGACGAAGATATTCGAGTCCGTCCCCTTGGCCTGCTCTTGTGTGTAGGCGATCCACTTACCATCCTTCGACCACACCGGGCCTACGTTCATTTTGTCTTTCGGCGTGTCAGTCGTCAGGTGCTTCGCCTTGTGCATCAGCATGTCGTACACATCGATCTCAAACACCGATGACGTCTTCGGCTTGACCACGTACGCAAGATAGCGGCTGTCCGGAGACCACGTCGGATCTTCTTCCGCCACCTCGCGCGTGTTCGTCAGGTTCACCAGTTGCCCCGTCTTCGGCGACCCGATGAAGACGTCCCACTGCTCGTCACCGTCATAATCCGACTGATAGGCGATCCACTTGCCATCCGGCGACCACGCGGGCGCTGTCTGTCGCTGATCGCTGACCGTCAGCTGTGTGGGCCAGCCACCCTCGGCCGGGACCAGCCACAAATTGTTTCTTCCGCTCAGGTTCGAGACGAAGACGATCTGCTTGCCATCCGGTGACCAGTCCGAGCGGCCGACCTGCCGGGTCGAATACAGTTTTTCGATGGAGAGATTTTTCTCCACAGTTCCATTCGGTTTGCTCGCAATTTGCTTGGGATCGGTGACAGCTTGCGGTACGGGGAGGGTTTGCGTCTCAGCCACAATGCTCATGAAAACGACGATAGCAAACAGGACGATAGTGCGCATCGAGCTCCTCAGAAGTGCGTAAGAAAAAGTCTAGCAGAGGCCTGCGGCGAACCGTGCACGGGCGGCCTAACACGTGCCAAAGATGTCTAGACTGACAGTACACCGTTGTATAAGAATTTTCGAATGACGGCTCCCAACATCAATCTCTGGACCTCCGCCGAGCACGCACTCGACTATCTTCGCCGTGCTGACTCCATCCCGCATCGCGTCGAGGGAGAAGCAACACTGCTCGAGTGTCTTCCAGAAAATCTCGCGCGTGTGCTAGACCTCGGCAGTGGCGCCGGACGCCTGCTGAACCTGGTGAAAGCCGCTCGAGCGAAGGCCGAATTTGTGGCCGTTGATTTCTCGCCGACCATGCTTGCCGAATTGAAAAGCCAGTTCGCGTCCGATCGGCGCGTGTCGATAGTGCCTCACGACCTCAACGACCCGCTCCCCGATCTTGGCCGATTCGATGCCGTCGTTTCCAGCTTCGCCATTCATCACCTCCCACACGAGCGCAAGCGGGCGCTATACGAAGAAATCTTTCACTGCCTGAACTCGTCCGGAGTCTTCTGCAATCTGGAACACGTGGCTTCGCCGACGCTCAAACTGCATCACGCATTTCTCGCCACACTCGACCTCGCCCCCGCCGACGAAGATCCATCGAACAAGTTACTGGATCTCGAACTCCAGCTATCCTGGTTGCGCGAAATTGGCTTTGTGGATGTCGACTGCCTCTGGAAATGGCGAGAACTGGCATTGCTAGTGGGAACGAAGCTCAAGTGAAAGATGTCCGGCATTTTTACAATGTCCCGATTCTTTTGATTTGTCCTCCTGAGCACAGCGAAGGACCTGATTTTTTCTCGCAATCGAACCAGCAAGTGAGCGCCTTCCCAACTCGCAATGCCGAATCCTCACTTCCACTGTCATCCCGAGCGAGTCGAGGGACCCCTTGTTTACTAACCCAACCCCCAGACCTTTAAAGGGAATTCTCTATGAACGTTGTAGCGCCGGCGTCTCGCCGTCGCCATTTCTGCTTGTCAAGGCCCCGAAATCGCGCTTTTCCTCGCAACTCTCTCACCCATCACGAAATATTTTTCCCACGCAACTGTCCCTTTTACCCCGTCGAAGTTGCTATCCTAAAATTAGGAGCCAGAGATGGAAACGAATCCGCGCGTCCTGGGCTGAACCGCATTGACGCTGGCCGGACGCCGACCCGAGGGAGTCGTACCGGACATCTGGGCGGTTAGGCTCCGCCCGTATCGAGCGGGTGTTAGCCGCAGTGGGAGTGATCACTCCACTGCACTTGCCTTGAATGCAACGTCAACGCAAGTGCAATCAAAGACGGCAAGTAACTCGAAACGGCCAAAGCCGATAAGGGAGTCT
>Ga0126371_10000605_pt1 | contig 29773 bp, 24 predicted proteins | sample PanSoiMetaPlot_4_FD_110145 | JGI IMG/M metagenome (GOLD analysis project Ga0126371, IMG submission 110145) | Tropical forest soil microbial communities from Panama - MetaG Plot_4 | ecosystem: Environmental > Terrestrial > Soil > Tropical forest > Bulk soil | place: Panama | collected 2016-02-17 | reverse complement strand
GCCTCACGAATCAAGTCGTCGTGCGTGGGCGCCCGGCTGGTCTTCTTCCAGCGCCGATACTGTTCTTCGACCAGCCACTCGATAACTTTCGAACTTATCTTGGTGGTGCGCTTGGTAGTCTTATCAGCCCGGAAAGTACGGCCAGCCACGATCTTCACCTGACGTCTTTACGATTCCAAACGAAGATGCAGGTTAGACCAACACCGATGCAAAAGATTTCACTGCTTCCCCTGCGGAACCCAGTAGCCTGCTGCCCTGGCCGCACTACCCGTGCCGACGCATCGCCGGGCGCTGCTCGGCGGGGATCTCACTCAGGTTGGCAATCGTTCACTGTGCAATAGCAACTTCCAGAGTCACGGAAGCCTGGATCACGACAAGCCCGGTCTGGATCGGAGTTGAGGGCGCTGCGACGCCTAGAACCGGTGTTGACGTGTTCACCCCTTCGCTGGCGTGCAAGACTCCACCGACATGGAGATTGAGGCCCGCTGCAATTGCTCCAACCTGCGACAGGGCGCTCACGGATGCAGCCTTCAAGGCCTGCGCTGTGGGTGGGTTCCGATCCTGAAGGTCGAAGGAAATGCCCTGCACACGGTTGGCGCCGGCCTGAATCGCGGCATCCACAGACGCGCCGATCTTGGACAGATCGACGAGCTTGATCTCGACCGTGTTGTTGACGCTGTATCCGATAATTGTGGCGCTCTGGCCCGGTGGCGGATTATTGTAAACGGGCGAGAGCGTGTAGTTGACGGTCTTGATCGTGGCGCTTGGCCCGAGGAGGGATTGTTCAGCGGTAATTACCGTGTTGGCCAGCGTCGCGTTGGCTTGGGAGGCAGCCTGGGCCGTGGCAGCTTGAGTGTAAACACCGACGTCGACACGCGCCACATCGGGCGCCACGGAAACGGATGCAGTCCCTACGGCGGTGATCGAGGGCGGGTTGGTCGCGACCTGGGCATAAGAGGTCGCTATTGAAAGGGACATCAAAACTATCAGGCGGTACATGAGCACTCCGATCGTGTCCCGGGAGCCACTCCGCTCCTGGTTTGTCTCAGTCTACAGTAGTTTAATTTGAAGAAGCACGCCAGACGAAAGCCTCTTATAGGCCGAGCCGGCGTTGACGGCAGCCGCCAGTCGTCGCGGCCGTCCGCGGCTAGGCCCATCATTCCCCTAGACCTTTCTCGCTTCAGCCGCCCAGTCGTAACGGCCTTTTATGAACTTCCAGTCTCACGCCGCCCGTCAAGATAACTAGGAGGGGATATGTTCGCGAAACTTGGCTTGCTCGGGTTTGCAATGGCAGCGATGACGATATTGGTTCCACCCGAGACGTATGCGGCAAGAGTTGACTATCACTATCGCCCCGGGTATCGCTACGGCTACTGGCGCCACGGTCACTATCATCCTTATCAACACGGATATTACGACCGATCGGGACGTTGGCGTCGTTACTGACGCTCGGAAGGGAGACAACTCGGTGAGGACGCATCGTGCCGATCACTAGGGAGCTCTTGCTCCCTGGTGGGGGAGCGTTAATTCAATTTTTCGGTAATCGTAACGGGTTCTTTCACTCGAAAAGTGACTCGGGCTTCGACCGGGACTTCTACCGACCTGCCGCTCGAGATCAGCACCACTGCCGTTCCCGCAGCTGCGCCCGCACCGGCCCCAACTGCTGCGCCCTTTCCTCCACCAGCCATCGCCCCGATGGCTGCTCCTACTGCGGTTCCTGCGCCGATTTTTGCCAGGTCGTTACCTACCGTACCTAAACCGTCGCGCGAGTATGCATCGGTGCGAATGTCGACGCGCTGGCGGTCAGATGTGTTCAAACGCGTGAGCTCGAGGCTCAAATGTGATTGGGCACCGGCGCGGCCGGCCGGTGTTGCTTGTGTCACCTTTCCGATGACGCGAGAGCCACGCTCACAGATGATGAAACCGTCGATGACCAGTGGCTGCTCGAGAGTCGCAAAGAATGTGTCGCCGATCTGGTTTCGCGCAGCCGAAACGGTTTCGCCGATGCGCACCATGAGCTGTGTTCCGGCGGCCAGGATTACCGTATGCGGCTCGCGAACTTCTGGTATCGGAGTCGATGACGCAACTACGGGAGGCTGGACTGGAACCACCTCCGGTTCGTGCGAGGACTGTCTTTGCGGCAGAGGAGACTGCCCTGCCGTTTGCGGGGGTTCTGGCGCAGCCTGCGGCACGGGAGCCGGAGTCTGGTCCGGGTGGGTGGGCTGGTTGCGCGGCACTTGGACGGCCAGGTCGTGCCGCGCAGGCGGCATCGGCGATTGTTTTTCGCGAATGGGTTTTTCGGATAATCGCGCGCGCTGTGGCGTTGGGTTCGGTGCGCGCACCAAGCGTTTGGGCGGAAGTTGGGGGGCTGAGGGTTGCGAGGGGGCGGAGTCGTCCCCAACGGCCGGCTTGCTCGACGCCGGCGGGTGATGAACTTCCATCTGCCGGGAATCTGCTGCTGGAGTCGGCCGCGGCAGCGCCGTAGGCCGCACTGCCATGTACACAATTCCGGAAGCCAGGACAGCACCTGAAATGAAGGCCCCTACGATCTTGCCGTTCATGCGCAATCCCCCACAAGTTAAACGCGTGCCGTCGCATTTACGTTTCTAGTGCCCACCCGTTAAAATAAGTTGAACATGACGTTTCCGGCGGAGCTGCGAATTGGTCCCGTCGTGATCGCTCCCGCCACTGTCCTAGCCCCTATGGCCGGCGTCACCGACACGGTGTTCCGGCGCCTGATTCGCAATCAGGGAGGCTGCGGGTTGATCATGACCGAGTTCACCAGCTCGCATGGCGTGGTCCATTCTTTGAGGGCCAAGAAGCCGACCCGAACCTTTCGATATCTGTTTTTCGAGCCCGAAGAGCACCCGATTTCGGCGCAACTCTTTGGCTCGGACCCGGAAGTAATGGCTGATGCGGCTCGAGCGTGTCAGGATTTCGGCTTCGATATCGTAGATATTAATTTCGGCTGCCCGGTGAACAAGGTCGTGAAGTGCAACGGAGGCTCGGGACTGCTGCGCGACTTGCCGCTGGTTGAAGAGATCCTGCGCAAGGTGCGCGCGGCGATCACAATTCCGCTAACCATGAAGTTCCGCGCCGGTTGGAACGACCAAGAATTGGTGGCGGTGAAGATGGCAAAGCTGGCGGAAGATTGCGGGTTGCAGGCTGTCGCGCTGCATCCGCGCACCCGCGAGCAGGGCTACAGCGGGAAGGCCGACTGGACCCGAATCGCGGAAGTGAAAGCGGCGGTACGGATCCCAGTGATCGGAAACGGCGACATCCTCACACCCGAAGATGCGATGCGCATGGTGGCCGAAACCGGCTGCGACGCCATAATGATCGGGCGCACCGCTTCCTCGAATCCATGGATTTTCCGGCAAATTGCGGAGTATCTCGCGACGGGCGCTTACGAGCATCCCGAGGAGCGGTGTCGGTACGACATCATGCGCATTTATTACACAATGCTCTCCGAGCGAGCCGCGCCAGACGCTGTCGGCAAAATGAAGCAGTTCGCGACTTATTTCACGCACGGCGTCCGCAACGGATCGAAGCTGCGCGCCGAAATTTACAAGGCTACCGAAGCCACACAAATCCTCGATCAGGTCGACTTCTTCTTCAAGCACGAGCTGGAATCCGTTCCCGCGTGACCACGCGATGAAAAAAGTCCAGATCATCACGGACGGGTCGTGTATCGGTAACCCCGGCCCCGGCGGATGGGCGTGCATCTTGCGGTACGGCGGCAAGAAACGCGAAATGTACGGCTCCGAACAGAGGACCACCAACAATCGCATGGAACTGAAAGCCGCTGTGGAGGGCTTGGGAGCGCTCAAAGAACCATGTAGCGTGGAGTTAGTGACCGATTCGAACTATCTCAAGCACGGAATCACGGAGTGGATTCACAAATGGAAGACAAACGGGTGGCGCACCGGCGGCAAGCAGGCGGTTGCGAATCAGGATTTATGGCACCAACTCGACGAGTTGGCCTCGAAACACGAAGTAAAATGGGCATGGACCAAGGGCCATGCCTCTCACGCGGATAACAATCGCTGTGACGAGCTGGCTCAGGCGGCGGCGCGAGGACAATTGAAAGGCGACAGTCAATAAGAGCGAAATGAAGCGAATCGTTCCAATCGCGTTGTCTATGATGCCTGCCCTGTTCGCGCAGCAGCTTCCGGATGCACGAACACTGTTAAAAGAAACGGGCGATGCGCTTCGCGACGCAAAATCGTACGTCCTTGAGCAATCGATTGCGGTTGAACTCAAGGGAGGACTAGAGAGCCGGCTCCAAATGCCCATGAAGTTGGCCGTGTCGAATCCGGGCAAGCTCAGGATCGAATCGAACGGAGCGGTAGGAAATACGCTGATCGTATCCGATGGCGAAAACACCTGGATGTATCTTGGCCCACTGAAGCAATACACGAGAACGCCGGCCGCGAGCAGCCCGGACGCTTTGATGAAATCGCTGAACCCCGGCGTTGCCGACATGTTGGGGAAGATGCAATCCAAAGACCCGTATCTGGAGGTGAAACTGGCCGGCGAAGAGATCATCGAGAACGGCGGCGCGCGTCATGAATGTTTCGTGATCGAAGCTAAGCTGGACAAGATCGAAATGCCTGGCTCGATGGAACTCCTAGACGGCGTCATGAAGACGTGGGTGGACAAGAAAACGAAGCTGACCTGGAGGCAAACGGCGACTGCGATTATGAAGGGAGCCACGCTGCGAAGCCCCGCAGAGATGAATCAAAGCATCACGCTTCTCTCGGTCAAACTGAATGAACCGGTTTCCGACTCGCTCTTCACATTCACGCCGCCCGAAGGCGCAAAAGAGGTGAAAGAGTTTCAAGGGCCGGTGAAAGCGAACGCGAATTTATCCGGAAAAGATGCTGCTGACTTCAAGTTCCGTTCGCTGGATGGAAAGGAATTCAGCCTGCAAGCGCTGCGAGGCAAAGTAGTGCTGCTGGATTTTTGGGCGACGTGGTGCGGTCCGTGCCGCAAAGACATGCCGGCGCTCGAGAGAATATACAGTGAGTTTGGCGATCGCGGGTTAGTCATGCTGGGGATGAACGTTGGCGAGGATAGAGAGGCAGTTAGTAAGTTTCTGGCTGCGAATAAGTTGTCCTATCCAATCGTGCTCGCCGGTCAAATGGAGATGCTTGAGAGTTACAGTGTGACTGCTTTTCCCACCGTGGTGTTGATCGACCGCGAAGGAAAAATCGCTCTGTATCATGTTGGGTCCGGCAGTGAATCGGAACTGCGCGAAGCGCTCGCGGCGCTTGGATTCTCGAAGCCTGAGTGATCCGCTCGCACAGTTGTGCGTGCTCTGGTTCACGTCGGGTTCCCGACTCCAGATGAAAACAATTCAGTTGACGGCTGGCTTTTGAGTTGCATCGCCCGCCGGCGTGCCAACTGCAAAATCGCAAACGTTATCGCTCGTCTTGCACGCCTTCCTAGCTGGAATCGTTTTTTTCGTGACTTGGCGGCCAGTGCAACCGGCTTGTGCGGACTCCGTGGACATCACCAGGCTCACTATGCCGCTTGAGTGGCATTCTTCTCGCGCGGCCCCTGCCCGATTGGGGGGTAGCGACAAGACGGCGGAGCCGGCGCGAAAGGGCGCGCCTCCGCCGAAGGCGCTGCGCACGTTCATTCCTCCAAGAACGCTTGCGGATCCGAAGCTGCCGATGCCGGTCACGGTGGCGTTCGATTCGCCGTCGGTCTTGATTGATCCCGCGTCAATCGGCGATCCTTCTAGCCAACTCCACAACGGCGCATTGGGGACCAATGGTGGAATTGGCATCGGCGACGGACCTCCAGGTCCGGGAATAGGTCCGGCCGGCCCGGGCATTCCGGGCGTCTACTCGAACCCGCCGGGTGGCAAGATTACACCACCAGTACTCATTCACAAGGAAGACCCCGAATTTTCCGAACCAGCGCGCAAGGCCAAGTATCAAGGCACTGTTCTGCTTGCGATAGATATAGACATCGGTGGGCGCCCGCGGAACGTGCGGGTGGTACGCGGCCTGGGCCTCGGGCTGGACGAAAAGGCAGTCGAAGCAGTATCACGCTGGTTGTTCCGTCCCGGCGTGCAGGACGGGAAGCCAGTTGTAACAACCGCGACAGTGGAGGTGAATTTCCGGCTGCTTTGATTAGTAAATGCTAATTTTTCGATAGACGTAACTGACCCTTTCGAGCGATCCTGAAATCAATGTAACGGGGGCGTCGCTTCCCCAGAGCTTCCGTCACCTGGTTCACGCTCCCAGGCGGCTGGAGTTAAGCGCGCCTCCGTGTTTTCGCTCAGGGCCCTGGCGGTTTCGCTTACTCGCGAACCTCACTTCACGACGATATTCACGAGCTTGTCCGGAACGACAATAATCTTCACGATTTTCTTGCCGTCCAGCAAGGTTTGAACTTTGGCGTCGCCGAGCGCGAGTCTTTCGAGCGATTCACGCGGCGTTCCGAAATCGGCGAAAATGCGGCCGCGCAGTTTGCCGTTAACCTGAATTACTACCTCGGCGCTCTCTTCCCGTGCCAGCGCCTCGTCGTAATCGGGCCATCGTTGATGGAAAACCGGTCCGGTACGGCCGAGCGCTTCCCACAGCTCCTCAGCGAGGAACGGCGCGAACGGCTCGAGCATGAGGGTGAGTTTTTCGAGCGCCTCTTCCATCACAGGCTTCGAGATCCGCTTTTCGAGGGAGTGTAGGAGGTTGGTGAACTCCATCAATGCCGCGATGGATGTGTTGAAGTGCCAGCGGCTATCGAAATCCTCGGTGATTTTCTTGATGGTCTGATTCAATTTGCGCAGCAATTGCGAATCGGCATTCGCATCTGCGTTCGATTCCGCCAAGCCCCCGCCAACATTGCGGATGACGAAGCGGTAGACGCGCGAAAGGAATCCGTACGCGCCGTTCGCCCCGGCGTCAGTCCAATCCAACTCCTTCTCGGGAGGCGCGGCAAAGAGCTCGAACATGCGTCCGGTGTCGGCGCCGAACGTTTCCACCATCTGATCGATGGAGACGACGTTGCCGCGCGACTTGGACATTTTCGCGCCGTCCTTGATCACCATACCCTGGTTGAACATGCGTTGGATGGGCTCGTTGTTGGTGACCAGGCCGAGGTCGCGCATGACCTTGGTCCAGAAGCGCGAGTAGATCAAATGCAGGATGGCATGCTCGATGCCGCCGATGTATTGATCGATCGGAAACCAATAGGCGATTTCTTTCGAATCGAACGGCGCGCCGGAATTGTGCGGATCGCAGTAGCGGTAGAAGTACCAGGAAGAATCGACAAACGTATCCATGGTGTCGCTCTCGCGACGGGCGTCGGCGCCGCACTGTGGACACTTCACGTTCATGAACTCGGGTACGGCTTCGAGCGGCGAGCGTCCCTTGCCGGTGATCGGGATGCCGAGAGGAAGCACCACCGGAAGATCCTTTTCGGGAACCGGGACGATCCCGCACTTCGGGCAGTAGATCATGGGAATCGGAGTACCCCAGTAGCGCTGGCGCGAGATTCCCCAGTCCTTGATGCGAAATGTGATGGAGGGCTTACCGAAGCCTTCTTTCTCAGCTTTCGCGCTCATTACCCGTCGTGCTTCCTCGCTCGTGAGGCCGCTGTAGGGACCAGAATTTTCGAGAACGCCGTCGTCGGAGAAGGCCGCGTTCATCGCGCTTAGGTCCGGCAGTGTCCCGTCAGCGGGGCGAATCACCGGCCGGATCGCGAGGTGATACTGATTGCAGAAATCGAAATCGCGCTCATCGTGCGCCGGGACGGCCATGATCGCGCCGGTGCCGTAGCCCATCAGCACAAAGTTGCCGATCCAGATCGGGATGCGGTCGCCGCTAAACGGATTGATGGCGTAGTGGTGCGTGAAGACACCTTCTTTTTCGACATCGCTGCGGTCTTTTGTGGCGCGCGCGTCGATCATGCGCTTGGCCTCGGCCTTCACCTCGAATGAAGCGATCTCGGAAACGAGCGGATGCTCAGGCGCGAGAATCACGCCCGTCGCCCCGTAAATCGTGTCGATGCGCGTAGTGAACACGCGGATCGGCGCGCCGGTCGTATCCAGCTTGAAATCGACCTCCGCGCCCTCCGACCGTCCGATCCAGTTGCGCTGCATCGTAAGCACGCGCTCGGGCCAGCCCTCTTCCAGCTCTTTCATAGACGCGAGCAGATCATCCGCGTACTTGGTGATGCGGAGAAACCACTGCTCGAGCGCGCGCTGCTCGACGCGCGTGTTCTCGTGCCGCCAGCAGCAGCCATCCACTACTTGTTCATTTGCGAGCACGGTGCCGCATTCAGGACACCAGTTGACCAGCGCCTGCTTTCGATAGGCGAGCTCGCGCTCGTACATTTTTAGAAAGAACCACTGGTTCCAGCGATAGTATCCCGGGCTGCAGGTAGTGACCTCGCGCGACCAGTCGTAGCTGAACCCCATGCGGCGATGCTGGCGCTTCATGTTCTCGATGTTGAACATGGTCCACTCGTAGGGGTCGCGGTTGTTGGCGATCGCGGCGTTTTCGGCTGGAAGCCCGAAGGCATCCCAGCCCATCGGATGCAGCACGTTGAATCCGCGCATGCGCTTGTAGCGCGCCAGCGCATCGCCGATGGCGTAGTTTCGCAGATGCCCGATGTGAAGCTGGCCGCTCGGATAGGGAAGCATTTCGAGTACGTAGAACTTGGGCTTGCTCGAGTTTTTCTCAGCTTCGAAGAGCGTGGAATCTTTCCAGCGCTCCTGCCACTTCAATTCGATTCGCTGTGCGTCGTACTGCTGATCGGGCATAAATAGAGAGGCGTTTCGCTTGGCCGGCCCGAATGCAGCTAGCCGGGACTGTTACGGAATCCGGATGGCAGGGAAGGCGGCGAAACCCGTCCTCTTCAATATAGCGGGCACAGAGGATCAGAACAAACTCGATGCCTCGTATGTGAAGACCCGCCGGCCGGTTGTATCGATGTAAGCGTAACGCGCGCGTATTGTTCGGATCATCGCAGCCCTGAAGGCAGACGTGAGCGAGACTTTTGAAGAATGGGCTTGCGCGCTGAAAGCTGCCAGAAAACGCGCGATTGCCATCGCGATCGATGTAAAAGGCCGAACCCGGACTGTTTCCGACGACCGCGAAACCTTCGCTGAAATCGCCTACCAGACCTTCCGAAAAATCCCAGCCGCGATCAAGGCCTTATCGAGGACGACTTCGCCGGTTCGATCTACATAGCGGCCATCGCTCACGCCGATCTCAAGCAGCCCATCGTGAAACTCCGAGCCATAGTTGCCGTGCACTTCGAGCGTCGGCGGAATAGCGACCTTACCGGTATGGTCGATGTAGCCGGCCTTTCCATTCTTGACAAATCGGTAAAGAGGATCCGCGCTGTTGTTCGCGGGATCCAACTTGTGTAGTCAGCCGTGCAGGCGACGCTACAGTCGTCGCGAAAGCGAGGACAAGCAGCTTGGGCATTTGCCTGTTGGTACCGCGTGCTCAGATCGGGAGCCCCCGTGTGTTAGCTCGCCTTCGCCGCGCTCGGTTTTGGTACCGCCCAGTTCCGGACCATGCGCGACACCTCTTGCGCGTAAACTTCGAGATCAGTCGGCTTCTGGACAAATTCTTTCGCGCCTAGTTCGAACGAGCAGCATCGGTCGAGCGAATCCGACGACGAGGTGAACACGACCACTGGAATGTCGCGCTGGCTGCACTCCAGAACCGAGAGCCCCGAGAGTTTCGGAATGTTGAGGTCCAAGATTACGAGATTCGGCTGAAAGTGCCGAGCTGCAAGCATTTGCACGGCCTGCTTGCCGTCCATCGCCACCCGCACGTTGATCGGCCAAGGTTCGTTTCCCAAAACTTGGCGAATCAGAAGAATGTCGCCGGGGTTGTCTTCAATCAGGAGAACTTCAAGTGGTTTCACAGCGAGCGTCCGTCGAGGCAGGTCTTTATGAGTTGACTCTATCATAGAATATTCCTTCGATTCGTATCGAATCTTCCTTCGATTCGTATCGCAGTCGGAAGCGATCTCGTCAGTCCCTCGGCTCGGGCCCGCCCCATCTCTTCGCCTCGGGATCGGGCAACCCGAGCAAATCCAGCACACGGTCCACACTCTGGTCTATTAAATCGTTCACGCTTTGAGGATGAGTGTAGAATGCCGGCAGCGGTGGCGCGATTATCGCGCCCATCTCGGCCAGCGCAGTCATCGTCCGCAAATGACCCAGATGGAAAGGCGACTCGCGCACCATCAAGATCAACCGACGGCGTTCCTTCAATGCCACGTCAGCCGTGCGGATCAACAGGTTCGAGCTAATTCCCGCTGCAATAGCCGACATGGTGTGAACCGAGCATGCCGCGATTACCATCGCGTCAGTCGGAAAAGATCCGCTGGCTAAGCGTGAACTGATGTCGTCGATCGAGTACGCACAGTCCGCGAGTTTCTTCACATCCGCGGCGAGCTTCCCGGTCTCATAAAAGAGCGTTTTCTCGCCGGCGCGAGTGAGAATCAGATGAATCTCAGCAGAAGAGTTGCGCCGAAGCTTTTCCATCAAGCGGACACCGTATACGGCTCCGCTAGCGCCGGAAATCCCGATTACGATTCTCAATTCGACGAGCCCTCAGGCCAGTTTTCGAGATTAGCAGAGTCGCCCGCCGCGATGGAAAAAGCAAGCCCGCGAACTGCGGCTCGCAGGCCGGAACGCGCTAGATGCGCGACGCTGGCCGATCGCTCATCGCGTAGTCAGCCGTAGCCTCACCCGACGCTGCGACATCCTCCGCGCCCGTCTCTTCTAGGACCGTCTTGGCTCGTTTCACCCAATCGGAGGAGTCGCAATGCACGGAAATCAGAAGCCCACCGGACTTGACGCGCCCTTCGTAGCGCTTCGCCTCATATTCCGGAATTCCCATTCCAATCAGCGCGCCAGCTACTCCGCCTACAGCCCCGCCTGCGCCGACACCGGCCAGCGTAGCCAGAATCGGGCCGGCCGCGATGAACGGACCCATTCCCGGGATGGCTAACGCGCCGATTCCAACGAGCCAGCCCAGCGCGCCGCCGATCACCGCACCCGAGACTGCACCAGTCGTGGTCCCTTCCGGAGCTTTCGTGTCTTTTCTGTGAACGAAATCCTTGGTGCCGAGATTTTCCGGCATGAGCACCGAAACGTCGGTGCTGCGGAATCCGGCTGTTCGCAAACGCTCCAACCCTTCGCCCAAAGCTGTAGTGTCGCGGTAAATTCCAAACACGGCTGTATTCTTTGCCATTTTCAAATTTTTCTCCTTGCAACAATTTCCTGGCTGGCTATTGCGAGCTGACCATCAGCTCATCGGTGACGTTCCCAGGTCCGGCCGCTTGAATCGCTTTGTCCACGATGGTTTTCTTCTCATCCTGCGACTTGACCTTGCCTCGAAGAGTCACCACCCCATTTCGGCTGACAATCTTGATGTTGTGCGCTTCCATAGAAAGCGACTTGTCCGCCATCACTGCTTTCCGAATGTCCTGCGTGAGTTCACGATCCGACTTGCCGTTCTTTTGTTGATTGGCCGTGGCCTGACCCTCGCTACCTTGGACGGGCGCGGCGATCGCCATTCCCGCCGATACCGCGAATAGCTGGCAGATCAAGACGAGACTGGATCTGTGAATGGAGTTCATGGCCAGTCAGTCTGCAAGGAGAATTCCAAAGCAGGTCTTCTCCACATTCAGGAGATCTTCACGTGTCTAACCTGGTCGGCTTACTTGTGCATGTAGCACGCTCGCTGGAAATATTTCCACGTTACATGGAGCTACACCGCAGCTCCAAGAGTTTATACGATGGCCTGCATCTTGCTCCGATGTCGCCCGAAAGGAGTAATGTACCCATGAACTGGGACAGAGTAGAAGGCAATTGGAAACAAATGAAGGGTAAAGCACGCGAGAAATGGGGCAAGCTGACCGACAGCGATTTCGAGCAGATCGCGGGCAAAAGAGAGCAACTGATAGGCAGGATTCAAGAGCGTTACGGCCTTTCCAAGGACGAAGCATCCAGGCAAGTTGAGGAGTGGAGCCGAATGCAGAAGGAAGAAGAACACCAGCACAGCAAGGTTTAGTATTGACGAATAGGGCCGTCACTCGGGCGGCCCTTTCTTGAGCCGTCCCCTTTCTAAACTCCTGGCCGCCTTTCCTCCCAGTTGAGGGCTTGCTCAATGCAGCATCGAATCAAGCAGAATTGAGAGAACTATGACCGCTGAACAGGTTTTCTCAATCGGCAACACCATCGCGCTCCTCGGATGGCTGCTGCTCGTGACTCTCGGTCCACGACGATGGGTTGCGCCACTGATCACGGGCGCGATTCTTCCGCTGCTCTTCGCTGTACTTTACGGATCTCTGCTCGCAGCACATTGGGGCGAGACACCTGGGGGCGGCTTTGGCTCACTCGCGCAAGTCGCCGCGTTATTCTCCAATCCCTGGCTGCTCCTGGCGGGCTGGGTCCACTACCTCGCATTCGATCTTTTCATCGGAAGCTGGGAGGTTCGGGACGCGCCAGGCCAACGGCATCCGGCACTGGTTCGTGATACCGTGCCTCGCGCTCACGTTTCTGCTAGGCCCGCTTGGTCTGCTGCTGTATTTCGTTCTTCGCGTGGCACGCGTGCGATCGCTGCGCCTAGAGACCGCGTCGAAGTAGCCCTCGCCGGCGCTTCGGCTTTTTGGCTCCGTCGTTCGTCCATAATTGAGAGAGTTCCAGCAGGAGAACGATACGGCGAGTCACACAAAACAGGCGAGCAGTCCTGGCGAGGCGCTACTTGATCGTCCAGCAAAAGCCGAAAGCCGCGCAGGGCGAACCATCCGCGACATATTCGAGTCCGGGCGGCCGCTCACCTACATCCGTACTTCTGAGGAGCAACGGGTCGGAACAGTTCTGCGCGAAGTAGCGGAAGGGCCCTTTTCGCGTGAACCCCTTCCCATCTGGACTTGGAGCCTCACCGAAGGACTGCAACGCGATGATGTGCGCCAACCCGGCACGGAAGCGCCACGCGCAGCGCTCGATTTCATCGCCACACACACCGGCGCAGCCATCTTCCATCTAAAGGATTTTCATGAGCCGCTGCGAGAATCGGCCGAAATTCGGAGGCGTCTCAGAGACGTGTACGAAGGCTCGCTCGACCGGCGCAAGTTTGTGGTGATCACCTCGCCCGTGCGTTTTGTGCCGGAGGAGCTCGAGCGCAGCATTCTGTTCCTCGAGCTCCGCCCGCCGGACGTAGTCGAATTGGTGGATTTTCTCTGCGCCGAAACCGCCGAGTCCAACCCGCCTCCCGACAACACCCTGCTCGAGCAGCTCGCTCGCGCACTGGTCGGCCTGACACTGGACGAAGCTCGCTACGCTTTGCGGCGCGCCCTCGTCGCCCACCCCAAACTCGGCCCCGAATCGATTCCCGCAGTGCTCGAAGAAAAGCGCGTGCTCGTCAATCGCACCGGCTACATCGAGTACGTCTCGAGCGGCACCGAATTAAGCGACGTCGGCGGCCTCGACGGACTCAAGAGGTGGCTGATCGAGCGCCGCAAGTTGTTTCAATTGCGCGATACGCTGAGCTCGGAAATTGTCCCCAAAGGGCTGTTGCTGATGGGAATTCCAGGCTGCGGGAAAAGCCTCGCGGTCAAAGCCATCGCCAATTCCTTCCAACTCCCGCTCTATCGCGTGGACATGATCGAGATTTTCTCGGGCCGCCACGGTAAAGCCGAAGGCGCATTCGTCCAGGCCTGCCGGATGCTCGAAGAAATGGCGCCGGCAGTGCTCTGGTTCGACGAAATCGAGATGGGCATCACGTCCACCGATTCCGGCGGCGAGCAGGGTCGCATCTTCGCGTTCTTCTTAACCTGGATGCAGGAAAAAACGCGGGGGCTATTCGTAGCCGCCACGGCCAATCGCATCGATCTGCTGCCCGCTGAAATGATCCGCAAGGGCCGCTTCGATGAGGTGTTCTTTGTGGACTTGCCGCTCCCAGAAGAGCAGGTGGAAATCTTCCGCATCCATCTCGCTCGCCGCGGCGTCGATCTGTCGGGCTTCACGCTCGAAGAGCTCACTGAATTTACTGCCGGCTGGACGGGCGCCGAGATCGAGCAATGCGTAATCTCTGCGATTACGAAAGCGCGACTCGAAGAACGCCCCGTGACGCAGCACGACCTCATCGGCGTGGCAGTGAAACTCGTCCCGCTCTCTCGCACCATGAAAGAGCAGATCAGCCACATTCGCGGATGGGCCTTCGAACGCGCCGTCCGCGCGACGCCACAAGGGATTCGACGCTAGCTGCGGTCTATCGCCTCGGCGCCCAGCCTGCCGTAAGTGTTAGCATGACGCTGCGGCCGGGTAACAGGTTCAACAAATCGCCCCCATTCGGAGCGTAGGCCACCGTCGCCGTCGCTGCTGCAGCCGGCGTGACGCCAACGATCGCATGATTGTCCGTCAGATTGTTGATCGCCAGGCCGATCTTGCTGCCACGCAACCACGACTGGTTCTTCACTGTGTAATTAACGAAGAAGTTCGGCACGTTGAACGCGTTGATCTTGACCGCCTGGTCGACTGGATACGGAATTTTGATTCCGTTGATGTTATACGTGAGCGTGCCGTTATCGTTATAAATCCGGCCGACCTGTTTGTCCACGAAGCCGACGTCCCAGTTCTTGTACTGCCATAACAACGCCACAGTTTCCAGGCTGTCCGGGGCGTTCGCCACCCACTCCCCGCCGTTTGGATAGTTAGGACCTTTGGCGTATTTCGCGGTTCCGGCGAAGAAATTGGCGTAGGCGCTCAATCCCCAGCCGATGACGACATTGCCTTCGCCTTCGAATCCCTGGGTGTTGGACGGACCGGTCGGGACGAATACTGGCTCAAGCGTGCTCGGATCCGTGTAGGAATCATAGCCGTTCTGGAAGTGGATGTAAAAATAATCGAGGTCGAGCGTCCAGCGGCGCATTTTTAGGACTGAGCCCGTTTGATAAGTCTTGGCTACGGTGGGGTGAGGAGGCGTGAGGACCTGCCCGTTCGGGACGTCGAATACATTGCTCGGCGGAATGATGCTTCCTTCAGCGAACTGGGCATAGACTGACCAGTTGTTCTTGATATAGTAACGGGCCGCGATGTTCGGCAACCAGTTGTTGTAGTCGATCGAATGGGTCACAAATGACGCCCCACCGATGCACAAAGGCGGCGTGGTTGCCGTGGCCTTCTGAAGCGTTCCACCGAGGCAGCCAACGGTTTTGCCGTTGTCCTGGTACTGATTCAACGTCATCTCGTAGTTGGCATCCTTGATGCCGGCAATCACAACGAATTTTGGTAGCGCGTGCCACTCAAATTCCGCGAAAGGCTGGAAAGACTGGGTCACGAAATGCTCGTGAAAGTTGCCGAAGGGCGTGTCGAGGTGGGTGAGGATGTTGGAGGGAATCTGGTAGCGATCCGTGTACGCCCAGTCGTACCAACCTCCAAAGCGGAGAATGCCGTACTTGGTTTGGTCGCTCAGAATCGCCGTGTCGCCGGCGTGACGATAGCCGTTGAGTTTGTCGACGCCGCTGGGCGTGGCAGGGCTCAGGTTGACGGTGGCACCGTTCTGGTAGAACTGCTTGTTCCAGTAACGAGTCGTGTACGCTTTGGTATCGAATTTCCATCCGCTGCCAAGATCCGAGGTAAAGGCGGCATAATCGAAGTCCGTCTGGACGTGATAGGTGTTGTAGCCGTAGTAATAGGGATCTGGAGCGCCGTTCGCAACCGGGCAGTTCAACGTCACAGTTGTACAAGTCGGCGTGCTGTCCAGCAAGTAATTGTCGCCGAACTGTGCCACCTGCGCCGCAGTCGGATTCGTCGTATTCGGAGTGAAGGTCCAAATGTCGACTAAGCCGCCATACAGCGTCAACGACGTGCGATCGGAAAACCGGTATTGATACTTGCCGTAACCCGCATCGCGCTTCTGGTAATTGAATGTTTGATACCCGCTCGACAGCAACTGTTGAAGGTCCATCAGGAAGCTGTTGCTTTTGCCCGGGCCGAAAAAGCCGCTATCGGCGTCTAGTTGCAAAAGACGCGTCTGCCACGAGCCGTATGCCAGGGTCGCCCGAATGTCAGGGTCCGGGAACAGCGGCGGCGACTTCAAGTTGATGGATCCGCCGAAATTGGTGGGACCGAAGGTCGAGGCCAGGCCGGGGCTGCGGTCAAAATCGACGGAGTCAGTCCAACCACTTGGGAAATTCGCCCAAGAATGATGTGTCGGGGAGTTTGTGTCTTCGAACGGAATGCCGTCGAAAGTCATCGTGTAATCGCCGTCCGGAAATCCGCGGAAGAAAGTTTTTCCTTGGCCGAGCCCGATGCCATTCGGGTTGAGACTGAACGTGCCGGGGGCGTAGTTCACGTACTCGGCGTAATCCGCAGTCGGCGACATGAAATTCTTGATGAAATCATGGGTGATTTCCGTGCGCGCCGAAATCGTATCGAGCGTGTTGCCGGAAGGCGCCGTCGATGCCGCGAGCGAAATCGTGTCGCTCACCGTGATCTCCGTCGCCAAGGTCTGCACGGAAAGCTGAATAGGAACATCAAGGGTCGTGTCTGCGTTGACTTGACCGCCGGTTCGTGTAGTCAGACCGAAACCGGGCGCAGTCGCAACGACGGTGTAGGTTCCGGGCGTGAGGCTGGAAACCGAGAATTTCCCTTCATTGTCCGAAGTGGCGCTGTGCGTTCCTCCGCCGGACTCGCTCCGCACTTCCACGGTAGCGCCCGGAACGGATTTTCCAGTCTGATCCACTACCGTTCCGGCCAGCGTTCCAGTTTGCGCCTGAAGTTGGCCCAGCCGGGCAGTGAAAAGCAATACGCAAAACGCGAAGATCGCCCTTCGCATACAGAAATACCGCATGGTTAACTGACCCCCAAACCTAGAATTGCCAAGCGAATGTTTAGGCTAGCGGCAATGTGTGACAAGAGAGTGACTAATCAGTTACGGAACAGTCACAGGTGGGTCTGTTGCGCTCAAGTGCCCGATACTCGCTGTCGCTCAAGTGCCCGATACTCGCTGTCGCTCAAGTGCCCTATACTCGCAGTAATGAAGAGACTCGCAGCCCTGCTGTTGTATTCCCAACTGCTGGTGGCGCAAAACGCAGCCAATCGGACAATCGAAAAGCCCGAGCGTCACGAATTCACCATCTCGAATTTCCAAGCCGAGAGCGGCGTGACCATGCCCCAGGTTCGCGTGGTGTACGGAACTTACGGCCACCTCAATGCCGCGCGCGACAACGCGGTGCTGATGCCGTCACATTACATGGCCAACCTGCATGGATACGAGTGGCTCATCGGCGCCGATAGCGCGCTCGATCCTGGCCAGCTTTTCCTGGTTGCGACTGAGCTCTTCGGCAACGGCAGTTCATCATCGCCCAGCAACACGCCGGAGCCTTATCATGGACCGCGATTTCCCGTGATGACCATTCGCGACAACGTGGAGGCGGTGCACCGTCTGCTTACCGAAGAACTGAAGATCACGCACCTGCGTGCGCTGGTTGGTTTTTCGATGGGCGCCGAGCAAGCATTTCAGTGGGCGGTAAGTTATCCGACCTTTGTCGACCGTATCGTCGCGACATCCGGAACGGCGAAATGTTATCCCCACGGCGTTGTGCGATTGGAGAGCGAGATCGGCGCCATCGCTGGCGACCCGGTTTTCAAGAATGGCGACTACACCGAGCGCCCAGTGGTAGGCATTCGCGAGTTCGGCACGGTATGGCTGGCCTGGCTGTATTCGCAGGAGTGGTGGCGCAAGGAGCTGTGGCGTCCGACTGCTCAGCCGGGCGCGACGTTCGATCAATACTTGGAGAACCGCCGCAAGACTTGGCAAGCGAATGCCGACGCCAACGATCTGATTCTACAGATGCGCACCTGGGAGAAGCACGACGTCGGCACTACACCTGGATTCAACGGCGACGTAGAGCGCGCCCTGCATTCGATCAAGACTCCGATCCTCTACATGCCGTCGGAAACCGATCTTTATTTTCCGGTCAGCGACGCGAAATACGAGGCCGCGTTAATTCCCGGCGTCACCTTTATGCCGATTCCGTCGCTCTGGGGCCACACTGCGGGCGCGGCCAGCAATCCCGCCGACGCGAAATTCCTTAACGAAAACATCGCGCAATTTCTGAAAAAATCGAGCGGCTACAAGTAAACGCTATTGCTTCTCCAACATGTGGATGTAGTTGTCGAGCGCGAAGTCCCGCAGAGTGGAGGTAATGAGCGCTAGGTCCTCGGTGATCAGCCAGCTTTGATTAGTCCGAGTTGCTGTAGCGCAGTCACACCATCGTCCAGGCCGATCTCTTCGACGATCTTACCGTTTTTAAGTTTCAGCACGGTCGTTCCAGTAAAGTGCATTTGCCGCCCAGTGGCCGCAGGCAACGACCCGACGAGAAAATCACTGAACGCCGGACCCGTGTGCGTGCCACCGCCTTCCCAACGGCCGACCACATAGTCGCCCTCGGCAATTAGATCCGCAACGCCCCAGAAATTGAGGTCGGGAAACGCTTTGCGGAAATCGGTCATGAACGCCTTTATGTCGGCATGCCCATTGCGCGGGGCATGCAGCGAATACTTGAGGAGCATGTCGGGAGCGGCGAGCTCATCAATGATGCTCAGGTTGCAAGTCTTACCCCAGAAGTCCGTAAACCAGCGGCCAACAATAGCCTTGTTGTTCTCTTCTTTAGTCACGATGTGATTCCTTTGTAATTGTGATTTGCTAAAGCGCGAATTGCGTCTATCTGCAAATTTAACTGTGTGGGTTGCGAGAGGCACTCCGTTTCTTGCTTTGTAATCAGAAATAATGGCATTCCCACGGCGCCGGCGGGTCCTTATGTAAAGGCAGTTTCAGTTGGAAAGTCCTACCACCGATCTGGACGCGGTGATCCGGGCGGCCATTGAGCAGAAGCGCCTCGTCGAGCTGATCTACGGCAACAAGCGCCGAATTTTGGAGCCGCACGACTATGGCCTCAACAAAGGCACGATCAAACTGCTCGGTTATCAAGTGGGCGGCTTTAGCAGTGGGCGTCTGCCGAGCTGGCGATGGTTGGAGGTGAAGTCGATCTCCGAACTCCGCCTTTTCGATCAGACGGGCAAACACCACCAATCGGATCAACTTTTCCTGCGTGTCAACCGTCGGACGGCTGGGGCCACACCGGCGCCTCACTGTTCCACTGGCAGGCGCATCGCAAGGCATGTTCGAGCTGCGATACTCGTTCGGCGAAATGCGCATCCGATCCGCGCCTATGGAACGAATCGAAGACTAGAGCCACGGTGCTCACGCAGCCGCTTCCTGGGACCGCTGCGCCGCAAAATAGAATGCGGCGACGATGCTTCCGAGCCACGTCACCGCAGCCAGCGCGACGAACGCGCCCTTCCAGCCCCAGCTGACCGCGATGCTGGCCACACTGTTGCCCGCTAGCACCCCGCCAAGATAGCCGATGCCATCGATCAACCCGGAAGCCGTTCCGCTGCCTTGCTTGCCACCGAAATCGAGAGCGATCGCACCCGCGAGGTAGGAGTAGGGGCCGATGATCAGAAATCCAATTGCGGCAACCAGGGCCACCGGCCAAAAGGTCGAGGCCTTGAAATTGATCATGCTAAGAAACAACAGTGCAGTGCCAGCCAAGACCATCCCAAGTAAAATGATTCCGGCGCGTCCCGCGCGGCCCAATCGGTCGCTCAGAAATCCGGAAAGCAGGACTGAGATGCCACCGAAGAAGGGGAAAAGCGAGCTCTTGCCAGCCGCATCGGCAGCGCTCAAACCGACTGCCTGCGTGAAATAGGTGGGCGTCCAGAGATTGAAGGCCTCTCGCACGATTGTCAGACCCAACGACAAAATGCACACCAACCAGAAAATACGGCTCTTCGCGAAGGTTGCGAGCATAGTTCCGACGCCGGACGGAGTGGATCGCTCGCCCTCGTCGCGAAAGAGATTGTCCGGATTCGCCTGCGGCTCCGGGAGTCCCAAATCCCTGGGCGATTCTCTCATGAGCGCCAAATTGATTAGCAGCAGGCCCGCGAGCACGGCGCCCGCACTCCAAAAAACACCGCGCCAGCCTAGCCCGTGCGCAATCAGGGCGCTCATGAATTGCCGTGACGCTGCATCCCCAAAGAGGAAGCTCAAGCTGATGATCCCCATCACCGTTCCATAGCTAGCGAACGAGAACCATTTGGATGTGATCTTCACGATCCCGGCCCACCCCATCGACTGCAGGCCGCGGTTGCCAATCCAAGCCAGCGTGAAGAGCGGTAAGCCGCCGGACAGCGCGAAGAGAAACGTGCAGATGACGGCCCCAGCCATACCGAGTAAGTAATTGCGGCGTCCGCCAAGAAAATCTGCCAGCCCGCCGCTCGGAAATTTTCCGATCGCATAGGCAAGCACGCCGAGCGACGCAATGGTCCCGAAGCGGATGGTCGCCTGAGCGGCCGGCATCCCGCGACTGGCGAGCTCCTGAATCAACAACGGCAAAGCCACCGAAAGGTCGGACCGGCAGAGATAGTAGCCGGCGTAGCCCGTGACCAGCAGTGCCACAGTCAGCGATTGCCAGAAACGAAGTCGGGAGATCTGCGAATCCGGATCCGTTGCGAACTGGACCGCAGCGCCGCGCTTTTCGCTCATGGCCTCTCGCCGCAGTCCAGGCGCGCCTCGATTTGGTCGAGAATTGGGTCGCAGTCGGCGACCGACGGCGCAGTAAAGTGCGCGTATTTTAGGCGCTCTTCCGCGCTGCGAAGCAAGTGCGCTCGATCGGAATCGGAACAGCGTTCCCACTCTTCCTGCGTGCAACCGGTTTCATTGCCCGTTTGAGTGATCCCGATGGTCCACATACCGGCATTGCGCCCTTCCTCGACGTCTGCCGGCGTGTCGCCGATCTTGACAATCTTCCACAGCGGGTATGCCTGAAGGCGAATCGCCGTCAGGTAGCACATCCACGGAAAGGGACGGCCCGCCGGAACATCATCCGGGCACAGCGCGGAGTCCGGGATGAAATTTTGTTCGGCAGCACGCTCCAAAAGATAGTCGAGCATGGGGCGCGTGTAACCAGTGGTCGTGCCGATTTTGAGACCGCGAGACTGCATGCGCGCCACCGCTTCCGCCACGCCAGGGATTAGTTGTGAGTGATCATTCAAAATACGAGTTTGGCTCGGGATGAATTCGGCATAGAGCTGATCTACAGCAGTCTCGGCTGGTTCCGCGGCGTATTTCGATATCCAGGCTTGTCGCACTCGCGGGATTCCAAGAATAGCGCGGATGTGGTCCTTTTTGGCGAGGCCCATCGACGCACGAGCTTCCTCGGTCGAAATGGGGACTCGGGCCGCGGCGAAAATGCATTCGAGGGCCGAGATTGGCGCGCGGCTGCCGTAGTCGACAATGGTGCCCGCCCAATCGAAAATTGCTGCGCGCAGCTTCATAATCCCATGCGATTCAGGGTGTGCTCGGCCAAGCCGAACGATAGCGTCATACCGGATCCCCCAGGAGCCGTGACAATTCGAACACCTTCATCCGGTTCAGCCTCGAAAAAAGGCTTTTCGGGATGGAGACAATAAACGCCATGCCATCGTTGAGCAATTTCGAAGTCGGGTAGCCGCAAGAACGTTCTCGCTTCCCGTAAAATCAACTCATCGACTTCCACCTTATCGAATATGTCAACGCACGGACCGTATTCGTGGGAGTCGCCTAGTGTTATGGCGCCGTCGGCAGTTTGCGAAACCAGGACGTGGATCAGGTAGCGTTCGTATTCCGGCTTTTCGCAAGCGACGCGTTTCCTTAAGCTCGCCAGCGTCGAACACATATGAAATGCCTTGTAGAATCGCAAAGTCAGTCCTGCCGCTAGCGCGGGACCAAGTGCCCAGCCATCCGGCTGCGGCGCGGTGCGCATCATTTGCAGCTTACATCGCGTCAAGCCGCTGGCAGAAAACGCCGCAGGAAACAGCGTTTCGAAGTCGTCGCCGGAACAAATGATCGCAGCATCCGCTTCATAGGATTCGTCGCCCGCTTCGATCCAAGGCAACTCAACGTGGGTTACCGCCCTAGCAAAAGCGACTCGCACGCCAATTTCGCTCAGGTACTTGTGCAATTGAGCGACAACGAGACGCGGATCGACCGTCAACTCGGTCGCGCTCCAGAGCCCGGCTTTTAAGCCCTCGGGCTGTACGGCGGCGCTGCGTTGGATGGTCTCCGTTGGCGAGAGTAGCTTGCACTCATAACCAGAGCGCGGAGCAACTTCGGCGAATTCACGCAATACCTCAGCTTCGTCGTCGTGATATCCGAGGTGTAAGGAGCCGGTTGGCCGATAGGGCATCTGGGCCACGTCCAGAACTTCCAACCAGATCTCACGGCTTCGAAGCGCCATCGTATGCATCTCGCCGGCAGGTTGACCGATCGGCCAGAGCATTCCAAAATTTCGGATCGACGCTCCCGTGGCCGCTGCACCTCGCTCGAACAACGAGACTGAATGCCCGCGGCGCGCAGCAAGATAGGCGTGAGCTAAGCCCAGGACGCCCCCGCCAACTACTGCCACTCTCGCCCGCGAATGCATCGTATCAGGATAGTACGCCGGGATGAATTTCGCGTGACATCGATCCTTGTAACCGGCGCAATCGAGGTGAGCAATCGAGACGTCACGTCACCCTTAAAGCTGACAGATCTGTCGAGATGGCAAGCAAAAATACGGGGTCACTGTCAATTCACAGATCAGCTGCTGCCCATAACCGCTCGCATCCAGCAGGTTACGGCTGCCCATCCCGCCCGTTGCCTCAGCATCTAATTATTATGGACAAGAATGATCGGCGGCGTGAACAACCTGATGCTGGATTGGCAGCGGAAACTCGGCCGATACCTTCACAAGCTGAAGGAGAAGACGAAGAAGTCGCAGTGAAAGATACTAGCCCAGGAGCGGGATTTCGTCCTCGCCCGTCGCAAGCCGAAGGTGATCTCGAGACAATCGAGGCTGACCTCAACAGAGGCCGGTTGCGTCGCCTTGTAGGCGCGGGCCAAGTCTCCACTCAGTTTAGAGGCATGCGCACTAAGAAAACCGTTCATTGATTAGCATCCGTGGTTAGTACGGTGCGTCTCGAGTTCCCGGCGAGCCGCTTCACAAGCTTTTCTCAACTCCTCTGAATTCGTGTGCTCCACCGTGCGATCGTATCCGTCTGTAGTATTTAAGCTTTCCCTAAACTGATGAACAAGTTTTTCGTAGTTCTTAAGCAAGACAGTCTTTGTCGGACACTTGTGCGGCACTGTCCCTCTCTGATAACGCGATGCTCTTCTCGCCGCCGTTAGGCCAACAATAATTGCCAAGCGCCCCCTTTATAAGTGCTCGACAAGAGCAAAAAAGACACTTCTGCCCGCTGCATGGCATCTTTCATATCCGCCGGGGGCTCGAGCGCAAACGTTCATTTCTTCCGAGCTCGGCGCGTTACCCTAACGGCGAGGGAACAAATGGGATTGTCTTGGCAACACCGTCCGCTCTCACCAGGTGCAATCGGACGGCTTATCGTATGAGAACCACCGCCGAAGAGACCCTTGTAAGCCGAGCCCTTACGCCGGCGCATGCGCGTACGCTACGACGGACGCTGGATCGCCGACAGCAGATCTAAGTTAACAACACCATGGCTCGACTCCTATCTGTAAACGTCGGACTCCCGCGCGAGATCGAGTGGAAGGGTCGCACTGTTCACACAGGGATCTGGAAGAACCCAGCGGGTGGCCGCTGCAGGGTTGGCCGGCTGAACCTGGAAGGAGACGGTCAAGGCGATTTGGCCGGACACGGCGGTGAGCAGCGCGCCGTCTTCGTGTACCAGATCGAGTCCTATCGCTATTGGCAGGCCCAGCTAAAGAGGACCGATTTCGCTTACGGACAGTTCGGCGAGAACTTCACCATCGAAGGTTTGCCTGACGATGCGGTTTGTATCGGCGACCGTTATCAAATCGGTAGCGCGCTCTTCGAGGTCACTCAACCTCGCGTCACCTGTTATCGCGTCGGCATTCGGATGAATGAGCCTCGGATGGCCGCCTTGCTGACATCCAGTGGACGGCCCGGGTTCTACTTTCGCGTGCTGCAAGAAGGCGAGGTGGGCGCCGGTGACGAAATCGTGAAGGCTGGAGACGCGAAAGAGCGAATGACCGTCTCGGAGATCAATGCGCTCCTCTATTCGCCCAATCATGCGCGGGATCTTTTGGAACGGGCGTTGCGGATCGACGCCCTCTCGCCCGGATGGCGCGCCTCGTTCGAGGCATTGCTGCAGAGCCCGACAAGCGGGAACGCAGGGCTGGTGCCGGAAGCAGCCGCCCATCCGGCCGCACCTGGATTTCGCCGGCTTGCGGTGACGGCGATCGATCAAGAGTCCGCGGACGTGCTTTCGCTGACGATGCAAAACCCGGACGGTCAGCCGCTCGAAACGGCTCTGCCTGGCCAGTACGTAGTTTTGCGTCTTCAATCGGCAGCCGGAGGTCCATGGCTTTTTCGCAGCTACTCGCTCTCGGGTCCCGTCTCGACGGATCGCTATCGAATCAGCGTGAAAATCGAGGCAAATGGGGCGGCAGGAACTTACCTGCGCGAGCATGTGCGGGTGGGCGATACTCTCGACGTCAGCTCGCCTCGCGGAAGCTTCATCCTGCAAATGGGAGAACGGCCGGTGGTGCTGCTCAGCGCCGGAATCGGAGCGACGCCCGTCCTGGCGATGCTGTACTCTCTAGCCGCGGCTCGTTCAACGCGGCAGATTTTGTGGATGCACGCGGCTCGTGATCGGGAGCATCATCCATTTGCCGGCGAAGTCCGCCGCCTGATGCACACTGTTCCGCACGGCCGCAGCTACGTTTGTTACAGCAAGCCCGGCTCGCTCGACAAGCTGGGAGAGGACTTCAACGCTACCGGCCACCTGTCGCGATCGGTGTTCGATGCTGCTGGCGTTTCACGAGACGCGGACGTCTACCTCTGCGGGCCGACTCGCTTCATGGCGGATATGAAGGAGGCTCTGGCAACGTTCGGCGTGACGCCGGAGCGGATTCACATCGAAATCTTCAACGGCAGCGAGTCGATCACTCCTGGTGTAGTAGGCGTAGGGCCGCACGCTCCGCATCTGCCCAAGGACGATGCCGACACCGGACCGCTGGTATCGTTCGCGCGCAGCGGCATGGCCGCACACTGGAAGGCGTCAGTATATCAGAGCATCTTGGAATTGGCCGAAGCGTGCGACGTCCCGGTCCGTTGGTCTTGCCGGACTGGTGTGTGTCACACCTGCGAGAGTGGTTTGGTTTCGGGGGCGGTCGCCTACGCACCGGAGCCGCTCGACAAACCTGCCGACGGCAACGTTCTAGTCTGCTGCTCACAACCGATTCGCGACGTCGTTATCGATTTGTGAAGCCGCGGTCTTTTCTCGATAGCAACGTAGGTTAGCTCTGCCCCGCAAACAATCGAAGCGGTGCGCTCACGACGTCGCGTACGGCGGCGACGGCCGACGTCGCCATCTTCGGCCCCCTATCCGTGTTCGTAGAACTTATGCAGTGTCAGGCTCGAGTGAATTCTTGAGCCTAAGTCTGCTCGGACCTCGCCGAGAATCGCGCGCCCAACTCTCGCTCCATCTGCCAGCAGTGTGGATTGACCGCAGCTTCGGCAAAAAAGCGACCAGTTCGCTTAACGCGAGGGCTTATACTTGAGAATGGCGCTTGATAGTTCGGGTTCCAAACCATATCTCACATGATTAGATCGAAGCTTGTTCAAGGTGCGTCGAGTGAGGTTGTGCGCACGATTAACCGCCGGATTGTTCTCAATCTAATCCGTACGCGCCAGCCGTTATCGAGAGCCGATCTGGCGCGCGTCTCAGGACTGCAGCGCAGCACAATCTCGTTGATTGTGGAGGAGCTGATCCACCAGCACTGGGTGATCGAAGGACCCACGGGACGTCTTCCGCGCGGACGTCGGCCTACGTTCCTGCGCCTCAACGACGACCGTGTGATCATCAGCATCGACATCCGGCCTACTCAGACAACAATCGCGCTTGCCGACATCAACGGCAAATTTACTTCTCAGGAAATGATTTCAACGCCCGCAGATCCGAGGGTCGCGCTGGAGGTCCTGCTGCCGCGCATTCAGAAGTTGATTCGTGCCTGCCGTCGGAAGATGATCGAGGGAATCGGGATCAGTTTGCCGGGGCGCGTCGATCACGCTGCCAATCGCCTGGTGTTCGCTCCGAACCTGAGGTGGCGCGATGTTGATTTGTGCACGCCGATCGCGGAAGCGAGCGGGCTCGATGTCGAGTTCGAGAATGCTGCGAATGCATGCGTGCTCGCTTCGGTGTGGTTCGACCGGATGGATGGATCGCAGACCATCGTAGCCGTGACGGTGTCGGAAGGTATCGGAACGGGGATCTGGGTAAACGGCCAGCTCGCTCGCGGACTAAGCGGGATGGCGGGAGAGTTCGGACACGTGCCGCTCGATCCGAAGGGTCCGCCATGCGGCTGCGGAAGCTGCGGATGCTGGGAGGTGTTCGCATCGAACCGCGCCGCGATGCGGTATTACTTGGAATCCACCTCACAGCCTTCCGGATTCAGCTTCCTCGATCTGCTCCGCTTGGCCGATCAGGGAGATCTGCGTGCGGAGAAAGCGCTGAGCACCATGGCGCATTACCTCGGGCGCGGGATGCGAATGATTGTGGCGGGGCTAGCGCCTGACCGGATCGTGGTGATCGGGGACCTGACGCGTTCCTGGCTGCGGTTCGGACCCATTATCGAGACAGAAGTACAGGCGCAGGCTTTGCCCGGCGGAAAAGTTCCGGTAGTGATTCCTGCCCATGAAGACGGAATGGCGAGACTACGCGGCACCGTCGCGCTTGTTTTGCAGAAGCACTTCGGCGCCGCGCAGCAGTTGCCCGCCTAGAACGAGAATTTCATGCCCAGCCGGATGATGCGATAGCCGCCGCCGTTGGTCACGCCGTTTGCCGACACAGCGAGGGAAGTGATCTGGCCGAAGTTGGATGTGGTGGACGCGTTGGCGTTGGGATTGCCAAAGATCGGCGTGTTGGTGATAGCAAACGACTCGGCGCGGAACTGGAACTGATACTTTTCCAGGAAATTGAAATTGCGAAAAATGCCGCCATCCAGCTCGAAGAAGCCGGGTCCGCGCAAGGTGTTGCGGCCGGCGTTGCCGTAGGTATTTTGCGCGGGGGCGGCATACGCAGCCGGATTGAACCATGGCGCGCCGGGCCCGATACCGCCGAGAATCGCGACGTCGGGGAGAACCTGGTTCGCGGTTTCGGTATTTCCTGGTGCGTTTAAAAGGTTGTTGGATGCTGTAACGTTGAACGGCGTTCCACTGGCGGCGGTGAAAATGGTGTTCACCTGCCAGCCTCCGAGGAGTGCGGCGGCGACTCCCTGCTGCAGATATTTCTGGCCGTGGCCGAACGGCAACGCATAAATGCCCCACAGCTCGAAGTTATGCGTGCGATCGTAACCAGCCGCGGCCCAGTTGCGAGCCCAATATGACGGGTAGGCGAAGGTCAGCCCGTTGTAGGTGCTGTTGTCTGCCATGTTCATGGCTCGCGACCAGGTGTAAACGACGCCTAGTTGCGCGGATCCGGCGCGCCGCGTGAATTGCGTCTGCAACGCGTCGTAGCGCGAGGTGCCGAACGGTTCGGATTCATTGATATCCGTACTGTTGATGGGATACAGGAGGCGGCCGGTAGTGCCGCCGCCGACGGGCGCGGCGTTGATGTTGACGTTGGACATCTGCCGCACTTCGTGCGAGCCGACATAGGCCACCGTACCGCTGAACCCCGCACCGATCTCGCGCTGCAGGGTCAGGTTGAACGACTCAATGTAGCCGCGGCGGTAGGGGTTTGCGATGGCCTGGGTGGATACGGTGGGAGGGAGCGGGATCACGCCTTGCGCGATGTTGGGAGTCGTAACAGCGGGCAGTCCCTGGGCGAGTGAAAACGGCGACTGGAATGCCGTTCCACCGTACGATGTGATGATCACCGCCGGGTAGGTGTTGCGCATGTCGCGATAATTGTCGGGATCATCTGTAAGTCCGACTCCCCCTCGAATGACCGTCTTGCCGTTCAAACGGTAGGCGAATCCAAAGCGGGGCGCGATGAAACCCCAGCCGACACTCACGCCGGTGTCGCAAGGAACGCCGTTTTCACAGCCGATCAGCACGTTGCCGGTGGACGGCTGGAACGTGAAGTTTCCTTCGTGATCGCGGGTAACGAACGGATAATATTCGTAGCGCAAGCCATAAGTAATGGTCAGCTTGGGCGAAATCTGCCACTGGTCCTGGGCGTAGAACGACAGGGCCGAAAACCGAATCGCGTTGGGATTGATGTTCTGAATGGCGGCTCCGGCGGTGTTCGGAAGGCCGAGCAGGAAATCGGCGAAGGAGTTGTACTGGTTGGGACCGGCTCCTCCGTTGAGCGAAGTCATCGCGCCGATGAATTGGAATGATCCGCGGGCGGTCTGAAAACTGCCGCCTTGGGGCTGGAAATGATTCAGATCGCTTCGGGCGTAATCCCAGCCGAAGCGGATCTGGTGAGTGCTATGCACCCAACTAAAGTTAAGGTTTCCGACCCAGCTGTTGTCGCGAAAGAGAAAAGGATTGCCAGTGCTCGAATTTCCGAAGGCCGTAAATCCGCTGACATTAAAATACGGAATGCCTCCGGCGAGGCTTCCCTGGTTGGTGCCGGGAATTTTGAGAGTGTTCAGGCCGAAAGGAGTATTTACGTCGCCAGCCTGAGCTCCGAGGTGCTGCCGAGTAAAGCCGACATTGCCGTCAATCAGCATGGTGGGGGAGATGGTGCGGGAGCCACCAAAGGCAGCGATTTGCACGGTGGTCGCTGCGACGCCTGGCTGGCCGCCGTCCCATGTGCCGCCATCCGCCTTACCGAACTGGAACGGGTCCGCGATAGCGGTTTTTGAAATGCTGTAGCGGCCGAAGAGCTGCGTTTTGTCGTCGGGAGCGTAACTGAGTTTACCGTCGGCGTTGTCACGCGTGAGAGAATAGTCCGCGGCGCCAAAATAATCATTGCTGATGCCGCTTACAGCAAGATTGGGTGCTGGAAGCAGCGCGAGGTACGTCGATGAGGCGAAGGCGATTTTCGAAGCGGGAATCATGTTGCCGGAGAAGGGCGTTCTTCCGGTCCCGTTGGCATTGCCGGTATTGGGATCATAAATGGTGGTGCCGGTTCCCGAGAAATCGCCGCTGATTAACGAGGCGGTCGGCAGACTGGCAAAGCCAGAGATCGCCTGGCGCTGGGTGGTGCGCTCCCAGTCGCCGAAAAAGAAAAGCTTGTTGCGCTTTATGGGTCCGCCCATGCGCGCACCGAACTGGTTCACGATGTTCTTGGGGAGTTGTGTTCCGGTAAAGAAGAACGGCCGCGCGTTGAAATCGGTGTTGGTGTTGTATTCCCACGCGGCCCCGTGAAAATCGTTGGTGCCGCTGCGGATGATCACGTTGACGGCCGAGCCGCCGGCGGTGCCCTGCTCAGGGAGGAAGCTGTTAGTTTCTATATTGACTTCCTGGATTGATTCCTCGGGCGGAACGTAGGAAATGAGGTACGGAAGCCAGGCGTAAATTACGCTTGCCCCGTCCAGACGAACGTTGTTGTTCACATAGGAGACGCCGTTCACGTTGAACGACATGGCGCGCGCCGGGTTTCCGGCGGCCGAGTTCTGCTCAGCCGGCGGCTGCACCCCGGGAACGAGTTTCAGCAGTGCTTCGAAATTACGGCCGGTGCTGCCGGTGATGGGAAGGTCGGTCAATTGTTGCGTGGTGAGATTGCTATGGATGTCTCCGCGATCCGTTT
>Ga0126371_10000604_pt1 | contig 29783 bp, 28 predicted proteins | sample PanSoiMetaPlot_4_FD_110145 | JGI IMG/M metagenome (GOLD analysis project Ga0126371, IMG submission 110145) | Tropical forest soil microbial communities from Panama - MetaG Plot_4 | ecosystem: Environmental > Terrestrial > Soil > Tropical forest > Bulk soil | place: Panama | collected 2016-02-17 | reverse complement strand
TCGAATCCGTAGCACACGAATCGCTGCCGGACGTTGTTCAGCACTGCGGTAAGGTCGTCGGCAGCAGACGTGACATAAACCAGAATGAAATCGCCATGGGCAGGCTTCGCCTGAAGAATTTCGGCACGCAAGATGGGTGGGAACAGGAACGTTTTTTTCTTCCGCGGCTTCACTCGCGGCGTGAAGAACGAAATCACGAGGTAGGCGCCGGCATGTGGCGTCATCAGTTTGGTGACCAGCTTCGTGGCGACTGCCTCTTTCCGGTACTCCCGCGGATAAGTGATCTCGGTGTCGGTCAACAAGTGCTGGTTATCGATGGCGATGATTGGCAGGCCGAGTTTATGTCCGAGGTGGCAGGTGATCGGCTCAAAGTCCGTGATCACCAGATCAAGATTCCAGCCGTCTGCTTTCCGCTCAAGCGTGCGAATGCTGCGCGCTGCCTGTGGGACATTCAGCAAATTGCCGAGCACAGTTTTTCCGTAGCGTACACGGTTGTGCACGTACGCCAGGCGCAAACCGCCGATCTCCGTGACTTCGAAGTCGTCTTTCAGGTTGCGAAGTCCGCGGTCGAACGAAGCGACGTGCACGCGGTGTCGCTGGTCTTGCAAGTGCGAGATCACTTCTCGCGCGCGGCTGGAATGCCCGGAGCCTTCGCCGTTGACGCCGTAGAGTATGTTGGCCATGCGTGGCCCCGAATCTATTTCAAATTGCGATTGATGTCACGCTTGACCGCGGCCTCGTCAGACTGATATCAACGTCAATTCCTCAGGAGGAACGCTTGTCAGCAAGATTGTCGGCTCTGTTTGTATGCCTCGCCCTTCTTTCGTTGCTCACGTTGTCACTGGCTCCACAGGTCGCGGCCCAGTCCTCCGGCATTCGCTTCGAGATTTCATTTCCCAAGGAAGCCAGCGCCACGCCTCTCGACGGCCATGTTCTGCTGTTGATCTCAACCAACGACAGAGAAGAGCCACGGTTCCAGATCGAGGAACAATTCGCGCAATCGCAGCAGGCGTTCGGCGTTGATGTGGACGGCTTGGCGCCCGGCGTGTCTGCTGTGATCGACGGATCCACATTCGGCTATCCAACGCGCAGCCTCGCAAATCTTCCCGTCACCGATTATTACGTACAGGGGCTGATCAACATCTACGACACGTTTCACCTTGCTAACGGCGGCACGGTCAAACTGCCTCCCGATAAAGGCGAGGGCCAGCACTGGCAGACAAAGCCCGGGAACCTTTACAGCAAACCGGTGAAGATGCACATCGATCCGAAATCGAATCAGGCCATTCGTATTTCGCTGACCGAGAAGATTCCTCCCGTCGATAACGAACTCGACAAGGTGGACGGCCTGCTCGATTGGGGGCGCGGCCAAGGCGCCGCGGTTGAAGACAACAAGTGGGTGAAACACGTCCGCATACAAAGCGAGTTGCTGAGCAAGTTCTGGGGAAGGCCTACATTCCTGGGCGCGGTGGTTCTGTTGCCCGATGGATACGACGAGCATCCGAATGCGCAGTTCCCGCTAATCGTCGAGCAGGACCACTACCACCGCGATCTGTTCTTACCCGTGGGATTCCGAACGGAGCCCCCCACCCCGGACATGAAAGAGGGCGCCAAAGTTGGCGCGCAATATGCGTACAAGTTTTATCAGGACTGGATGTCGGGCCGGTTGCCGCGCGTCATCATGATGACTATTCAGCATCCGACGCCCTACTTCGACGATTCCTACGCTGTGAACTCAGAAAGCCAGGGACCCTACGGCGATGCGATCGAAAAGGAACTCATTCCGTACGTGGAAAAGAAATTCCGCGTGATCCCCGAGGGTTGGGCCCATGTGGTCTACGGCGGATCGACCGGCGGATGGGAGGCGCTGGCCACGCAGGTGTTTTATCCCGATCAGTACAACGGAGCCTGGGTTTTTTGTCCGGATGTCGTGGATTTCCGCGCTTATGGGGGCGCGAATATCTACAGCGATAACAATGCGTATTTCGTGGAAGGATTTTTTGGACGCGTGCCGCGTCCGGAGATGCGCGAGCCCGACGGCCTGGTATTAGCGACGATGGAAGGCGCTAATCACTTTGAACTCGTGCTCGGGACGCACGGCCGGTCCGGAGAACAGTTTGACATCTGGCAGGCGACGTTCAGTCCAATGGGCTCCGACGGGTATCCCAAGCCGATCTTCAACAAGCTAACCGGCGAGATCGATCACGAGGTCGCGAAATATTGGAAAGAACATTACGACCTGAGCGCGATCATGCAGCGCGACTGGAAGACACTGGGACCGAAGCTCGCAGGCAAGTTGCATTTCTACGTCGGAGAATCTGACACCTGGTATCTCGATCGCGCCGTTCACCTGCTTCACGATTTCCTCGAGACCACGAAAGAACCCTATTACCACGGAAGCTTTGATTTTGGAGTGCGCCAGCCACACTGCTACTCCGGAGCTGCCGACTCCTCGGGCAATGCCACGTACACAATTCCGCAACGCTTTCTCCCGGCGATGGTCCAGCACATTCAGGAGACGGCTCCCAAGGGAGCGGACTTAAGCAGCTGGAAGTACTAGCGACGGTTGGTCCGATCGGACGATGGCCACAACGTCCCGACGATCTGGCGGTATCTCCACAGCCAATAGTAGATAGACGAGGAGCACGGCTAAAATTCCCGCATTGCTGGGGGTGCTCTCGTCAGGAACTATCGGGTGAAACTAACTGGCAGAGTCCGGGTTTCACCGTTTCAGCAACCTGCATCGGCGTGCCGATGTTCCAAAACCAGGAGGATTTCCGAACGATGAATGCCCATAAGAAAGTTGCAAGCCTGCTTTCTTCCGCAGTTTTGATCGCCGGGTTGTCACTGCCGGAGGCTGCCGCCCATGGAGCCCCCGCAGCGAAACCTTCGCCAGCCCCCGCAGCCAAACCTGAGCCAGCGCCCGTTCCGCCAGAGAAGCATCCCAAGATTCGCGAAGCCCTGGCTGCCCTGCACGCGTCCCGTGAAGACCTTGAGCACGCAGCCCATGATTTCGGTGGACACCGCGTGGACGCAATCCGGTCTATCGACGAAGCGATTCGCCAGCTCGAAATCTGCTTGAAATACGACAAGGACTAACTCTCCGATTCACGAGATTGGCGGCGCTTCCGGTTAGGTGGGGCGCCGCTCGTTGCGTGGCTAGTCTTGGTGCGCGCTGGTTCGAGAACTTCACGACGCCGCAATTTCGGTAAGATAGCAACGTGCCAGCCTCGGGTCCCGCAAAATCCAAAATCACAATTCTTCACACCGATCGACTTCAGAAACTGCCGTGGCTCGTTCAGGGCTTTTCCACTCGTGTAGGCGGATTTTCTCGTGTATACGGCGGGCGTACGTTAAACCTCGGCTTCACGAAGCAGGATTCGAGGGGCGCCGTCGAGAACAATCGCGCGGCGTTTTTGCAAACGTTGGGAGTTGGCGGCAAGAACTCTTGGCCAATCATCACACTCCGCCAGATTCATTCGGACCTGATTCATTACGTTGACGGCCTGCCGCAGCAGTCATTCGTCGGCGATGGACTCGTTACCGCAGTGCCCGGGCTCCTGCTCGCAATTCAGACTGCCGATTGTCTCCCTGTGATCGTGGCCGATGTCAAAAAGCGGGCCGTGGGTGTCTTTCACGCGGGCTGGCGCGGGACGGTGAAGCGGATTGTGGAGAAAGGTGTTGGCGCGATCCGGCTCTACTTCAACAGCAAACCGCGCGATTTGATGGCTGCCATTGGGCCCGGCGTTCACAACTGTTGCTACAAGGTCGGCGAGGAAGTCCGCGAGAACTTCTATTCGCAGTTCGAGTACGCTGCGTCGTTGTTTCACGAGGTGAAGGAGTCGGATCCGGTGCGCGAAAAATATCCTTTGCTGTTTTTGACCGCCCGCGCACCCGGACACAGCACGCTGCCCGTCAACATTTTTCTTGATTTAGTAGAAGCGAACCGGCGGCAACTGCTGGATGCGGGCGTAGCGGCGAAGAATATCGAGGTTCTCCCGTTCTGTACATCGTGCCAGCCGGATTTGCTGTTTTCCTATCGCGCGGAGAAGGGGATCACCGGAAGATTAATGGGAGCCGTTGGTATCAGGCCCACTGAGGGCGGCAAGCGGAAAAACTAGAATGCGCGTTACACAATGGAAGACCCTCGCATGTGTGTTGATTCTGAGCGCTGGGTCCATGTCAGCGGAACAGCCCGATCGAGGTGCGCAAATTGATGCCTTGTTCGCCGCGGCCAGCAGCAACACGCCCGGAGCCGCCGTGCTTGTCGTTCAGAACGGCAAAGTTGTCTTCGAGCGCGGCTACGGAGTGACCGACCTTCGCACCCACAGCAAGATCGACGATCACACCAACTTCCGCCTCGCGTCGCTCACAAAAGAGTTCACCGCCATGGCGATCATGCTGCTTGTCCACGACGGCAAGCTACGCTACGACGAATCTCTCCAAGAGGTGTTTGCCGAGTTCCCGGCGTACGGGAAATCCATCATGATCCGGCAATTGCTGAACCACACTTCGGGTCTGGTGGACTACGAAGACGTGATGGCGAAGCAGTATGGGAATGCTCCGGACGATCAGATCCCGCAGATTCATGACACAGGCGTGCTCGCATTGATGGAGAAAGAGACAACGACGAAATTTCCTCCCGGATCGAGATGGGCGTACAGCAACTCCGGCTACTGTGTGCTGGCAATGGTGGTCGAGAAAGTGTCGGGCAAGCCGTTCGCACAGTTTCTGCACGAGCGGATCTTTGAGCCACTAAAAATGAACTCGACGGTCGCGTACGAGAAGGGAAGAAGCGAGGTGACCAACCGCGCCTACGGGCACACCCCAGAGGGCAGTAGCTTTCGTGAGACTGATCAGAGTTCGACCTCGGCGACCTTGGGCGATGGCGGCGTCTACACCTCACTCGCTGACATGGCACGCTGGGACGCCGCTCTCCGTGAGCACACATTGCTCCCCGGAAAAGAGATGGAGCCAGCGCTCGTCGCAGCAAGGCCAATCTCGGCGCGCGCCGAGGAAAATGGTCATACTGTGAGCTATGGGTTCGGGTGGTTCGTCGACCCGTACAAGGGACATCCGCGGATGTGGCACTACGGAGAGACCGTCGGATTCCGCACGTCGATCCAGCGCTTCCAGTACGATCATTTGACGGTGGTCGTGTTGTGCAATCGTGTGGACTTCAACGCGCCGGATCTGGCATTGAAGGTCGCCGACCTGTTCCTGAAGAGCAGTTCTTAGGTGTTAGGTCTCAGGTCTGAGCATCAAGAACAGATGGCTATTGCGCAGAAATAACTACCGCGGGTAGCCAAACCGTAAGACCCAACACCCAAGACCTAACACCCAGGACCTAACACCTGATCTTAAAACTGCAATCCCTCTGCCTTCGCCAGAAATCCCACCAGTGGCGCTAGCTTCTTCGCGGCTTTGCTCACGTCGTCCAGAAAAGTTGCGCCGCAGACGCAACGGTCAGTGAATTCGATGCTGGCGATGAAGTCGGTGCGCTTCAGATCCTCGATCATGGGATGATTGTCGGCGTAACCTCGCGGTGGACGCTTCAAGCTGTCGCCGCCAAGCTCCACGCCTCGCGTTGCTTTCTTCCACTCCTCGGCCTTCCATGAAATCGAGTCGCGGATTTTCGCGAGCGATCGACGATCTGGACGCCACGCTCCGGCCGCGAGAAAACTGGCTCCGGGATCCAGATGCAGGTAGTAGCCCGGCCCGTGAATGTCTTCCGTCGACCCGGCATGCGGGAAGTTCATGCCCACATGCGTCTTGTAGGGGGTCTTGTCGGGCGAGAAACGAATGTCGCGATAGACGCGCATCAGCGATCCCCCATTCGGCTTCGCGTTGGCCACAATCCACGGGCTGACGGGCTTGAGGCGTAATCCCAGGTCGACGATCAGCCGCAAGGATGGTTGCCGCACGATTTCCTCGTAGCGGTCTTTGTTTTTCAGAAACCACGTGCGCCGGTTATTGCGCTTGATCTGCTTAAGGAACACAAACAGCTCAGCAGTGAAGTAGCTCTTTCCCATCGGTCACCAAACGTGAAGGAGTGTTCGAGAAAGAGATGCTGCAGAACAGGAAAAGGCGCGCCAACAACACGCGCGCCCGATGTCAGGTGGTGGCTATTGTGCCGGAGTAGTTGGTGACGGGGGCTGCGCTGCGGCGGCAGTCGCGCTCTCGCCGTGATTCACCAGATCCTTCAACTCCTTGCTGGGCTTGAAGAAAGGGATCTTCTTCGCGGGAACTTCCACGCGATCCCCGGTCTTTGGGTTCCGGCCCACGCGTGGCTTCCGCTGACGCGTGCGGAAACTGCCAAAGCCGCGGATCTCGATTTTGTCGCCCACTCGCAGGGAGCGCACGATGCTGTCAAAGATCGTCTCTACAATCACTTCGCTGTCTTTGCGGGTGAGTTCTGCCAGACGAGAGACTTCATCGATCAGATCGGCTTTAGTCATAGGCCTCTTGGCTCCGTGGAAAAGATTGATCAGTGGCCGCTGGCGACCGGGACCCTCTACCGGGGCCTCCATAACCTTCTCAAATTTCAGGTACTTCGCGCAAGTGTCCGTTGAAGGCACCGGTTTCTAACGCCCGCAAGGCCGAAGGGGCAAGTCCAGTGGTCACCATTCCCAATTCGGTCGTAACGAAGGCCAAGACCCCGATTAAAGCTATCCGCCTTTGCTGCCGATATGCAGATTAAGGCGTAGTGCACGCCTGAAAGGGGTCACCCACACCGAACTTCTTGCCCTCCCCACAACCCGCTGCGGTGCTTTGGAGGCGCAATGGTCCGACGTGCGATGCTGTTGCTCTTGCTGGTTCCGCTTTCCTGGTCGCAATCCCTCCCCGACGCTCCCTCGTCTACCCGCGTGGCCGATAAGAACTTCTGGTCCCTGACCGCGGCCAATGGCGCGATCACCCTGTTGGATGTGCTCACGACGAGTCTCCTGGTCGGGAAGAGTTCGGCCTGTCCCTATGAGATCGGCTCGCCCGGCCTTTATGGCGAAAAAGCGCCGCCGTCGCGTGGTGGCGGTTAGGGGAGGCACATATGCCGCGCCCGTCGCGACAAGCTACTTCCTGAAGAAGTACAACGTGCACATCTGGAAGATGAAACTCTGGATGGTGCCGCAGATCTACCAGGCGAAGCCCCACATCGAAGGCGCGATTCACAATCTGCGCTACTGTCGCTGATGTGAACTTTGCTGGGAGGCGTTTACTTCCACATGTAGTAGAAGCCGACGTGCTGGTCCATGATCTTTTCACGCGAGGGGAGATAGTCGGACAGGTCCCCAAAGAGCAGATCGGCGAGCGTCTTTTTGTCTTTCTCTGGACGCACAAGTACGGGCTCACCTTTGATTCCAACGGACTTGGCGGTATCTTCGACGGCCGCCTGGAAATCGGCGAGCTGATCGACCAGCTTCATCGGAACGGCCTGCTGTCCGGTCCACACCTTGCCGTTCGCGATCGACTTCACGTCCTCGAACTTGAGTTTGCGGCCATCAGCGACGGCCTGGATGAATTGCGTATGCATGTTGTCGATCATGCTTTGCAAGTACTCGCGCTCGGCCGGAGTCAGTTCGCGAACGGGCGAACCGGTGTCCTTAAATTCCCCGGCCTTCATGGTGATCTGCTTCAGCTTTGCCCACTGCAGCAGTTCGCCGTAATTCACCCACTCGGCGATCACACCGATCGAGCCCACAATACTGCCGTTATCGGCGTAGATCTTGTTGGTCGCTGATGAAACGTAGTAGGCGCCACTCGCGCCGACGGTCTCGATCGACGAGACGATACGCTTCTTCTTTTCGTCGCGGATGCGCTTTACCTCGCGATAAATCTCTTCCGAAGCCGCCACGCCACCGCCGGGAGAATTCACGTGCAGGATGATGGCTTTGATCGAGTCGTCGTCGGCGAACTTCTTCAACTGTTGAACGACCGGGTTCGGACTGAAGATGACGCCATCGAGATCGACGACCCCGATCTTGTCGCCGAAGGCGGTGATCGATGCGTCTCTCCCGGCGTGGAGCGTTATGTAAACGAGTGAGAAGACGGCCAGCACAAAAAGGAAAAAGACTCCGCCGCCGATCACGATCCAAAGGAATGCCCGCGAACGCTTCTCTTCAGCCATAGTCAGAAAAGTTTATCACCGTGGCCAAAGCGACGGAGACGCCAGCGCCAGTGCATAATGCACGGATGCACCATGCAATTTTAGGCCCCGGCGGAGTGGGCGGACTCATCGGCGGATGTCTTGCAAAGTCAGGCGAAAAGGTGACGCTGGTCGTCCGGCCCGAGATCCTGAACGACTATCCACGGCAGCTCACGATTGACAGCCGCGTGGGAAACTTCACGGTGCCCATTGAACGATCGGCACAAGTGCCGCTCTGCGATGTGGTGTGGGTTACGGTCAAGACTACACAACTTGAAAGCTCTCTGCGATCTCTTGCGTCGGAAACGCTGGCCCGAGGCATTGTTCCACTGCAAAACGGCATCGACCATGTGGGGTTCCTGCGAAGCCGTTACGGTGCTCAACGAGTTCTGCCCGGCGTTTTCGCAGGAGAGACTGAGCGCGTTGCACCCGGGCACATCGTCCATCGCACTCCGTTTGCCCGACTGAACCTGATTGCCAGGGCGCGACCTTTGCTTGAGAACTCGCTGAATTCTTTGCTGAAGATGGGCTTTACAGGTGAGTTCATCGAGGATGAGGCCACTCTGCTCTGGACCAAACTTGTATTTCTTGCGCCTGTGGCCTTAACCACCTCGGCGGCAGCATTGCCGGTGGGCGGAATCTTATCCCACCCTGAGTGGCGGTCGCGGCTTGAGTCTTGTGTGCGTGAAGGCTGTGCTGTCGCGAAGGCAGAAGGCGCCGTGGTTGACCCGGAAGTGGGGATCTCACTGATGCTGAAGCTTCCCGCGGGCATGAAGAGTTCCATGCAGAAAGACATCGAGCACGGAAATCCAACTGAACTCGACGCCATTGGCGGTCGGATTTTGCGCGGTGGTGCGCGTTTCGGAATTCCGGTTCCGGTCACGCAATTGCTGGTGGAGATGGTCGAGAAAAGGGCAAGCCATTGATCATACACACATTTGGATTTCGTTGGAAGCCGGGCGTGACTCCAGCGCAGCGTGTTGAATCGATCAAGATCATTCGCGCGCTCCAAGGTCAGATTCCCGGGCTGCTGCAAACTTGGGTTGGCGAAAATATTTCTCCGCGATCGCAAGGATACGAACTCGGCGGCGTGATGCAGTTCGCCGATCGGGCCGCCCTCGACGCCTACGGAGACCATCCTGCACACCAGAAAGTGCTGGCATTCCTGCGTCCTCTAATCGACGCCATCGAAATTGACTTCGAGACACAGTAAAGATGTCTCTGTTTTTCATGTCTTCCAACGCGACATTTGGGTTGCCAATTCAGGCCTGAAGGTAGCAGGATAGGGGCCGTAGAAATGAGCGGCCCCTCCCTTCACGCCACTTTCCGGGAATCACGAAGAAGCACGCGAGTGCCTCTCAAGGTTGTCATCAACGTCGAGGGCGGCGCTGACCACCTTACCTGCGAAGGCGAAACGATCGTAGTCAACCTTCACGGCGCGTTACTTGTCACCGCCGTTCCTCTCGCGAAAGGGTTGAAAATTTCGATTCAGGTTTATCTCACCGGCAAGGGTTCCAAGGCGCGCGTGGCGTATGTCGATCCCAAAGAACCGAAGCGCTGCGGCATCGAACTGGACCAACCGCAAAATATCTGGGGCGTTCCACTGCCCCCGTCCGATTGGACCGAAGCATCGGCGGAAAAAGATCGGCGCTAGTTAGTTCTCGTTCTTAGAAATCGATCCATACGAAGTGGATCGTTGTGCGTGTCTGCTCTGTTTTTCTTGACACTGTCTTGATCCCGTCCTAAACTCCGGCTACCTCATTCCCCTTTTCTCTTCTCCCTTAATTCAGGACCGCTGTGTCCTTACCTGAGGTGCCCATGGAACATCTCCATTGGCTGCTCGTTGGGATCAAGATCCCTGTCGTTTACGTGTTCCTGTTGCGCTTCCCTATCCTCTGCATGCTGTTGCTGGTGGGGTTCCGCTGGATTGCACTGAGATTGAAACCTGATTTGCTGGCGAACCTCTACGACGTCGACGGACGGGGCACGTTTCTCGTCACGCTGACCGCGATTTTGTGTTCCTGGAGCATCTTCCTGACCGGGTGGACGATTTACTCCCACGGCCCCGAGCGATTCTGGGTCGGGCGATGGTCGTCTCTCGGGCCACCGCCGATCTGGGCCTTTGCAGTGGTCGCAATTCTCGGCCTGATCTGCGTGTCAGGAATTTTCTCGTACTCGCCGGAACAGAATCCGTCACGCAAAGGGCCTGGGTTGTGGACCGGCGCGCTCGGCGGCATTGCAGTCAGCGCAGCTTTTCTCGCCGTTATAAGACCCGTGGCCCAACTGTTTGGACAATGGAGACTGCTCTCTGACGGCATGGCCCGGTTCTCGCAAGCGCTCGGCCGGCGCGGTTACGTGGACGCCCAAGGAAGGATCTATCCGGAGCACTTGATCGCCTTGGCGCTTTTTCTCCTGTCTCTGCTGGTGTACGGGATTCTTGGACTTTTCAAGCGATCGCGGCGCGGCGAACCGACGGGCATTCCAACACTTGTATATGTCTTGTTGTTGTTGATGCTCGCCACCTGGACGCTTCCTGCGCTCTCGTTTGCGCTCGATCCATTCCACGTTCCGGTTCTGCTGCTGCTGATGGCTTGGCTGATCGTGATCTCGCGATCTCCCAAGTCTGATCATTTCTTCGACACCGTCTCGATTCCGTATGCTCCCGGCGCGCCAGGCCCGGCGAGTAACTGCGCGGCGAATCCTGCCGAGGTGTTGGCTTTTCCCGAAGATGGCAAGGTGGTTCTGGTAGCAGCGAGCGGCGGTGGGATTCAGGCGGCCGCCTGGACCGCCCGCGTGCTCACAGGTTTGGAACAACAGAATGCGGGAAAGTTCGCACGAGCCGTCCGGCTGATCAGTTCCGTTTCCGGTGGATCGGTCGGCTCGCTTTATTTTTCCAGCCGGTATCAAGCCAACGGTGGAGTGGTCGAGTTGCCCGATGTCGTGAGCGATGCGAAGACGTCCAGCCTCGAAGATGTGTCGTGGGGTCTCGCATACCCAGATCTGCTGCGAGTGCTGTTTCCCGCGATCTTTTGGAAGTTTGGTGGACGCGGCCGCGCGCTCGAACGCGCCTGGATGCACACGCCCAAGCTTCAAAAGCTGCTCGCCGCGAAACTATCTGATTGGTTTGCAGGAGTGCGCGCGGGAATGCGTCCAGCAAATATCTTTAACGCCACGCTCGTCGAAACCGGCGATCGCCTGTTGTTCTCGACGACTTACTTGCCCGTAGGCCAGCCACCAACTCCGCCCGCACGATGGGATTTCCACGAGTTCCATCTGAACGATGCGAAGACCCAAACTCTGGACGTTGCTGTCGTCACGGCCGCCCGTATGTCCGCGACTTTTCCGTACGTCACACCTGCCGCTCGTCCCGACGACGGCGGTCCCGAGAAGGCGCAGTTTCACGTGGTTGACGGCGGCTACTTCGACAACTACGGCATGGATACGCTGCTGGAATGGCTCGATATCGGCCTGACCGAATTGCAGAACGAACCCGCGAAGCGCGACCGGTTCGCGAAGCTGCAAGTGATGATCGTTGAGATTCACGAGGCGCCCGACCCCCATCGGCTGGTCCCTCCCAAAGTACGCCAGAAGCGCTCGTGGTTCTTCCAGACGTACGCGCCGCTGGTGACTCTGTTCTCCGTGCGCACCGCAGGACAGCGGGCGCATAACCAGGTCGACCTCGCGCTGATGAAAGAAAAGTGGGACGGCAAGATTCAGCATGTGCTCTTCGAGTTCGGCACGCACGATCCCACGGAGCAGGTGAGCCCTGACGCCCTGAAAAAAGCCTTGAAAGATGCGGCTCCTGCACAGTCCAATCAACCGCAGCAGCTTTCGAGCCAGCCGTCGATCCAGGATCCAACGAAGCTGGAACAGGCAGTCGATCCGCCCCTATCGTGGCATCTCACCGAGCGCCAGAAAGACAACATCGAGAGCGAATGGATAATCCAGGCAGCGCGCAGCCAGGCGGAGAAGGTGGCGGAGTTTTTGAAATAGAAAATCTTTGCACCAAGACTGTCGTCCTGAGCGAAGCGAGGCGTAGCCGAGTGGAGTCGAAGGACCCCCTTGCTCCCGATCTCGCCACTGTCGCCGCGAGGAATTCTCTTCATTACCTTTGTCGCTCGGTCATTCGCGAGTGTCGCGATGCACGGTTATGTGTTGGCGCAGAACCTTTCTCCGCGACTTCAGCGGGGTCCCGTGCCGCTGTTCTTGAAATTTCCCAATGACTACAGCGCGATGACCTTCAAAACCCTGCACGCCACTCCAAGTTCCACCGGCGTGCGGCACACGAATTCGCCATCCGCATAGATGTCGAGCGGGCGATCAGTTTCAACTCGCAAGGATGACGACGAAAAGGATTCGACCTCGCGCAGGCCCAGATGTTTCCCGAAATACACGCTGGGAAACACTCCCAGCAGCTTGAGCTTCGAGATTTCGCGGATGAGGCAGACATCGAATTTCCCGTCGTCCATCTGTGCTTTCGGTGCGATCTTCATTCCCCCGCCATAAAACGGAGTGTTTGCAAAAACCGCCGCGACCACGGGTTGTTCCCTTTGTGCGACGAACAATGCGTCATTGGTGGGTGAGGTCATGCAGAGTTTCAGATGAAACGGCTCAAATCCGAGCAGTGCTCCGGGAAGACTGAGCGCGTAACCGCCATGCGCGCGCAGCCATCGGGGAAGAGCATTGGCGCGACGCGCGATCTCTCCATCCAGGCCGACTCCAGCGGCGCACGAAAAATATTTCTGTTCCGCGGCCACCGTGCCGGGCAACACCGTGGCCGGGATCGCGAGGGGTTTGATCGTGCCGAGGTCTACCGGTCGCGGTTCAGATCCTTCCGCAACAAATTTTCGCCACGCTGCAAGAGAATCCGCTACACGCGAAAGGCCAAGTGCGCGCGCAAAGTCGTTGCCGCTGCCCGCCGGCACCACAAGAACCGGCAACTCCAGTTTCACAAGCGAGCCGAGGTGCCGGTGCACCGTTCCGTCACCGCCAAAGATCAGGATGGCATCAAGTTGCTCACGCGACGCCGGAAGGCCGATTTCCAAATCAATGCCCGGCACTTCCTGAAAAGGACGCATGTCGTGAGTGGATGATCCAAGACCGAGGATGGCTGCGGCACGCATTTCTCGCCGCACGAGCCTAACAGATAAATCGTCGACGGGGATCGGCGGTGCCGCTGGAATGTTCACCCGGACGTGCATCGTTGACAATCGCTGATGGCTGATAGCAGGTAGCTGATGGCCAATTTCCTAAGACCTAAGACCCAAGACCTGACACCAAAAACCCGACACCTAAAACCTGACGCCTGCAGCGTCCTCGCTATAATCGAGCCACATGCCCAACTTCGCTCCCGTCGACGAACAAATCGCCTACATCAAAAAAGGTTCGGCTGAAATCATCCGCGAGTCCGATCTCCGCGCCAAACTGGAACGCTCGCGCACCAGCGGCAAGCCGCTGCGCGTCAAGCTCGGCATGGACCCGACCGCGCCCGATCTGCACCTGGGCCACACGGTGGTTCTCCGCAAGCTCAAACATTTTCAAGACCTCGGTCACACGATCATTTTCCTGATCGGGGACTTCACAGGAATGATCGGCGATCCCACCGGACGCTCTGCCACGCGCCCCCCTCTCTCGCGCGAGCAAATTGATCAAAACGCCGAGACCTACAAGGCGCAGGTATTCAAGATTCTCGATCCAGTGAAGACGGTCGTCGATTTCAATAGCCGGTGGTTTTCGAAATTCTCCGCGGAAGACTTTATTCGTCTGACCGCAAAGTACACCGTTTCCCAGATGCTCGAGCGCGAGGACTTCCACAAGCGTTTTCAGGAAGAGAAGCCGATCGCCGTTCACGAGCTGCTTTACCCGCTTGCACAGGGATACGACTCGGTTGCGCTCGAAGCCGACGTCGAGCTGGGCGGGACCGACCAGAAATTCAATCTGCTCGTCGGCCGTGAACTGCAGCGTGCCTATGGGCAGGAGTCGCAGGTGGTGCTCACCACGCCAATTCTCGAAGGGCTCGATGGCGTTAACAAAATGTCGAAATCTCTCGGCAATGCCGTTGGCATTCACGAGCCGCCGCTCGAGATGTACGGCAAGATCATGTCCATCTCCGACGAAATGATGTGGCGCTACTACGAACTGCTCACCGACGTGCAGCTGCCGGAGATCGAGCAGATGAAGCAGGACGCAGCCTCGGGTGCGGCGCATCCGATGAACTTGAAGAAAGATCTCGCCCGCCGTATCGTGGCCGACTTCCATTCCGCCGAGGCGGCCACGAAAGCCGCAGAAGATTGGGCAAAGCAGTTTCAGAAGAATGAAGTGCCGGACAGGGTCGAAGAAATTGAAGTCCAGGTCGAACTCACCCCGGATGGCAAACTTCGCCTGGACAAACTGCTTGCCAAAGTTGGCCTTGCCGACTCGGTGACAGACGCGGTACGAAAGCTGAAGCAGAAGTCGGTAAAAGTGAATGGTGAACAAACGACGGCCCCCGTGTTTTCGATCGACGTTGCGCAACCCTTCACTTTGCAAGTCGGAAGGAAGATCAAAAGAATCCGGCCTCTTTTGGGACCGGCGTGAGATCACTCCATTAATTCCAAGTTTTGCGTACCTTTACCGTGTCGTCCCTGTGGGACTCGGTTCGCACCGGTAGGACAGTTCCCCGCACTTGTGAGTGCGGGGAGAAGGTCGACCTCGAGACCGAGTTTCCTTCAGGGGACGACGCGTTCGTCTAGGATGTTGACATCGCAGGCCCAACCGCTGCACCCAACATCCCATCGCCCTCCTTTGCAACGAGTTAGCTCGTCGCAGCCGCCCCCGCAGTCGGTCCATCACCATGGTTACCTACCCGATTACTCCCGCCCCTTCCATACTCTTCGTAACCACAACTGTCCCCGAAATCACGGGTTTACATCGTGCAGGACGGTGAACCGGCGCAGACCACCGGTGTTCCGACCGAAAAATTGAAAGCGCTCGTTATTCGACATCTCCAAACGAGAGGCCCCTTTATGAAGACGCTCCGTCGTTCTAGCCTTCTTTCTTTTCTCGTCGCGCTGTTTATCAGCGCCGCCGCCCTTTCGGCGTTCGCCGATCCGCCGAGCCGCGCGGTCCGGCTGCAATACATTTCTGGGCCCGTTTCGATTCAGCCCGGCGGCGTCAATGACTGGGTCGAGGCCGTCGTCAATCGCCCGCTGACCACAGCCGATCGCGTCTGGACCGATAAAGCCGCGCGCGCCGAATTGCATTTGGGCAGCGCTGCGCTCCGCCTCAACGCCGAGACCAGCATGACGCTCACAAGTGTGAGCGACGATCTCGTACAAGTCGAACTCGATCAGGGCACGTTGAACCTGCATATCCGCCACCTGTTCGGCGGTGAGACCTATGAAATCGATACGCCGAACCAGGCCTTCACGATTTTGAAAGCGGGCGACTACCGTTTCGATGTCGATCCCAACGCCGACACCACTTCGATTACCGTGTGGCGTGGCGAGGGCGAAGCCAACGGTCAGGGCCCCGGCGTGAAGTTGAAATCCGGCCACCAGGCCACCTTCAGCGGCGGAACCTCGATGCAGCATGAGATCGCCAGCGCCCCCGGCCTCGACGGCTTCGATGACTGGTGCCGTGTGCGCGACGACCGCGAAGATCACGCGAAGTCTTACGAATATGTCTCTGCCGACGTTGTCGGCGCCGACGAACTAGACGAGTACGGAACGTGGCGTACGGTGCCGGAGTACGGCGCCGTCTGGGTTCCGGCTGTCGCACCCGGATGGGCTCCTTATCACTACGGACACTGGGTTTGGGTTGAGCCGTGGGGTTGGACGTGGGTTGACGACGCTCCCTGGGGTTACGCTCCCTGCCATTACGGCCGCTGGGTTCACATCGGCGGCTATTGGGGATGGGCGCCGGGACCGATGGTGGTCGCGCGGCCTGTCTATGCGCCTGCCTTGGTCGCGTGGGTGGGCGGCCCGCGCTTCGGAGTTAGCATGTCGTTCGGTGCCGGCGGCGGCGTGGGATGGTTCGCCCTCGGCTGGGGTGAACCGTATGTCCCCACCTATCACGTGACCCGCGAATACTTCCAGCAGGTCAACGTGACCAACACGCACATCACCAACATCACCACGGTCACCAACAACTACTACATCACGAACAACAACACGACGGTCGTCCAGAACAACATTCAGAACATTCGCTACGCGAACCGCACCGTCAATGGCGCGGTCACTGCCGTTCCGACCAGCGCCATGGCGAGTTCGCAATCCGTGTCGAGGGTAGCGGTCTCTGTACCTGCCGGCGAAGTGAGAGCCGGAGCGTTCGCAACCGCGGCTCCAGTGGCTCCGGCACGTGCTAGCGTGCTCGGTGCAAACGCAAGCGTACATGCTGTTACCCCACCCACTCGAACCATGGAACGTCCGGTGGTCTCTCACATGGCGCCGCCGCCAAAGCCAGTTCCGTTTGAAGCGAAACAGGAAGCTCTCGCCAGGAATCCCGGCCGCCCGCTTGACGCGCAGACCGAATCGCAGCTGCGTACGACCGTGATGCGCCAAACACCGGCATCGATGAACCACGGAACGCCTGGACAGCCGGGCAATCAGCCCGCAGCCGTGCAGTCCGCGACGCCGATGCAGCCTGTTCGCGGAGGCATGCCGAATGCTGCGCAGCCACCGAGACCGGGATCTCCCGCGACGCCTGCGATGTCGGGCACACCGAATCCGGCGTCTACACCGAACTCATCAACTGCACCGAAGCCGCCTGTGAATGCAGAGCAGTCGCAACCGGGAAGACCGGGTTCTTCGGCTTCGCCCGCAACGACACCGAGTGCGGCTTCCGACTCACGTCCGGCCATGAATGCAGGACAACCGGGAACGCCGGCGATGCCAACGCACAACGTTCCGCGTCCGCCGCAACCGGGCATGCGTCCGGCATCAACGACTCCGACCAGTCCGGCAACGCCCGCATCTCCTGCGACGCCGGCATCTCCTGCAACAGCAGCGGCTCCTTCGAATCCGGGGCCCGCGAATCGTCCGGTGCCACGGCCTCCGTCAACGATGACGAACGGTGAGAATGCACGGCCGAACTTCTCATCGTCGCCGAGACCGTCAGCTCCGTCGAACAGCAACGACTCGATGTCGCGACCGGTATCGCCGTCCAATGCTGTGAATTCCGCGCCACGGCCATCCGAGCCTTCGAACACGATGGGTTCGACGCCTAGACCAGCAGAACCCGGAAATTATCCAAATTCGGTATCGCAACCGTCGTCGAACAACGGGAACGCAGCCGCGAGACCATCGGGAACTTACAATTCGCCGACCTCGAACCCAAGAACGCCCGAGGCATCGAACCCCGTGAACTCGACGCCAAGACCGTCGCAGCCGACCAACACGATGTCGCAGCCCTCGAATCCACGTCCGCTGCAGAGCGCGCCGGGCTCCGACGTTCGGCCAAATCCGCGGCCGACTTCATATTCGCAACCGGCGTCACGACCGGCTGCGGACTCACGGCTGTCGAACCCTCAGCCGCAACCACAGCCACATGGGAACGGCGGCGGAGGTCACTCGAACAACAAAGGCGAAAATCACTCGCAGTCGAAGGGTGAACACGAGAACAAAAACAAGTAAGCGCGAGGGCAATCAACAAGTAAGAATCAAACGTACTGAAACAAAACTGCAATTCTCGAAGCGCCGCGTGATTTTCGCGGCGCTTCTAGTTTTTCATGGAGCGACTGGCGTCCTGCCCGTCCCCGCATCTTCTCTCGATTTGTCATCCCGAGCGAAGTCGAAGGGACCCCTTGCGTGGTGGCAATCCCGCGGCGCCCAACTTCCGACCTCTCTACCTTGTCATCCTGAGCGAAGTGAGGCGACGGCCGAACGAAGTGAAGGACCTATGCACTCCAACGTATCCATTCAATTGTCTGAAGAGAGACTCTAGTTACCGAGCGAACAGCGTCATGCGGGGACGGGCGTCCCCCACCCTCTCTCTAGCTTGTCATCCTGAGCGAAGTGAGGCGGCAGCCGAACGAAGTCGAAAGCTTGCCCTGAGCGAAGTCGAAGGACCCCTTGTTTGGTCGCACTCCCCCAGCGCAAACCGGCATTTCCGACCAATGCTGCTCGACAAAGCCTGCGCACGACTTCAGCGTCATCCTGAGCGGAGCGAAGGAGATGCTTTTTCTCGCGAAAAAGCTCGCAAAGCGACCATCACGCCCACGGCGACGGATGCGTCGTCTCATACAGCGCGATCTCCGGCTCGTGCTGCAACGTCAGCCCAATATCGTCCAACCCATTCAGCACGCAGTGACGCACGAAGTCATCGACTTCAAAGCTCGCCGAGAACCCAGAATCGTCATAAACCTTTTTCTCTTCGAGATCAACGGTCAGATGATATCCCTCGCGCTCCTGGGAACGCCGCATAAGCTCGGCAACTTCCTCTTCGCGCAGCGTGACATTGAGAAATCCATTCTTCGTGCTGTTATTGGCGAAGATTTCAGCGAACGACGGCGCGATCACCGTTCGAAATCCATAATCACTGAGCGCCCATACCGCGTGTTCGCGCGACGATCCACAGCCAAAATTCTTGCCCGCGACTAAAATGCTCGCCCCACGATGCCGTGGATGATTCAGGACGAACTTCTCGTCCGGCTTGCCCTCAGGCGTCCGTCGCCAGTCATGAAAAAGAAATTCGCCGAACCCGGTGCGCTCGATGCGCTTGAGAAATTGCTTTGGGATGATCTGATCGGTGTCGACGTTTACCCGGTCGAGGTGAACCACGCGTCCCTGATGCTTACGAAACGGTTTCATAAGTTCTGTTTCCTAAATTACTCGCATCAATAACTAACCTCAACTACATCCCGATCCTAAGGGGGCGAGACGCCAGCGCTACTGAAACTTCCAATTGCGAATATCGGTGAAGTGCCCGGCGATCGCCGCCGCAGCGGCCATCATGGGACTGACCAGATGCGTACGCCCTCCGCGGCCCTGGCGGCCTTCGAAGTTTCGGTTGCTGGTCGAAGCGCAGCGCTCGCCCGGCTGCAAGACGTCAGGATTCATGCCCAGACACATCGAGCAGCCCGACTCGCGCCACTCAAAACCAGCATCTTGAAAAATCCGGTCCAGGCCTTCCCGCTCCGCGGCGTGCTTGATCGCCTGCGATCCGGGTACGACCATCGCGCGAACTTTCGGATCGACGCGGTATCCCTTGGCCACGCGAGCGGCCGCCCGCAGGTCTTCGAGACGGGAATTGGTGCACGACCCGATGAACACACGGTCGATCGCGATCTTCTCGATCGGAGTACCCGGCTCGAGCCCCATGTACTGGAGAGCCTGCTCGGTCGCCTTGCGATCGGCACCGTTGAGTTCGGGCACGCGGCCCGTGACCTGCACAACCATGCCAGGATTCGTACCCCACGTCACAAACGGAGCCAGCGTCGAGGCATCGATGGTGATCGTTCGATCAAACTGCGCACCTAGGTCGGAAACCAGAGTGCGCCAATGAGCAACCGCCTTGCCCCACGCATTGCCTTGCGGCGCGAAGCGCCGTCCCTTCACATACGCGAAGGTCGTCTCGTCAGGCGCGACCATGGCGGCGCGGGCACCGGCCTCGATACTCATATTGCACAGCGTCATGCGGCCTTCCATGCTCAGGCCGCGAACCGTGTCACCCGCATACTCGATCACGTATCCGGTGGCGCCGTCGGTGCCGATCTGTCCGATCACGCCCAGCGCGAGATCTTTCGCGGTCACCCCCTCGGGCAATTTGCCGGTGACTTCAATCTTCATGGTCTTCGGCTTGCGTTGCGGCACGCACTGTGTCGCAAGCACATGCTCAACTTCCGAGGTGCCGATGCCGAACGCGAGCGAGCCGAACGCGCCGTGCGTGCTCGTGTGGCTGTCGCCGCAGACGATCGTCATCCCCGGCTGAGTGAAGCCAAGCTCCGGCCCGATCACGTGCACGATTCCCTGCTCGGGCGCGTCCATGTCGAACAGGCGAATGCCGAATTCCTCGCAATTTTTCTGGAGCGCCTCGATCTGTTTCGCCGCGATGGGATCAAGAATCGGGGTGCCGCGCGGTTCGGTCGGGACGTTGTGATCGACCGTGGCAACCGTGCGCGATGGCTGGCGGACCGGCCGGCCCGCAGCGCGCAGTCCGTCGAAGGCCTGGGGCGACGTGACCTCGTGCACGAGGTGAAGGTCAATATAAATGAGAGGCGACCGACCGGTCGGTTCGGCGACCACGTGAGCGTCCCAAATCTTTTCGAACAGTGTTCTTGGACTTGTCATAGGAGTTCCGTCAGAGACCGCAGAGACTTTGACCCCGGGGCGCGCCCGGTCTCGGAGTAATTAGTGTATCAAGAGTAGCGCGGGCCCGGCTTCCTTTCACCAACCCTTCGGCGAGTCGCCAGAATCCCAGCCGCGAGGTGCGCCGATAACAACAAAAGTTAAAGAAGACCTCTGGACCGGTTAGGGTTACGCGGCAACGGCAATGACGATCTTTCCGTACCCGCTTTTGTGGGTACGCGCTCCACTGTACGCAGCAGAAGCCTCACTTAGAGGAACGGTGGTTTTGACAAATACTCTCAGATGTCCAGCGTCAAGTCGCTTTGCGATTTCAATTAGCTGCACTTGATTCGGCTCGACGATGAAGAAAGCATCTTTCACCCGCTGGTCGGTGGTGCCTTCGCCGTCCGCAGCAATAGTGATCATGCGTCCACCTGGCCTTAGGACTCCCCATGACCGCTTGAGCGTGTCACCGCCGACGGCATCGAAGACGACATCCACGTCTCGAACCTCTTTTTCAAACCGCGACGCTTTATAGTCAATCGCCTCGTCCGCTCCGAGCCGCTTAACGAAATCGATGTCCTGACTTGAGACGGTAGTGATGACATGGGCAGCGAGGTTATGCGCCATTTGCACAGCGTAGAGGCCAACGGCTCCCGCGCCTCCATGGATTAATATGCGCTCGCCCGGAGCCAGCTTCGCTCGATCTATCAGTCCTTGCCAAGCTGTCAGGGCGCCGATCGGCACCGAGGCGGCAGCTTCGTGACTTAAGCTTGCGGGCTTCCTCGCTATATTCACGGGTCGCGTTATACAAAACTCCGCCGTGGCCCCATTTGCGAACCAGTCGTTCATGCCATAGACCTCGTCGCCAACCTTGAAGCCGTGGACGTCTTTACCGATCGCCGCGATGACTCCCGAAAATTCGTGCCCTGGTATCGCGCGTATGCGAGCCGTTCCTGATTTCGTATGTGTCGTCGGATACCAGATCAATTCTGTTGGGGTAACACCAGCAGCACGAACCTGAATCAAAATCTCGTCTGAGCCAGGTTTCGGTTTCTGCAACTCCGCCACGATGATGGCTGGCTCGTGGCCGGCCTCGTTTACCTGCATCGCCTTCATAAGCACCTTTCCCCTTTCCTTAACTCGCATTTCACTGCCTAAGCGTCCACATGAGGGTGCACATTCAATCGCATTCTGTGCGACTGAGTAGGATATCGGTGCAAGTGCACGGGCGGGGGTGGAAACACGTTCAGCGTTCCGAAAGATACGGGCAATTTTCACCGGCAACTACCCCTGCGAAACCGCGCGAATGTAGCGCATGATCTGATCCACGTGCGACAGATCATGGCCGGCCAGCAGTCGCAACATCACGCCAAGGGACTCCGGACCGCGTTCGTTGTGCAGACCAGCTCGTGCTAAGTCAGCAGGCGACGTTCTTCTCCACGTTGCCAGGTTGAGCTGGCGCAAGGTACGAAACACGTCTACAAGCTCCGACGGTTCACGCTCGTTATGCCCCTGCCTGGCTACCCACCGGTCCTGTTGTGTACCGAGGATCGTCGGATTCTCCTCACTCAGAATCAACCGAAGCCGATATCCATACACCCATTCGCTGTCGGTGAGATGGCCGATGATCTCGTTCGGCGTCCACTTGTCAGCAAATGGACGGCCGCGCAAGATCGCCGTTGAATGCCCGGCCACAATGTCGGACAGCTTGGAGCCGGTCTCGGACAAGACCGCCAACGGATCCTGATCACCGAGCAGGACGAACATTTTCTGGCGATAGACATCCGAAGCGGACAGTGACGGTCCAGTCTGGGTTGCCATTTCCATCTCCCTTTGACGGAGTTTCGCGCTCGCGGCGCCGCGCGAGGACGATAGTTCCAATCAGCTTGGATGAGCTATCCGAATCTTGCGGTCCAAAGCATTTTTTCCGGACATTCGCTCGGATAGCCCAATGTTTTGCCCTGTTGTGCAAAAGGAGCGATGCCGTAGACCGTTAGTACTCTCCGTACCGCCCCTTCACCGAGTCGAGTAGTTTCTGCGAGTCGTAACCCACGCCATCTTTGAACACAATCTCCACGTTCTCGATGTCGGCGATGTGCTTCGAAGGATCTCCCTTCATCACGACCATGTCAGCATTCTTGCCCACTGCGATGCTGCCAATCTGCGCTTGCTTGCCCATGTATGTCGCGCCATTCATGGTCGCGATCTGAATCGCCTCGACCGGTGTGAACCCCGCCTCGACCAGCAACTCGATTTCGCGCTGATCGCCGAACCCTGGCAACACTCCTCCATTGCCGGTTGGATCGGGGCCTGCCAGCAATAGTCCCCCTGCTTTCACGAAATCGTGCTCCAGTTGTAGGTCGCGCTTGAAAAGCGCCGCCTCGTCGGGCTCATCGGCATTTGCCGATGCCGGCTTCTCCCGCGGCGGCGGCTCGCGCCGATATAAGTACGCTTCGCGCGCCTGTGGCGACAGCGCGTCCAGCATCGCCTGCCGCAGTGGCGGACGCCCCGGAATCCCGCCGCTCTCGAACACCGGCAATGTCGACGTGATGGCAACGTGGTGCTTCACGAGAGTATCAATCAAATCTTTCGCCTCCGCGCCGCCGGGCTCCATGTGCGCCAATGTGTATTCCCCCGCGCTCTTGCTGCACTCGTCAGGCTTCTTGTCCGGATCGAGCTGCGTGTTTACGAAAAATCCGTGCTCTAGGTCATCGATTCCTAGTTCAGCCGCCTCCTTGTATGTGACTGAGCATAGATGGCCTGTAACTTTGACATGACGCTTGTGCGCTTCATCGATGGCCGCCTTCAGTTCTCCCCGCGTGATGTACATGTAGGCCTTGAACGACGTCACGCCGCGATCCACCCAATAATCTACAAATTGACGTGCCTCCTCGGGATCTTTAAGGCGATGCAGCTGAATGAAGAAGCTATTAGCGCCTTCGAGATAGGGGCCAGTCACATCCATGTGCGGTCCGGTTAAGTGGCCGGTATCAATCTCGTCGCGCAAGTTCAGATCGGTATAAGTTTCCATGCTGCCCGTCGTGCGCATCGTCGTGACGCCGCCTGCCAGATAGAGACGTGGAGCCGAGAACGTCATCTGCGGTGCAAGCAACGGACTATCTCCATGCCAGTGACTGTCGAGATTCGGGCGCGCAATATAGAAGAGGTGATTGTGCATCCCCACGATGCCGGGCATCACGCTGTATCCCCGCAGGTCGAGCACGCTCGTGTCCTTTGCCGCAAGGACATCCGCGCCCGGCGGAATCGCTGTAATCTTGCCGCCCTCGATCACCACATTCTGGTCGTCCACTGCATCGTGCCCCGTCCCATCGATGACGCGCACGTGGGTCAGCACGATCTTCGGCGCCAGGACTCTCACATACTTGAGCACTTCTTTCGAGAGTGTGGACGGCAGTGGCGCGGCCTGACCATGCAGAAGGGAACCGTGCAGAAGAAGAGCAGTGTTAACGAACAGAGAGGCCAGAACACAAGCCGCATTCATTGGCAAAAAGCGCATGTGATCTCCCGAAAAGCGGCTCATTGTAACGCACGTGTGTGGCGCGCACACTCCTGTGCGCGAAATTGCCGGTCGCCACGATAGAACGCCTGGGGAAGTCCACATCCGCCTCACACCAAGTGTTTGTCATCCTGAACGCAGCGAAGGACCTGCTTTTTGGATATGGATCGCGAATCCTCTGTACCGCTTCTAGAAGAAGTGTCTATGTGACCGCAGCTCCTGTGCTCGCATATCTGCCGGCACAGGTTTATAAACCAAACATCACTACGGCAATTCCAGATCGAACGAGTAGATTTCCTGCGTGCTGATATCGCGCGGAAGCAGAGGAATGTCGCCCGGGGCGAGTCCGGTCCACGATCCCGGCCCGTATTGGCTGTGGAAGACTTTCAATTTGTTGAGGTCGAATAGTTTCTCCAGCTTCGAATCGCTGACGCGAACGCGATAAAACGCTCCATTCGAGCCGAGGCCGGTGTCGAAGTAAACGAAGTTACTGTCCCGCGACCATGTGAGATAACCGAACGTAGCGAGTTTGAGGTCGAGCCTGGTCCATTTCTTGGCGGCCACATCGTAGATCATCAGATTGGCGTTGTCTCCGCTTGTGATTGCGGCGATGTGGCGCCCGTCAGGCGACCAGCGCGGCGCAAAGATTCCCTGCGAACCGGGCAACTCCGTAGTCTGGCGGGTCTGCAGATTGAATTCTCGAATCGTGCTCTGATCGGCATGACCCAAACTGACGCGCCCGAACGCGAGTGTGTTGCCGTCGGCAGACCATGTTGGGTCGGTCTCTGGCGTTTGGTCGGTCGTAATGGGTTGCGGCGTGCCGCCGTCTTTCGCAATCAAGTAGATCTTCCACGCTTTGCCACGCGAGGCTCCGGCGAAAGCGATCTGCTTCCCATCCGGTGACCAGTGTGCCAGCCCCGTTTGCATCGGCGGATAGGTGAGTTGCAGGCGCGAGCTGCCGTCGCTCTTCATGCGCCACAACGTGTTGTCCGGATAACTTACGTAGGTAAGCCACTGTCCATCACGGGTGAAATCGATATCTCCGGCAGATATGCCGTCGAGATACGGGACCAAGCCCCCGGACTTTGCGTCGTAACGTACGAGTTCGGCGTGCGGCTGCACCCCGATCACAAACAGTTTCTTGCCATCCTTGCTAACGAGCGGCCCCGCGAATTGCAGCGGCCCGGTGGTTAGTTGCACGGGATCGCGCGAGACTCTCGTCCACCAGGGAACGTGATCGGGAACAATCCAGATGTTGCTGACGTTGTCTTTGAGCGCTTGAAAGACGAAGTAACGGCCGTCTGGTGTCCACACACCGCAGCACTCAGCAGGAGGATTCGAAAAGCCGGGAAATACTGGATGCATGCCGGAGCCGTCAGGCTTGGCTTCCCAGATGGCAGCCGTATTGTTGTTGAGGTTTTGGACGGTGAAACTGAGGCGTTTGCCATCGGGTGAAAAACTGGGATAAGTCGGGTAGTCGGGGGCGGTTGCGAGCTTGCGCGCATTGGCGCCCTCCGGATCCGCCAGGTAGAAGTCGTTGCCCTTCGCGAAGATGATCTCGCCGGTGGGCGTCCATATACCGTCGTGCCCAACGACCTGGCCAAGACGCCGAGGCGAGCCCGCCGGGAGTGGCACGCTCCAGAATTGGTTGTTACTGAAAAAGATACCTTCGACCATCAGGAGTTCGGAACCCTGGGGGGAAGCAGCCGTCACAAAAGGAAACGACAACGGAATATCGAGCGGCGCCGCCTCGCCTCCATTCACCGAGACCTCAGATACCTCCGTCCGAGAAGGCGATGTCTCTGAGAAGTAGATGCGCGACCCGTCGGTGACCAGGGAAGTTTTGGGGAGGCCGTCGTTGGTGATCTGTTTCGACGTTCCTAGGCGCGGCGCAGCCAATGGAGGGCGGAGGAAGAATGCGAGTGTGAGCCCTGCAAGCACGACAGCCGCGATCGCGGCCCACAATAGTCCGCGTGAAGAGCTCTTTGTTTTGACCGGAGAAATTTCTGCAATGACATTCGCGGCCGAGCGCCCCGACTCCGTGTCGCGTTTCAGGCGCCTGACGTCGGTCTCAAGATCGGCCGCAGAACGGTATCGCAGCTCGCGGTCCTTCTCGAGCGCTTTATTAATGATGCGTTCCAGCTCCACTGGCAGATCGGGATTCAGTCGCACCGGCGGCATCGGCGCGCGGTTTACGATCGCCTCGCAAATCATCGCCGAAGTCTCGCCGCGGAAAGGCAACGCTCCGGTGGCCATCTCGTAGAGCACTGCGCCAAACGAGAACATGTCCGTGCGGTTGTCGAGCTCCTTACCGCGCACCTGCTCGGGCGACATGTAGGCAACAGTGCCCATCATCGTGCCCGGACTTGTCAGAAAGTCCTCTTCCATCACCGAGCGCGTCTGCGTGTTGACGGCCGCCATCTGGCTCGATGAGATCGACGATGGTGCAACCTTGGCCAGTCCAAAATCGAGGATCTTCGCGTGTCCGCGTGTCGTCACAAAAATGTTGGCGGGCTTGATGTCGCGGTGAATGATCCCCTTGGCGTGTGCTGCATCGAGCGCATCGGCAATCTCGATCGCCAGAGGCAGCAGGACCTCGAGTTCCATCGGACGCGAGCCGATCCGGTGCTTTAGCGTCACGCCTTCGAGATACTCCATGGCGATGAACGTCATCCCGTTTTCAGAACCGATATCGTGAATCGTGCAGATGTTGGGATGGTTCAGCGCCGAGGCAGCTTCCGCCTCACGCTGGAAGCGCGCCAGCGCCTGCGGATCGCGCGCAACTTCGTCAGGCAGAAATTTCAGGGCGACAAAGCGATGCAGGCGCGTGTCTTCGGCTTTGTAGACGACACCCATCCCGCCGCCGCCGAGCTTCTCGACGATCCGGTAATGCGAAATGGTTTGACCGATCATGGGTGGCGCCGCCCCTGAAGTCGCTTCATCTTACGAAGCCGCTGAAAGGCCGTCAACGAACTAGACAACCCCGGCCCCCACCTCCAGTGCCCCATCCACTCCAGCACTCGCCTGTCATCCTGAGCAAAGTGAGGCGCAGCCGAGCACAGCGAAGGCCCCATGCACTTCCTCCTCAAACCTGGGGGTCCACGGCCATGCCAGATGCTTGTCATCCTGAGCGCAGCGAAAGGACCTGCTTTTTAGCGATGACAAATCGGGTGTGGGATTTCCCTATACGACACGCTCTCTTGCGCTGCCATTCCATCGCCGTTGACTCGACATTTCGAACAGTAACACTCCCGCCGCCACCGCGATATTGAGTGAGTCACACAACCCATGCATCGGAATACGCACGGTAAAATGGGCCGCGTCGAGCAATTGCTCGGACAATCCACGCTTCTCCCTACCAAGCGCCAGCACCATTGGCCATCGATAATGCAGGTCTTTGTAATTCATCAATCCCACCGGGGTCGAAGCGACGATTGAAACATCTTTCGATTTCGCCCAGGTTATGAATTCGTGGACAGAGCATCGAATGAGTTGCTGTGAAAACAGCGATCCCATGCTCGCTCGAACTGCGGCTGGATCATGCGGATCGCATTCATCCACCAGCACAAAAATCCCACTTACTCCCGAAGCTTCCGAGGTTCGCAGAATGGTTCCGAGGTTACCGGGAGATTCGATTGACTCGATTGCGAGCCAGAGTGAGTTGTGGGGAACGTTGAGGCCTTTCAGCGGAACCCATTCCTGCCGAAGGACTGCCCCGATTCCTTGCGGCTCGTTGGCAACGCTAAGCGCATGATAGAGATGGTGCGAAAGTCGTACTCCCGGAACACCTTGCCTTCTGAGCTTCCGCGCGAGTTTTTGCCCGTAATGATTCGACAGAACTGAAGGATCAACGAAGATCGAATGGATGGCAGAACGCGCCTCGACGGCTCGCGCTAAGTGTCGAATGCCCTCGATAATATAGCAACCTGTCTTGGATCTGCCTTGTTGTGTTTGGAGTGACCGAAGGGTGAGGTAACGTGAATCGCGGCTGTCTGAAACTAGATCGTATTTTTTCTCATGCATGGCCTCCTCGCGGCATAAAGGGGCCGCGTGGCCCTGACAAGGAATTGACGTCGGTTGATTGTCGCATGGTTCTGCCCCGATCCAAGATCGTTCTTGTTCCGTCGCTGGCTATTTGCTTCACTCCATCCCCGGCAGTCCATCAACGCTTACCCGGTTCTTTTCCCTGCGGTACGCCAACAGCTCTTCCGGGCTTTTCTTCTCTGCCCACGCTTGTAACTGCGATCTTTCCCCGACATAGGTCATCAGCGGTACCCCAAAGCCGCAGGAGTCTGAAACTCGCGACACTTCCACCACGATGATTGAACGCGTACTCAGATAACTTGGAAACAGCGCCGCAAGGTCCGCGAACTCCGCGCTCGACGCCTCGACCACGCGCCCGTTGCCATGCAGCCGCAAAATGCTCGGAGGACCCTGGAATGAACAGAACATGAGCGCAATTCGCCCATTTTCACGCAGGTGCGCGATGGTCTCCACCCCACTGCCTGTAAGGTCGAGATAGGCCACCTTCGTCGGCCCAAGAATGCGGAACGTGTCTAAGCCCTTCGGAGATACATTTATATGTCCATTAGCATCAAGCGGCGCCGATGCGACAAAAAACATCGGTTGCGCCGAGATGAATTTCTCATGCACATCATTAAGAGAGCTTGCGCTCTTACCCATAGTCTGACTCCTGGGACAGATGTCAGCGAATCCTGACAATTCTTTTACCTTTTGTTGACTTGCTCCGGTTTAAGCTCCTCGTAAAGTCCAACGGGCAACATTAATTTCCCCTCGTAACTCCCCCTAGGTCGGCCCCTTCAGAAGCAACCACATCCGTCGCAACTTACATGGAGGAAGTGTAATGACTTACAAGACTCTTACTGGCGTGATCCTGTCTTTTCTCATGATCGCGCCTGTGCCGGCCTTCTCGGGTTCCTGGCAAACGCAAGTTGTACTCTCTTCAAACGCCTACAACGGCACCGTCGCGCTCGACGCAAACGGAAATATGGTCAGCGTCTGGTATCAGAATTCGTTGGCGAATGGAACCGGTGTCAACGAAATCTGGGCCAGTTCCGCACCCTTTGGCCACGCCTGGTCAACGCCGGTCAATATCTCGGGGAACATCGGTGTCGCGTCCGGCAATCCATCGGTGCGCAGCAGCGCAGCTGGTAACTCCACCGCCATTTACACAGACCCCACTCTGGGTGCCGCGTTCGTCGATCATCCTTCCGGCGGAAGCTGGGGGAACGCCCGGCAGCACCGGCGGCGTAAACCAATTCTATGTGAACAACGATCGCGGTGACGAAGGCTTGGCATATGGAGGTGGTGGCCCACGCGGCGCCGCAACACCCGTCTCCGTGGTTCAACGTCCCGCGGGCGGATCCTGGACCACGCCCACTACGATCGCAACCGGCACTTACGTCGCTCTCGAAGGAAGTGTTCTTGCTCCCGATGGCACAATGGCGGTCGCATGGGAAAGCTACAACTCTGTTTGTGGATCGCGCACCTGCAAAACATCGAACTGGACAATGCACGTGTCCACACACGCTCCTGGCGCATCAAGCTGGGTTGATTCCGGAACGCTTCTTGGACCCGACACCGCGCGTCACTTCGGCCAGCTCGCGGCTGACAACGTCGGGGATATCGGCGTCGCCGCGATCTCTGGCACAAACGTTGTTTCGATTGTGCGTCACGGCACAACCTGGAACAAGACGCCAGCGGTCGTGGCGCCACTGTCTTCGCTCGAGTTTTATACGGGGACGGGGCGCGACAATCGTGTCTTCGCCAGCGATTCCACTGGTCACGCAACGATCGTGAGTTGGGGAAATGCGCAGTTGTCAAATCTGGTGGCCGTGGA
>Ga0126371_10000603_pt1 | contig 29801 bp, 24 predicted proteins | sample PanSoiMetaPlot_4_FD_110145 | JGI IMG/M metagenome (GOLD analysis project Ga0126371, IMG submission 110145) | Tropical forest soil microbial communities from Panama - MetaG Plot_4 | ecosystem: Environmental > Terrestrial > Soil > Tropical forest > Bulk soil | place: Panama | collected 2016-02-17 | reverse complement strand
TTTCCGTTGTTGAGAAGACCATGGGGAAAGCACTGTGAGTGAAGACCTTCGCATCCGTCTCTTGATCGTCGACGACGAGCAAAGCATCCGCCGTCTTTGCGTCACCGTGGGAGAAGCTCTGGGCTTCGTTTGCCTGGAGGCCGCCAGTGGCGAATCCGCGCTTGCCGTACTCGAGGAGCAACCCGCGCACATGATCCTCACTGACATGGTGATGCCGCACATGTCGGGTCTCGAGTTTCTCGAAAAGGTGAAGAAGATGTTGCCGCGCTCCGAAATCGCCGTCATGACTGGGCACGGCTCAGTCGAGACCGCGGTGCAGGCTATGAAGCTCGGTGCGTATGACTACATCGCCAAACCTTTTTCTCCGCTGGAAGAGCTGCGTCTTTTCCTGCGCCGCATGGCCGAAAAAGTCCGCCTGGTCGAAGAAAATCAATTCCTGCGCGATCGCATGGACACCGAGACACAGCTCCACGGCATAGTCGGATCTTCCGCGAAAATCCAGGATGTCCTGCGCATGGTCTCGCGCCTCAAAGACACTCGCACTCCGGTGCTCATCACAGGCGAAAGCGGAACGGGCAAGGAACTCGTTGCCCGCGCCATTCACTTCCGCGGATCCTTTGCCAGCCGTCCCTTTGTTGCCGTCGATTGCGGCTCGCTCGTTCCAACGTTGATCGAAAGTGAGCTCTTTGGATACGAAAAAGGCGCTTTCACCGGCGCTCTCAGAACGCGTACGGGGCTGTTTCATTCCGCTGACGGCGGGACTATCTTCCTCGATGAGATCGGGGAACTTCCGCTCGAAATGCAAGCGAAACTGCTGCGCGTGCTTCAGGAAAAAGAAGTCCGTCCGGTCGGCAGCAATCAGCCAACCAAGGTCGATGTTCGTGTCATCGCCGCGACCAATCGAGATCTCGAAAAGGAATACCGCAGCGGCACCTTCCGTAAAGATCTCTACTTCCGCCTGAACGTCGTGACCATTCACGTTCCGCCGTTGCGCGAGCGCCGCTCCGACATTCCGATGCTCGCTCACTGGTTCCTCGATCGCTGCGCTCCCGGACGTTCGGTCCAGGTCACAAATGCCGCCATGAAGTCGCTGCTACAGTACGAGTGGCCGGGGAACGTCCGCGAACTTGAAAACTGTGTTGAGCGCGCCCTGGCTCTGGGAAACCGGCAGACCATCGACATCGACGACCTGCCCCCTGCAATCGCGTCAACCTCGCCCGCGTCTACCGCAACCGCACCGGCTGACCCAGATTCGAGTTACTCGACAACAGATCTTGAAGATATCGAGCGCACAACCATCGAACGCGTCTTTCAGCAGGTGAAGGGTGACAAGGTCCTTGCCGGCAAGATGCTCGGCATTAGCCGCGCGACCCTGTACAGAAAATTGAAGCGCTACAACATCGGTACCCGCTCAATCTCAGCGTCGAGCGCGTTGCAGTAATCGTTCCCGTTTTCTTGGCTTGTCAGCCTCAGCGAAGTGAGCCGCAAGGCGAACGAAGCGAAGGACCTATTACTTCGTCAAAATGGAGCGACGGGCGTCCTCGACCTGTCATTTTTGGGATCGGCCTCTGCTGGGCCAACTTCGCGTAATCCCTTTTCTTTCTTGTCATCCTGAACGGGGTGAGCCGAAAGGCGAACAAAGCGAAGGACCTGTTTTTTCACGATGCAAGCCAGCCATTCCCGAAAAGCTGCCATTCCAACAAACCCCAACCCTCTCGGCCATCTCGACCCAACAACCTCGCATCCTAATTGCGGGCCATGAATGTCGTTGTGTCCGGAGGAGCATCCCATGTTCTGGGCACCTGTGCGTCGTTGCCTCGCCATCACTCTGTTCGCTTCCACGCTTCTGTGTCTCGTCAAATCGCAGTCTCAAACGGCCCCACCCGCGCTCTCCACTAACACTCAATCCACGCAGGCTGATCCCCTTCAGCGTCCGCTTTCCACCAAAAAGCAAAAGGATGCTCAAAAGCTCGTGAAGAAGGAAGCACACGAATCTTTCGGCCAAAGATGGCTTGACCAGGACGTGATCTACATCATCACTCCCGAAGAGCGCGCCGCGTTCAAACAACTCTCCAATGATGAGGAGCGCGAGCAGTTCATCGAGTCCTTCTGGCAGCGTCGCGACCCCACGCCTGACACAGTCGAGAACGAATACAAGGAGGAGCACTACCGCCGCATCGCCTACGCCAACGAGCACTTCGCCTCCGGCATCCCGGGTTGGAAGACCGACCGTGGCCGCATTTACATCATTCACGGAGCACCCGACGAGATCGAAGCCAGCCCTTCAGGCGGCACGTACAATCGCACTCCGCAGGAGGGCGGCGGTACCACTCCGACGTTTCCCTTTGAACGTTGGCGCTATCGTCATCTCGACGATGTCGGCGAAGAGGTCGTCCTCGAGTTCGTTGACACCTGCATGTGCGGCGATTACCACATGACCATGGATCCGACGGAGAAGGATGCGCTCGCGCATACGCCGATGGGCCAGCCCTTGCGTGGAATGCCATTCATGAATGGCTATCAGAAATTCGAGGCGATGGAAACCTTGGTTGGCGCCACCAAACCTCCCCAAGTTCGCTTCAAAGATCTTGAAGATGTCGTCACACACAAGATCTTCCTGAACTCGGTTCCGATCGACGTACTCACAAATTTCGTGCGGATTACCGACGACGCGGTACTAGTTCCGATCGCTGTTCAAGTCAAGAATTCCGACATCACGTTCAACAACACGAATGGCGTCGAACGCGGAACGTTACATGTCTTTGGGCGCTTCTCTACCCTGTCTGGACACGTGGTGCAAAGCTTTGAAGACACCGTGCAGGTCGACGTCCCGCACGATCTGCTTCCCAAACTCGCGGGTAAGCCCTCCCTCTATGGAAAATCCGTGACCCTTATGCCCGGCCACTATCGTCTCGACATCGCCGTCAAAGATGTCAACAGCGACCGCGCTACCACGTGGAGTCACTCGATTACCGTCCCGCAATTTCGCAACGATCAGCTCGCCACGTCATCCCTAATCATCGCCGACCGCATGGAGCGCGTACCGATGTCCGACATCGGCACCGGCAGCTTCGTCATCGGTGACATGCTAGTGCGCCCCCGCATTCCGAGCCCCGAGGATCAACCGGTTCATTTCAAACACGATCAGAAAATTTCGTTCTGGATGCAGGTCTATAACTTGAGTACCGACGAGAAAAATCATCGGCCCTCAGCAAAAATCCATTACGTGGTGAGCCCGGTCGGAGGCACTTCTGTCATCCAGAACACACAGTCGTCGGCGGATCTCGGCCTCACCGGCGATCAGGCGACTTTGCAAAAGACGCTACCCGCCGGCGACCTGAAGCCAGGAACTTACGAGCTTCGTATCCGAGTCGATGACCTGATTTCCGGCCAGTCTGTCGAGCCGTGGCAGGCCTTCGTCATCGATTAGACGAAATTTACGTTCCGCAGCCAAACGAATCCGTCCTCATGTGAGACAGTGTTTCATTCTGAGACAAAATTTCCGAGATTGGCACGCCGACTGTGGCCGCTTTTCTGCTCGTGGTAACGTTTTCAAATACTTGCCGCATAGCACTTTAGTTTTTTTGAGTGGTGTCCTACCTGCACGTCTCATCGTCGTTAACTGCGGACCCGACGGCTCCCCACCTACTCTTTCTAACCCGGAAGAGGGGAGCCCTTGACCGCCTTTCGTGCTTGATCGAGATGTTCCGCCAGTCGAAATATCTCGAGTGGACCCAAACATGACCCAATCTGATTTGAATCAATTGGCCGCTGCGTGGAATGCGGCTCGCGTCCTTTATCCCACTTATTCCGCTCTGGCCCGTGAGTTTGTTATCGATCTTCCTCCCTGCAACGACCTCGAAGCCGGCATCGAGCAGCCTCCCCGTGAATCCGTCGAGCAAGCCCAAAACTGGTTGAACGAGATGGACGAGCGCATACAGATCCATCAGCTGCGCCAGTTTTTGCAAACCACAACCCTGGTCACGCCCCAGCTCTTGCAGACCCTCCTCCTTCATCATTTGCACAAAGAAGAGCGATCGCCGTCCGATCGCGACAAGATCGATTTCCTGCTGGTTCAGTTGTTCTCGCTTGCCGCGCCTTCGCGTCTCGATGACAGTGCGGTCACGCTAGACTACGTCGCGAAAACATTGGCCCCAGCACTTGGCGATGTCGACACCGCAATTCCTACCTGGCTGAGCCCGCTTGAACAGGTGGTTCAGTCCGCCCAGAAAGCGCGCACGCTGAACGAACTCCTCCACGGCGGCGTTCTCGAGCAGGGCCGCAAGCTCAAAGTGCAATCGGGGGAGAACTACTTCGAACCCGTCGCCATGGTCGCTTTCGCGCGTTTCAGTTTTCTGATGCGGCGGTGCTTCTTCCGCCTCATGCATCAAGACCTGAACGCGATCTTCGACGGTCTGCGTGAACTCGAGCAGAACGGCGTCACTCATATCGATTGCCGCCGCGCCCAGTTCTCCGCCGAAGAGCCGATCCTGCGTCTTCGCATGATCTGCCAATCGTGGAAGGTCATGTTCCAGGCCGAATACTCGTCGGGGCAACCGTTGCGCATGCTTGTTGACCTACGTGCCGCCATTGACGATGCCCTCGGCCGCAGTCCAGCCGCCAACGCACCGGCGAAACCATCCGCCGCTGCTCCGAAAGTAGCCGCGCCGCCGAAACCGGCTCCCGCGGCTCAACCCGCAAAACCGGCAATGGCCGCACGCGCGGCTGCGTCCTCCTCCGCGCCAAAATTTAACGTCACTCAGGACGAAACGCCGGAATTTGAGATATCGATCGGAAACGACGAGTGGAACGCCGACTCGTCTGGAAATTAACAACGACCTGGCCGAACCCGGAAAACAAAATCGTGGATCCCCGCTCAATCCTGATCATCTCTGACGATTCCAACTTCCCGCAGCAGATCACCTCGCGTTGGCGGGACGAGCGCAGCACTCCTCGATTCGCAATTTCGCGAAATCTCGATCAGGCGATCGATCCGGATGTCTTCGATCTGTTCATCGTCGGTCCCGCCGCTCCATCAGCTTTGCAACGAGTAGTTCGCGCTCTCGACGCCGGACTGCCGGTCATTTTCGTCGCGTCTTCGTCCGATCAGGCTGAATCGCTTCGCGAGGAATTTCCGCGCCTGCTCGCACTTCCGCAACATGAAGGCTGTACCGACACCATCGTTATTCTCGCCGCCGAGATTCTGCGCCGGATGGACGCGATCGCTCGTGCCGATCGCACCGAACTCGTCAACTCGCACCTGAAACGCAATGCGACACTCGGTCAGTACGTCCTCGATATGCGCCATGCGATGAACAACGCGCTGACTTCGGTTCTTGGGAACTCTGAGTTGCTCTTGCTCGAGCCCGGAGCATTCTCGGCGACGGTTCAGTCGCAACTCGACACGATTCGCAACATGTCTCTGCGCCTGCACGAAATTCTGCAGCGCTTCTCGTCACTCGAAAAAGAGTTGCTGTTTATGGAAAGACACGACGCAGGAGAGAAATCAAACGGACTTCAGATCGCTGCCGGACAGTAGTCGAGGATCACCGGCTAGTTGACAAACGTGTCCATGGGCACCGGATTCAATCTCGGACGATCCAGCGAGCCACCCAGAAGTCCGGCGCGGCTTGTGCTCGATCACGAACTTTCCGAACTCCGGCTCATCCTCGAGCGGCAGGGCGGAGTGCTTCTCGATTCTCCGCAAGATGTCCTCATCTCCCGGCTGAACCAGTATCTCGAAAAGCGTCGTCTCAAATCCGTCGCTGACCTTCTCGGCCGGCTTCAGGCCTCCGATACAGAATCCGAAAACCTGCTCGCTGAACTCGTCGATGGCGAAACCTCGTTCTTCCGCCATCCGATTGCCTTCTCCGAATTTCAGAACCGCATTCTTCCTGAACTCCATCTCCGCAAGTCACTGGATGCGCCTCATAGTCTCCGGATCTGGAGTGTAGGCTGTTCGACCGGCGAGGAAGCCTACTCGATCGGCCTTTCCGTCTGCGAGTCGATGAACGGCAATGGAGTGGGCTGGAGCATTCACATTCTCGCCAGCGACATCCGGCAAGACGCCCTCACGAGCGCGGAGCGAGGGCTCTACCCGCAAGCGGCGCTCGCCAATGTGCCTCGGCCTTTGGTCCAAAATTACTTTGCCAAGGTCGGCCAACATTGCCTGGCGAAACCGCGCTTGCGCAACTTGATCACCTTCACGCAGATGAACATGGCGCGTCCGGCCTACCTTGGCCGTTTCGATTGCATATTCTGCATGGATCTTTTGCCGCGGTTCTCGAGCGCTCAGCGTCTCCTGCTCGCGCAGCGCCTGCATCTCTATCTCGAACCTGGCGGCTGCCTCATTCTCGGCGATGGCGAGAAACTTCCCGCGGTCGACGTCAATTTCCAGGCTGAGACTCACAACAAGGCCACGCTCTACCGCAAGCCACTGGCGGCGTCAGCACGCGTAGGCCGTTAGACGAACTCACTCCGTCAATGACGACTCAGCAACTGCCCCCTTCACCCGACTGTCTTCAAAATCCTGCTGCGATACACTCGATTTATCGCCACATGACTTCAACGCAAACCAGCTTCACACCGAAAGAACTCCGTAAATTACGCAGTCTCAAGGACCCGCACGGCATTCAGAAATTTCTGGACGCGATGCCCTATCATCTTGCCGATACAGCTTGGTCGCCGCGAAAGGTGCTGGCCGAAAATACTTCGCATTGTCTGGAAGGGGCGATCTTCGCCGCGGCGGCTCTGCGCGCCAACGGTTTTCCGCCACTGATCATCGATCTCGAGGCCGAGCATGATACCGACCACGTCATCGCCGTGTACCAGGTAGACGGGCTTTGGGGAGCCGTGGCCAAGTCGAACTACACCGGATGCCGCTATCGCGAGCCGGTCTACCGCTCGTTGCGCGAACTCGCCCTCAGCTACTTCAACATTTATTTCAATTTACGTCGTGAACGAACGCTTCGCCGCTTTTCTCAGCCCGTGAATCTCGCGCGTTTCGACCAACAAAATTGGATGACGACCGACAAGCCAATCTGGTTCATCGTCTATTACCTGCTCGAGATTCCGCACACACCCTTATTCCCGACGCGGGTCGCCAAGCGGCTCCATCGTGTCGACGACCGTACCTATCAGGCAGAGGTGCTGGGTAAAGCTTATAAAGATCGGGGATAACGTCTGCGAGGTGTGCTGTTACGCCGCGGTCGAACGCTTGAGCGGAACTTTGCTCTCTTGTTCGAGCAGAAGAATAAGCATCGCAAGGATAACTTCCGGATTGACAGAACGCGTCGCCGTGCGAGGTCCTGACTCCCCACACAGGCTGACCGCTACGGTCTTGCCTTCGTGCATCAACACCGGCAACTCTGGTTGAAACTGTCGCAGGCATTTCCACATATCGGCGCGCCGCGAGAGCGACTCACGATCCGCCACCAGAGCGTCGAATTTGACAGAAGAGGCGAGGCAGATTGCATCGCTTGCGCCCCACGCCGTCCACACTTCGAAGCCAGCCTTCTCCAGAGTCCTCTTCAGACTCTGAAGACGCAGTTCCGAACTGTCGATACTCAGAATCTTCCCGGTTCGGTTTTCCATGGCACTACTCCTGACCTAGATAGCCGAGTCTGTAAACGGTACTCCATATTTGCTGCATATGAGTTAAAGAGTTGTAAAGACTTGTAATCTTTTTGGCACGTGATGCCAAACGCAACACCCAGTTTGCTTGTGATGAAATATACGCAGTGTGTAGCATGACCGAATTTCTGCTAGCCTGTGATCAGTTTCTAGTTTCCAACCCACGAAGCAGATCGTAGTTGCGGCGAAACATTTGTCTGGTTGGTGGGTTTCTCTCTCGCGGGATTTTCGATGCATCGAATCGTAATATCCGTGTTTTGCCTCCTGGCAGTAACTGGCGTGTTTGCTCAGGAACCATCGGCCTCGCCACAGTCCGAACCATCCACTGCCTTAGCGGCCCCCAAGCCCGATGCGTTCAAGAGTTCGGCACCTGTCACGCTTTCCAGTGATCAAATCAAAGACTTAATCCGCAAAGCTGCTGAAAAAGACATCGAAAATGACAAACGTCAGCGCGACTACACCTACTCCGAGCGCGTAGAAGAACATAAGCTCGCTGGCAACGGAACTGTTAAATCTACCGAGGTGCGCGTTTATGACGTCCTTCAGATCTATGGCGAGGAGGTTCGGCGGCTAATTTCCAAGGATGGCAAGCCGCTGCCGGAGAAAGAGGCCGCAAAGGAAGAAGATAAGATCCAGAAGGTTATTGATAAGCGCAGGGGTGAGTCGGACTCCGATCGCGAGAAACGCCTCAAGAAAGAAGAAAAAGATCGCGAGCACGACCGCGAGTTCGTTACTGAGGTAGCGGATGCCTATAACTTCACCTATGTCGGCACCGAGAACCTACAAGATCGCGAAGCCTATGTTATCGACGCGGAACCACGGTCTGGCTTCGAGCCGCATACACGCGAGGGCAAGATTCTCCCCAAGTTTAGGTTTCGTCTCTGGCTCGACCGTTCCGAGGGTCAATGGGTGAAACTCGACGCCTCCTGCATCGACACAGTTTCGTTCGGCCTCGTGCTGGCACGCATTCATAAAGGCTCCCGGGTCATGATCGAGACGACGCGGGTAAACGACGAAGTCTGGTTGCCTCGGCACCTCGCCGTCCATGTCGACGCGAAGTTAGCCCTGCTGAAAAGTATCGACCTCGACGAAGATGTCACTTACAAGGACTACAAGAAGTTCAAGTCTCAGACTCGCATCGTCGGAATGGAAGAAGTGAAGTAAGTCGCTGCCACTTGTTCCTGTCTTCGTGTGACGAACGTCACAAATTCGTGTGACAACTCCCACAGTTGGTCCTGAACGTGCTGGACAAAGATACGGCCAGAGAGTGATCTCTGCGTCGTCTCCAGTGCCTGGAGGCAAGACTGAACAACTAAGCGCCCGGAGGTCGGCCCGTGTCGGTCAGTTCAGACTCTACAACCTGGTTTCACAGCAACCGCTATCACGCCCAAGCTGCCTGCGAACATTGTGACGGGATAATTCGTCACGAGTCCTGGTGTATCACCGTGGATCCGGTCGTCCGCTACGCCTATGAGGTCGTTCTTGAACCAAGTAAGTTAACAGTAGCCGACTCTATAATCCTCCACGCCCTGGGTGTGGCGTGGGTGAATTCCTGTCATTGCGGTCGCTAGCCGCGTCAATCCCCTGCCTCGCCATCTTACTGGGTCGAACCCGGCGGCCCCGCGACCTTCGCTGATCTTCCCAGCACGCTCATTGAGAGAAAAGCCCCTACCCACGACCCAGCCGCAGCAAAACCGACGTACACCCAATTTTTGGTGTAGCTGATGACCGCGAACGCGGATAGCAGGTACCACACACTGCTCCACGTCGCCGCCGGAATTCGGCGCTTCGCAGATACCGCCGCGTTGAACATCACGTAGACCGCGTCCGTCGCGGCCGTAGACAAGAACACACCCAGCGAAAGCCAAGGATCAATCTGCGACACGGTTCCCACCTCACGGTAGGAGTTTCCTTGGACACAAAGAAACGGTCAATAGCGCGGGGTCGAGGGACACTGGCAGAGGCAGGGACGGACTGCAAAATTCACACCGCTGATCCGCGGTTCTGAACGGCAGTTAGCATGGAATTTGTCGATCCACCCCTACGCGATGCCTTTGCCCTTCTTGTATTCGTCGAACTTGTCCAGGAACCTGTCGATGTCTTTTTTCTGCAGGTAGTACGGCGTCGACAGTCGTAATTTGTTCGGGTCGCCGCCGCGGATGCGGATCTTATATGTCTTCCACATCCAGTTCTCGAGATCGATCCGCGGAACCGGCGGCACATTAACGCTCACAATCGCGCAGCGCAGAGCCGAATCGGGGGAGGTCCACGACTCTGCCCCACGCTTTTTCATTTCGCCGAGAATATAGTCTGCAAGTTGGCGGTGACGCCGTTCGATGCGCTCCATCCCGACGTCGTTGGCCAGTTTGATTGACGCGCGCAGTCCATACAGCGCAGGCACGTTCGAACTGCCGATCCGCTGGAAGCGTTCCGCGCGAATCTTGGTGTCGTCCCAACCTTCCGTCGCGATCGTGTTCCAAAGACGGTCCATGACTTCATCCCGCACATAGAGAAACCCGGAACCCTTCGGAGCCTGCAGCCACTTGTGCGGACTTGCCGAATACATGTCGCAGCCAAGTTCTTTTATGTTGAGCCGCATCATGCCCGGGACATGGGCTCCATCAACCGCGGAGAGAATCCCTTTGGAGCGCGCGAGTGCGGCGATTTCTTTTACCGGCAATACCACTCCCGAAAACGTCGTGATGTGGCTGAAGAAAAGCACGCGGGTGCGTGGCGTAATCGCGTCGTTGAACAGATTGAGAACCTGCGCCGCATCTTTCACCGGCCGCGGAAGCGTTACCTTCTTCACCATCACGCCGTAGCGCTTCGCCTTAAGATCCCACGGATGCTCCCCACCTGGATGCTCCTGGTCGGTCATTAGGACTTCATCGCCCGGCTTCATATCGATGCCATTCGCGATGTAGCTGTTCGCTTCCGTTGCGTTACGCAGCAGCGCAATCTCGTCACGCGTGCAGCCAACAAACGCGGCAAGAGGATCGCGGAACTCATTCCACGCCGCATATCCCCAGATGGGATAGTCCTCAGGATCCGACTGATCCAGTCTCTCCGTCGTCGTGTAACCCTCGAAGATGGCGCGCAACACTGGTGCGGGACTCGAACCAACTGTGCCGTTGTTCAGATAGATTTCGTCGTCAGGAATAAGAAACTGACGGCGCATCTCCGCCCAGTAAGCGTCTTCATTCTTGTCGAGCAGGGAATGATCGGGCAGCGGCGGCATCTTCTCGAGTTGGGCGAGCAAGGTGCCGCCAAAAGCGAACGATGCCGCAACTCCAGTGGCGGCGGTGGAAAGAAAACATCGGCGGTCGAGCATCAAGCCCTCCTGACCACGTAGAAAACGAAAGGCGCTATGGTACGACTGCCCGCGACCAAGAACAAGGCCGCCTGGTGACGCTGCTCCGCTCCGTTTCAAACTCGTATCGTCGACGCGAAGAAGAGAAGTAAGCGAGCAGTAAGTTGGACTACTCTCATCAAATTTCGTGGGCATCTCTTCTTATCGCCCACGCGCAAATCCTATTGCAAAACTTGTCGGCATATAATGCCTCCCCTTCAATTCATCTTCTTCGGTAAGTCCCGTCTCGAAGGAAGTTCTGTGATAGGCCCGCGCTTGCGGCTGCAGTTATTGTTACTCCTGTTGTCGACGTTGTCGGCTGGTCAAACCACCACCCAACCGCAAGTCGCTGCCACTCCTTCGTCCGGTGCCTCCGTTCCCGACGGGACCATTCTCCACATCCGCCTTCGTCAGACGATTTCTTCTTTTGCAAGCAAACAGGACACACCGATCTCCGCCATCGTGATTCAACCCATTGAACTCGACGGCCGCATTGTGTTGCCGATGGAGACCGAACTACGCGGCACGATCGCCCGTGTACGCCGCGTCGGCGTCGGACTCTCCCACGAAACCGCTCCACTCGATCTCCGATTCGACTCTCTGATCGTGCCTGGGGAACAACCGCAGCCGCTCGTTGGACTGGTCACAGCCGTGGATAATTCACGCGAGACGGTCGACTCCAAGGGCGTCATCCAGGGGATTCGCGCCACCGCCAGCACTGCCAAAGTTCTGTCGGGCCTCGCCATTTCCGCCGCCGCTCTCGATCCCATGTCGCAGCTCTTCGCTGCCTCGGCCTCTCTCAGTGCCTTCCGCATCCCCGAGTCCGAGATTATTTTGCCCGTCGGAACCGAACTCAGCTTCCGTATCGATCAGCCCATCGCGATTACGCACAGTTTCCCGCTCTGCCTGAATTCTTAAAAAGCGGAGAACAAGAAACGCAACTCGCGGAACTGATCCGCCCGTTGCCCTTCCGCACCGAGACCACGAACCCGGCAACCCCGTCGGACCCCATCTCGCTCCTCTGGCTCGGATCAGAGGACTCGATCAAGAAGGCCTTCCATGCCGCAGGTTGGGTCCCCGCCGATCCGTTGAGCCCGCAGTCGAAGTACGGCGTCATGCGATCCATCATGGAGAACCAGGGATATCGCGAGGGTCCCGTCTCCACGCTGGTCCTCAACCGTCAGACGCCGACCTTGGTTTTTTCCAAAACGCTCGACACCTTCTTCGCTCGCCACCACCTGCGCATCTACTCGCAACCCGCCACGTTCGATGGGCTGCCGATTTTCACCTCCACTGCCACACACGATTCGGGAATCGGCATCAACAAGAAAGCCAAATCACTGATCCACCTCATTGACGAACATATCGACGAAGAGCGTGGCAAGGTGATCGATGATCTCGGGTTGGCCGGCTGCGTCGAGAGCGTGAGTTATATCGACCGTCCGTGGGTTCCTCGCGACGCCAAGAACGCCACCGGAGACACTCTCATCACCGACGGACGCATCGCGATCGTGCGTCTGAATGAGTGTGCCAATCCGCATCGGGCCGACGTTGCCGACGCCTCGCTGCCTCAAGTGAAAGAGAAGGCAAATCCTGTCGAGCGCTTCGGACGAAACACCGTCCTCTATCTGCGCGATGACTTCGGTCGCGGCAACATCGTTTATCAGGGCTATTCAGGAATTAAGACGGTGTGGGGCATGACGCATAAGCCGAAGGAATCCGTCGCAGGACCCAAGCTCCTCCATGTCGGCGGAGAGCCTTACGAAGTAGTTTCGCGTCCAAGTCAAAGCATGCCCAAGGGAGGGCCTAAAGATCCGAGCACGGTTCGACCTTCGTTTGTGCTTCCCAGCCGTCTCCACTCAATCACTTGTTGCTACGCTCTCTTCGTGACACTCTGACTGCAAGTTCCTATTCTCATCGAGGATCACCATATGGATGCATCCGCGATCGCGCTGTTGATCGTTGGCGGAATTGTTGCTCTACTTGTGCTCGCCACCTTCCTGGGCAGCTTCTTTACGATCCAGACGCAACAAGCTGCCATCATCCAGCGCTTCGGTAAGTTCCAGCGTGTGGCTACCGCCGGGCTCAACTTCAAAGCGCCCTGGATCGACAGCCTCGTCGCCCTCGTCGACCTGCGCATTCAGCAGTTCTCCGCGATCATCGAGACGAAGACCAAAGACAATGTCTTTGTGAAGATCCCGGTCAACGTGCAGTATTTCATTATTCCGGAGAGCGTCGAAAACGCGTTCTATAAGCTCTCCAATCCGAAAGCTCAGATCGAGTCCTACGTCTACAACGTCATCCTTGGTCACGTTCCCAGTATGAATCTCGACGACTGCTTCCTGCAGCAAGCCGAGATTGCCGTCGACGTCAAGACGCAGCTCGAGGCCTCTATGAAGCCGTTCGGTTACGGCATCTCAAAGGTTCTGATCACCGACGTCATCCCCGACGATCGCGTGAAAGCGTCCATGAACAGCATTAACGCCGCGCTGCGCGATCAGGAAGCCGCGAAAGCGCAGGGTGAAGCGAAGCGTATCCTGATGGTCGCCCAGGCCGAAGCCGACAAGCAGGCCAAGATCCTGCAGGGCGAAGGCATTGCCGGCGAGCGTGAAGCGGTCGCTAAAGGCCTGCAGAAATCGATTCTCGAAATCAAAGACGCCGTCCCTGACGTGTCGGAAGCCGACATACTCGCCATCCTTGCCCTGACCCAGCACTACGACACCCTGAAATCCATCGGAGCTTCCGACCGCACCAACACCATCATGATTCCGCACACACCCGATGCCGTCGGAGGCCTTCTGAACCAGCTGCGCAACGCGTTCACCATGGGCGCAGTCGTCGCAAACTCGGCGACGTCGCCGCCGAAGTAGCCGCAACGCGCCACGCACTTTTTACACGATATCTACCTTGCGAGCATTCAGCGACGAGAGTGCGCGAACGCAAAGGGATGTTCAAAGCTGAGATACACGATCATGCCTTTCTCTCCGGCGCACGGACCAACTCCAATGGGCACCCCGATTCCTGGCACAATTTGCAGCCCATTGCGCAGGTTGTAGGCCCACCGAATCCCCGGGCTTACATAGAGATCGTGCGACCATTGCGTCTTGTTGGGGGCAATCACGTTTTGGCTCGCTGTCCAGAGAGTTTCCACCAGAAAATTCACTCGTGGTGATGCCAGCCAGACCGTCGATTGACCGAGGTTTGTCGCGAGGGTTGCCGAGGCGTCGCCGTGTTCATTGCGCGCGTGCGGAACGTAGGTGGCGCCTGCATTCCAATGGGTCACGAAACGTCGAGTGTGCTGTACGCTGAGCGGCAGATTGGTTTGATATCCAAACCCTCCCGATCCTCGCCCCACGGAATGATCTCCAGTCGGCGCCAGCCACGTGAATCGCGGAGCGAACGCATACTTGGCCTCGCCGCTGCCCACCAATTGATAGCGGTAGTTGATCGCCGTGTCGCCCCATCCCGCACCCGATCCCTGAAAACTTCCCGCATGCGTCGCCATCATGGTCACGCTCAACTGGTGTCTCAGCGTGCGCAAAGGCCATTCGTCAGTTTGCGTATACACCCAATCGCGGCTGTTCGTGAGCCGCTGAAATGTGCTGATGTGTTGAATGACGCCATCTTCCTGGTTGTAGGCCTCCTCGATCAGAAAACTGTTGTCCTGGATCGGTGCGGCGTTGGCGGGAATTTCGGTTTCTTGCGCAGCGGCTAGAGTTGGAAAGACTTGAAAGCAAATCAATAAGACCAGAAGAGAAGAGCGCATCGAAAGTTCTCCGATGAAAATGAAAATGAAATTCAATTTCATTTAGGAAAATACGATTTCGGAGTCTCGTGATCCTGTGACAGGCGTCACGGATGACAGTGATAAGCCAGGTAGGGTTATCGCGCTAGATGTCGATTGAAATTGGAAAAACAGTTCCGAGGCTACAGTTGCATCAGGATTGACCCACGATATCGGTCACACTACAGGCCCCGGATCCGCCCAAACGAAACGCCAGACTCGAACTCGTTGCGTCTTCATGGTGGTCACCGGAAAAGTTCCCTCCCAACACCCGCTCACGCGACGGCCCGATCGGAGATTTTCTTGATGATCCGCTCCCCTGTGCTCCTCTGTGCCGCTGTGGTTATGCGTTTCTCGGCACTCTCCGCGGCTTTTCTCCGCAACTCTGCGGTTAAAATCTTCTTCTCTGTGCTCAGTACCCACAATTGATTCTCTTTGCGCCCTCTGCGGCTTTTCTGCGATCTTTGCGGTGAAAATCTTTTTGCTCGGGACTCGGTACTCACGTGACTCTGGGGTCTAATCCTGTCCTCCGTCCCATTTCGTGACGCGCTAACGCATCCAAGGCCTTCACTCCGCCGCGCTATAATAAAAAGATTCTCAGTCGCCAAAATCGTAATCTGTAGACGCGGCGGACGGTCAGCCGCACCTGCGGATCGCCTGGAACGCTAGCGAATCAGACAAATGTTCAAAGCTGACAGCTGAAGGCTGATAGCTGAAAGCGCTTTTCCATGGATTTCAAACTCGTCAGTGATTACAAGCCGCAAGGAGATCAGGGAACCGCCATCAAGGCGCTCTCCCGCGGTGTCCTCGATCGCGAGCAACACCAGGTTCTTCTGGGGGTTACGGGCTCGGGCAAGACCTACACCATGGCCAAGGTGATCGAGGCGGTCAACCGTCCCTCGATCGTGATGGCGCACAACAAAACGCTCGCCGCCCAGCTTTATCACGAATTCAAAGCCTTCTTTCCACACAACGCGGTCGAATATTTCGTCTCTTACTACGACTACTACCAGCCCGAAGCCTATGTCCCGGCGGCAGATCTCTACATCGAGAAAGAAGCCACCATCAACGACGAACTCGACAAGCTTCGCCTTTCGGCCACGAAGTCTCTGTTCGAGCGCCGCGACGTGCTTATTGTCGCTTCCGTCAGTTGCATTTACGGCCTGGGCTCGCCCGAAGCGTATTACGGCATGCTGCTCTTTCTCGAGAAGGGTCAGAAGATCAAGCGTCAGGACATCACGCGCAAGCTGGTCGAAATTCTCTACGAGCGCACTGAGGGCGACTTCCGCCGCGGCACCTTCCGCGTGCGCGGCGATGTGATTGAAATCTTTCCGACTTACGACGACATGGCATATCGCGTCGAGATGTGGGGTGACGAGGTTTCCGCGCTCGCGCAGATCGATCCGCTATTCGGCACCGTCAAGCAACGCTACGTGCGTCTGCCGATCTATCCGAAGACGCACTACGTGATGAAGGAAGAGACCAAAGCCTCGGCGGTTCAATCGATTAAGGAAGAACTGGCGTGGTGGGAAGTCGAGCTCCAAAAGCAGGGACGCCTGGTCGAAGCGCAGCGCATTCATCAGCGCACGATGTTTGATCTCGAAATGATCAAGTCGATGGGCTACTGCCATGGCATCGAGAACTATTCGCGTCACTTCACCGGACGCCTGCCCGGCGAGCCCCCACCGACGCTGCTGGATTACTTCCCGCGCGACTTCTTGATGTTCATCGACGAATCCCATCAGACAGTTCCGCAACTCCGTGGCATGTATGCGGGCGACCGCTCGCGCAAGGAAATTCTGGTCGAGTACGGATTCCGCATGCCTTCGGCCCTCGACAACCGTCCGCTGACATTTGAAGAGTTCGAGCACCGGATGAACCAGCTCATCTATGTTTCAGCGACTCCGGGGCCGTACGAGCTGACAAAGTCGGCGGGAGTTGTCGTCGAGCAAATCATCCGCCCGACGGGATTGATCGATCCGCCCGTCGAAGTGCGGCCTGTAAAAGGTCAGATCGACGACCTGTTACACGAAATCCGTGAACGAGTGGCCAAACATGAGCGGGTGCTGGTTACAACGCTGACCAAGCGCATGGCCGAAGATCTTGCTGAGTACTACAGCGAAGTGGGCGTGAAGTGCCGCTACATGCACTCGGAGATCGAAACGCTTGAGCGCGTGAAGATTCTGCGAGACTTGCGCAAAGGCGAGTTCGATGTGCTGATCGGCATCAACCTGTTGCGCGAGGGACTCGATCTGCCGGAAGTGTCGCTGGTCGCGATTCTCGATGCCGACAAAGAAGGTTTCCTGCGATCGACCGGGTCGCTGATTCAAACCATTGGCCGTTGCGCGCGTAACCTGAATGGCCGCGCGGTTTTATACGCTGACAAGATCACCGATTCGATGCAGCGTGCAATGGACGAGACCAATCGCCGGCGTGCGATTCAAACCGCGTACAACGAAGAACATGGCATCACGCCAGAATCGATCGTTCGTCCGGTAGAAATGTCGTTGGCTTCGATCGTGGCCGCCGACTACACCGATCTGACGTCGGTGGAGGAGAGTGGCATTCCCGACTTCAAGTCGCAGGAAGAGTTGGATGGCTTTATCGGCAAGCTCGAGAACGACATGCGCGAAGCCGCGAAGAAGTTCGAGTTCGAGAAAGCCGCCAAGCTGCGCGACACGATCAAAGAGCTGAGGACGAAAGAGTTTCTGTTCGTGTAGGTTTGCGGGCATCGAGTCGCGAGTCCCGAGTTGCGAATCCCGAAAAGAAGCTTTTTAACCGCAGAGAGCGTCGAGGCCGCGCGGAGATCCCAGAGAAATGCCTTCGAAAGCTGTACGTGCAGAGTGCGCGAGGAAGGACTCTCGCGGATGGGACTTGTTTTTGCTTCCTGTTCGGGTTGATGCCGAGTCGGCGTAGTGCCTTTGCTTTATCTAAAAGCTAATTTAGCGCTACGATGCGATATAGACCCTGGCTGAGTTGCAGAATGAGCTCGACCATTCTCTGGCATCCAATTCGCGCTCTACGGGCTTCTAATCTCTCTTGATGGGCATTCTACGAAATTTCTCTGAAGTGATTTTCAATCACTTTACGAGCCTCCACCGATTATCAACAACTTAGCCATAAGTGAACTCCAGCACAAAGGCTAAATGTTGGGCTACCAGAGCCGCTGTTTGATCTTTGGGAAGTCTCGTTCGGAAAATGCTGTGTTCAGAGCTTCGAGGTGAGGTGGCAGCGGTTTCGCAGCGTCCCGTAGATTGTGAATCGCACGCCGGTCTGAGTAGCGGCTGTCTTCGATGGCAGCAATCACTGGCCGAGTTCATAAGGCAGGTTCGGAGCGTGGCGAGGAGCGACGAGTATGTTGATTTCTTCACGCCCTCTCGTAAAAGAGAACAATAAGTTCATCCGACCGATTTCTACGGATGCATAGTTGAATGGAAGCACCCGGATTTGGGGGAGTCTGTATGACTCTACCTATCGAAAACAGAAAAGACAGCGTCGCACGCACGTCTTCCAGTAACGACTCGTTTGCCTTTCGCTGAAGCCACGGATCGAGCCACCATCCAAAGATCGTTCGATAGATCGTCTTCACGACAAATCCGGCCAGCAGAATGGGTAGGCGTATCAGCTCAAGTAGCAACTGCCTGTTACGTTTCTGCATGATTTGCCCGCATACAGTTTCGACACAAATTGATACACGGGGAAAAGACAACTTCAAGATCGAGGCCCTCTTCAGAGCTGGGCGATGTCCAGTTCACGTCCAGCCTTTCGGCACTTCCACGTAGGAGCGATCGAGCTCCGCAACGGATGAACACCCCAGCAGGCGGATTGTGCGTTCTACATCCGAGCGGAGAATTTGCAGCGCGCGTGTGACTCCGGCTTCTCCGGCGGCGGAAAGAGCGTAAGCGTAGGCGCGGCCGCAGAGAACTGTGCGCGCTCCCAGGCACAATGCCTTCACGATGTCGGATCCGCGGCGGACGCCGCCGTCCATCCAGACTTCAATCTGTCCATTCACCGCAGCGACCACTTCGGGCAGAGCGCGAATCGAGGGACGCACGGAATCAAGCTGGCGTCCACCATGGTTAGAAACACTGACGGCAGCTGCGCCTTCATCGATGGCGCGCTTGGCATCGTCGCCGGTGAGCACGCCTTTCACGACGATCGGGCCGCCCCAATGCTCACGGATCCAGCGCAAGTCGGCCCAGGTGACGGCGGATGCGGCGAGCGCGGCGGCAACGTCTCCCATTTCCATCGCTCCCTGGCCCGGCACGACGACGTTCGGTAAGCAGGGAACGCCGCCATCCCGCAAAAAGCCGATCAGCCATCCGGGACGTGAGAGAACTTGGGAAAGGAAAGGAACTTTTTCCAACACGCTCGTGCCCATGAGTTCCTTGATGCCGTTGCGGAAGTCGCGCTCGCGCAAGCCGGCGACCGGAGTGTCGATCGTTACAACGAGTCCGGTGCAGCCCACTCTCTTGGCGCGATCGATGGCGGCCTCCGCCGCTCCGCGTCCACCCATCAGATAAAGCTGGTAGAACACTGGGCCTTGTGAAGCCGCGCGTACGTTTTCGATCGAATGTCCGGAGATGGTCGAAAGAATGTAACCGGTACCGGCTTTACCCGCAGCGCATGCGGCTGCTACCTCGCCGCGCGGATGCATCAGTCGACTGTAGCCGACCGGCGCGAGCATTGCCGGAAACGAAATTTCGTTGCCGAGCACCGTCGTCCTGAGGCTGCATTCAGTGAATGCGACTGCGCATCGAGGGCGAAAGGTGATGTCATCGAAAGCGCGCACGTTTTCGCGCAGGGTCATCTCGCCGTCGGAGCCGCCATCGAGGTAGTCGAAGACCGCTCTGGGCAGTCGGCGCTGGGCTAAAGGCCGAAAGTCGTGGATGTTGATGACGTGTGGCGAAGCGATCGAGCGGGTCACGAGGGTTCGTCTCAGGTTCGTTGGTTGACCCGGTTCGCGCATGCATCGTTCCGCGCAGCCAAGTCACGGGACAGCCTATCACCTCGGGTCAAGCGGTGTGGCCAATCGGTCTCAGTTCGAGACCAATCGTTACTTCGGTCACGAGAATTCTCGAAATCCAAATGTGCGCAAAATTCGGCCTCGCTAGAGTGTTGCCGCCGATTTTTTGGGACTTCGAACGAACGCTTCGAGGTTGGAGTTTGCGCCATTTCAAATTACGACAAGGATCGCAACGATCGGGATTTCGACGATGGCCAGCGGGCGAAATGTGGAATTTGCGGGTGCCGCTGTTTACGACGACACCATGGGGATGAACGTGTGCATGATTTGCGGAGTGCAACAGACTGTGATCGGTTGGGAGCCGAGGCAATATCGAACGAATTAGCCCTCGTTTAGCGGCGCGGTGCAGGCGCCGGCCCGGGCGGAAGAATCTCGGGTTCGCCCGCCTTGATTTCGCTGCGAGTCACGAAGTAGACAGCGGCCGTCCAGGTCGGGAACAGGTCGAAACCGGGTAACATCTCGGCTGCGAGTGTTGGCAGGAAAGCCCAATGCCAGCCGAGCAGGCGGATCAGAAGGGCGGCGACAAGGACGTCGAGTGCGGTATCGGCGGGCGACATCGCACCTTCGACAAACATCGGAAACACGGTGATCTGAACCGCATCGGCTGCGAGGGCGACAATCCATGCGAGCCGGTGCTCGGGAGTCTTGAGGCTCTTCCAGAATTCGCTGATCCGCATACTCTTTTCTTAGATGCAGCTTCAGGATAACGCGATAGGGGACGGCAGAAAAGAAGTCTAAGCGTTGGCAGAGCAGTGGGTTGGAAGAGCGCGCTCGAGGTTCGTTTCCGTGGAGACCGAGCTTGAAGGAGAATGCCTTTGAAGGTCTGTGGGTAGAGCTGCCAGACAAGGGGTCCCGAGACTGCATTTGGCTATCGCCCCACTCCGCTCCGGGATGACAAAGCAAGTAGGCAAATCACCAAGATGATTGGAATGTTTACGACTGAACCACTTTTCAGCCCACCGAGCTAGCTAAGCACTTCGGTGAGTTCGTGGGCCGTGTCCACGCGCACGTCTGGCGGAGTGAGGTCGAGCGTCTGCGGGGCGAAGCCGTAATTGACGCCGACCGTCCAGAGTCCTGCGTTGCGTCCGGTGAGAACGTCGTTGGCAGAGTCGCCCACCATGACGGCCTCTTTCGGACGGCAGCCGAGTTCTTCCAGAAGCTTTTGCGCGCCAAGCGGATCGGGCTTCTTGGTCGGGAAGCTATTGCCGCCGTAGACCTGCGCGAAAAAATCCTTCATGCCAAGAGCTTCGACGATGGCCCGCGAGGGATTCACGGGTTTATTCGAAAGCACTGCCATCGCGCGTGGATGACCATTGCGTCCGTGCCGGATGCGGGCCAGTGCCTCGGGAATTCCGGGATAGATGTGCGTGTTGTCGAGCTTGTGCTCGCGATAGTAGGTGAGAAAATAGTCGAGCGCGCGCTGAACGGAACTTTCGTCGTCGGGATCGCCGAGCGCACGGCGCACGAGCATGGGCGCGCCGTCGCCGACGTAGGTGGCAATCACGTCGCCGGGGAGTTCGGGGCGTCCGATGTGGCGGAGCATGGCGTTGACGGAGTGGATGAGGTCGAGACGCGAGTCGATCAGCGTGCCATCGAGATCAAAGATGAGGAGTTTGATGGCCGCCGGGTCGAAGGCGCGGAGAGTACGGATCATTGATAGCAGTGTAGCTGATGGCTAGTGGCGGGTAGCGAATGGCTGATGGCTAATGGCTTGTGGCGAGTAAGTGTGAACACTACGAGCTATGAGCTCCGAGCCACGAGCTACGAGCGATACCTATAACAGCCGTGAGATGGGCGAGGACAGCTCCATCGACTTAGCGAAATGACGGTCGATTTCGCTGCAATCTGTTGACACCGAGCGGAGCCCTGCTATCGTACTCCGGTAAAAAGGAGGTTGCTTTGACTCTTCGCCACAGGATGGCAGTGTCCGTCGTCGCGATCATGACAGCCGTTGCCGCGCATGGACAGCAGGGGCGCTGGGCTTCGGCCGACGACAAGACCGCGAAATTCATGATCGATGCCGAGTGGCAGTGGGCCGAAGCGGCATGTACTCACAACAAGATCACGGAGAAGATCCTCGCCGATGATTTTCAGGGAACATCTCCGGAAGCCACGCGCTATACAAAATCGGAAGAAGTCGCGGACAGCGCAGATGTATCGAAGACTTCCCGGGATTGCCGGTTAATCGACGCCAAGGTGCGTTTCTTCGGAGATAGTCTGGCACTTGTGTACGGTAGCGAGAGCGCGGTGCGTAAGGGAAAAGATGGAACGGAGAAGCCTCGATGCCTGATTTGGACGGATACCTGGCTGAGGCGGAACGGTGCCTGGCAAATCATCGCGGCGCAGGATACGCAGTTCGAGTGCAAGTAGTGCGCGAAACGGTGGCCAGCTGAAATTTCTGCCCGAGTAGCGTGAGAGATCTTTATCCTTTCGCGCAGAGCGGGGCGCCCGTTGCTCCATCATCTTGCGTCGCTTCTTGAAATCCCAGGTTAACGTCCAAAGAACGGACGCGAACCTGGGGCACCGACCTGCCCGTTACTTCAGTGACGAGGGCAATTGGAAGATGTGGGCGCACACTTGGAGTGGAGCACAGAATTGGCGAGAGTCTCTCATCCCACCTCGATGAGAGCGGCGAACCGGGAGGATGCAATGGTCGTTGCCGTGACGCGCACCGGCAACGTCTTCTTCGTGGGTGACAAAGTTGCTCTTGAGCAACTGGACGTCAAGATCCAACAGCGGTTAACGCTGGGATCGGAAAGGAAGGTTTACATCAACGCGGACGCACGGGCAAAGTATGGCCGGGTACGTGACGTGCTGGAGGCGATCCAGTCGTCAGGAGTTGAGCGGGTCGGTTTCTTGGTTGACCAACGAAAGCAGTTGTCGCTTCCCTAGACATTGTCGTTCTGACGGGCGAGGATGGCGGTCGCTGTCGTGAAACACGTTCGTATCTAAAGAACGAACGCGAACTTGGGCACCAACGTCGTGGGAATTTTAGTGGCTGGAATGCTTGCTCAGGTCAGAGGTGTGTAATCCAGGGACAAGGGGTTCCCGTCGACTTCGCTCAGGGCAGGCTTTCAACTTCGTTCGGCTACGCGTCGCTCCGCTCAGGAGGACAGAGTTTGAGGAGTTAGCTTGATTCTGCCTGGTGACGGGCGAGGAAGGCCTCCCTCCATCTTAACAGCCGCATTTCGAAATATTTTCAGCAGTGCATTTCTAGATATTTTCACAGCAGCATTTCGAAATAAATGAGTGGAGCGACGCGGTAGACGGCGCGCCCGACTTCGCGGAAGCCGCACTTGCGATAGAAATCGCCTGCGCCGGCTGCGGTGTCGAAGGCGTCGAGGCGGATGGCGTCGCCGGGCCACTGTCGCGCGATTTTGCGCGCCTCATCGATGCAGGCTCGGCCGATTCCCTTGCGCTGGTGGTCGGGGTGGACGGCCATCGCCGTGAGGTAGAGAGGCTTCTCGCTCGCGTGGAAGTATTTCTTGTCAATCGCCCAGGGCTTGCCGGTCGAGAGCGTCAGGGTTGCGATGAGCTGACCGCGACGACGGGCAAGGTAGACAGTGCCACGCCGCATTGAAAACAGCGCGCCTTTTTCCGTCGAGCGTGAAAGCCAGTAGCCGTCTCCGTATTGGGCGCGCAAGTGGTCGTTCACGGCGTTACGAAGCGAGACGAGATCGGGCACGTCGTCGGCGGTGGCGGTTTGGAGTTTGAAGCGCACGGTGTCCGCGAGAAGCCCGACCGTAACGTCGCAAACAGCGCGATGTTTAGGATCGGCACCCAGAGTGAGTACTGTACGGGAATCCCAGGTTAGCGTGCAAAGAACGGACGCGAACCTGGGACACCAACGTCGAAGAGAGTTCGTGATGGGAATGCCTGTTCATCTCTTGGTGCGGTCACAAGACAAGGGGTCCTTCGACTTCGTTCGGCTGGCGCCTCACTCGCTCAGGATGACAAGTTAAAAGGCTCTCATCGCTAATTCGCGAAAACGGGAAGTGACGTGGGTTCTTTAAATCAGAGATAGGCCAAAACGCGGGACGGGTGAGGACGCCCGTCTCTCCATCGGCTCCTCGCTCCCTGACGATCGACAACTATGAGCGGAAAGCTGATCGCTGAGTGCTGATAGCTGACGCAGTCCTACCGACCGGTCGCTTGTGTGGAAACGCTGTATTCCCTGAACTGCAATTCTCCATTTACAATGCAACCTGCGAATTCACCCAGCCCCAGGGTATTGAATGGCGACTACGAAGACGGACCCCAAGCTGAGCGCGCACGCAGACGACAAAAAGTCCAAGTCCTATGAAGGTCTATCCCGCCAGCAACTGATTGATGCGTATCGCATCATGTACACCTCGCGGCGGGTAGATGACCGCGAAATCCTCCTCAAACGCCAGCAGAAAATCTTCTTTCAGATTTCAGGGGCCGGGCACGAAGCGATCGGCGCGGCGGCCGGATTCTGTCTGAAGCCGGCTTATGACTGGTTCTATCCCTACTATCGAGACCGCGCGCTGGTGCTGGCTCTGGGCGCGACTCCGTACGAGATGCTGCTGCAGGCGGTAGGCGCGGCCGACGATCCGAGTTCGGGCGGGCGGCAGATGCCGTCGCACTGGGCGTACAACCGGTTGAACATCGTGACCCAGTCGTCGCCGACTGGGTCGCAGATCCTGCAGGCAGTCGGGTGCGCGGAGGCGGCTGTTTATCTCCGAAACCATCCGAACACAGCGCAAACGGGAAGCGGCGACTACCGCGAGTTCCACCAGGTCAGTTCGCAAACCGATGAGGTCACGTACGTGTCGCTGGGGGACGGAACCACCAGCGAGGGCGAGTTCTGGGAGGCACTGAACACCGCCTCCAACAAGAAACTGCCGATCATCTTTGTGATCGAAGACAACGAGTATGCGATCTCGGTGCCGGTCGAGGTGCAGACGGCGGGCGGAAATATTTCGCGGCTGGTCTCGGGATTTCCGAACTTCCACTTTGAAGAAGTTGATGGCACGGACCCGATCGCCAGCTACGCGGCGATGAAGCGGGCGACAGCGTATTGCCGTGCCAGGCATGGGCCGTCGTTTGTGCACGCGCACGTAATCCGTCCGTACTCGCACTCGTTGTCGGATGACGAACGGTTGTATCGTCCGGATGCGGAGCGGCAGAGAGATGCGGCGCGCGACCCGATTACGCGCATGCAAATGTTCCTGATCCGCGAGGGCATTCTCGACGAGAAAGGGATCAACAAGCTCGAGAAGCAGGTTGAGGACGAGATGCAGGCGGCGGTCGACCGCGCGTTGGAAGCGAAGCCGCCCACTCCGGACACGATTACGCAATACATCTATTCGCCGGATCTCGATCCGACGTCGTCACAGTTCGAGACGGAACCCGTCTTTGCGCAGGTGGCTGAGGCTGCGCCTGCGGCGGATGGAAAGAAGCCGAGCGCGCCGTTGCCGAAGACGATGGCGGAGCTGATCAACTCGACGTTGCGCGATGAGATGAAGCGCGACGAACGCATCATCGTCTTCGGCGAAGATGTCGCCGATGCCAGCCGCGAAGAATACCTGAAGAAGAAGCTGGTGAAAGGGAAGGGCGGCGTCTTCAAGCTTACTGCAGGATTACAGGCGGCCTTTGGCGGAGACCGCGTCTTCAATTCTCCGATTGCCGAGGCGGCGATTGTTGGCCGCGCAACGGGTATGGCGACGCGCGGGCTGAAGCCGGTGGTGGAGATCCAGTTCTTCGATTACATCTGGCCGGCGATGATGCAGTTGCGCGACGAACTGCCGGTGATCCGGTGGCGGTCGAACAACGGGTTCTCGTCCCCGTGCGTGATTCGCGTGGCGATCGGCGGCTACCTGACCGGCGGCGCGCTCTATCACTCGCAGTGCGGCGAAAGCATCTTCACGCACATCCCGGGATTGCGGGTTGTCTTCCCGTCGAATGCTCTGGATGCGGCGGGATTGTTGCGGACGGCGATCCGCTGCGACGATCCGGTGCTGTTCCTCGAGCACAAGCGGCTGTATCGCGAGACTTACGGGCGGTCGCACTATCCGGGGCCGGACTACATGGTCCCATTTGGCAAGGCGAAGATCGTGCAACCGGGCACCGACTTGACCGTGATCACGTATGGCGCGGTGGTTCCGCGCGCGATGCAGGCCGCACAGCGGTTAGAGCGTGAACTCGGGGTGAAGGTCGAACTTATCGATCTGCGCACGCTGAATCCGTTTGATTGGGAGACGATTGCCGCGTCGGTGGAAAAGACGAATCGTGTGCTCGTGGCCTACGAAGATTCATTGAGCTGGGGCTATGGCGCGGAGATTGCCGCGCGGATCGCCGACAAGTTGTTTCCGCATCTGGATGCTCCGGTGCGGCGTGTGGCGGCGATGGATGTGTACGTCGCGTACCAGCCCATTCTTGAGGACGCGATCCTTCCGCAGGCCAACGACCTGTTCCGCGGGATGAAGGAGCTTGCAGAGTATTAGGAGCAGGTGTCAGGTGTTGGGTCTTAGGTGTCAGAAAGGCACCGAGAAGCTCTCGCTTAATTTCAAGTGCATAGACTCCTATCGTGAGTCCTATCACGCATTTCTTTTCCGGCTGGGTACTTGCTAACGCCGCGAATGTTGGGAACCGGCGGGATCGGGCGCTGGTTACTCTCTCCGCAGTGATTCCTGATGTGGATGGATTGGGGATTGTTGCGGAGGTGCTGACCCGCCAATCGTCACATCCGCTGCTGTGGTTCTCTCGGTATCACCATTCTCTTCACAATTTGGCATTCGCTATCGTGGTCAGCGGCGTCGCTTTCGCGTTGGCGCGCGAGCGATGGAGAACGGCGGCATTGTGTTTCCTGGGATTTCATTTGCACCTGTTCGAAGATCTGCTCGGGTCCCGCGGACCGGATGGCGATCAGTGGCCGATTCCGTATCTGGCGCCGCTCTCTTCGTGGTCGCTGTCATGGCATGGTCAGTGGAGTTTGAACGCGTGGCCGAACTTCGCGATTACCATCGCGCTTCTGGGAGTGACGTTTTACCTCGCTTGGGCGCGAGGATATTCGCCGTTGGAAATGGTGTCGGAGCGCGCGGATCGTGAACTTGTGGGGGCGTTGCGGAGGCAGTTTCGCAGATCGGCGGTCTGAAGAGAACAGCAGGTCCTTCGCTTCGTTCGGCTAGCGCCTCACCCTGCTCAGGATGACAATTTGTAAAGGTACCCGGGCTTAGGACCAGGGCTCTCTTGGGCGCGATTTCAAGCTGCGGAGCTGCGCCCCGCCGGACAGACGGGCGTCCATCCCCACGTGGTGCTCGCCGTGGGCGGGGTCTCTGCCCGCGTGTCGTGTTGAATCGGAGGAGAGATGCGTCGGAGCTGTCGGCGGCCGTCGATTAAAAGGGGGCCTCCGACTGCGTTCGGCTCACGCCTCACTTCGCTCAGGATGACAGTTCATATTAGGAAGGGAAAGAGAACAGCCAACAAGACCAAGTCCCGTGGGCTGCTGTTGGAAGAATCGCGGACCGCCGACGACGGAAATCAGACATCCGGTTTTACCGGTGTCCGCCACCGCTGAATCCTCCTCCCCCGTGGAAGCTCATGGCCCCACCATGGAATCCGCTGGCCGCGTGTGGACTGCCGACGAATCCGGAGCGTCCGCCAGTGAAGCCGCTCGAGTGAACCGCGCGGTTGCGATAGGGCGCTGGATCATGCGCGATGCGAACCGGTGGCGCTCCGCGATAACCATAGTGCCCGTAATAGCCTCCGAAGCCTACGAACAGTGGTGAACGGTAAACCCAGAACGGCGAGTAGAAGCCCCATCCGAATGGGTTGTAGAAGATGCCGTCACCCGGGATGAACGTGTATCCCGCGAACCACGGATCCCAGTACCATCCCGCGCCGATCCAGCCCGGGCCGTAGAAGCCGTTCACGTAGTATGTGCGCGCCGCGTCCACGTTGGCTTCGGCGACGTAGTCGGAGCGTAAGCTGCTCCAGCGATAAAGGCCGGTCGCCTCAAAGGTCTTCTTGTCGAAGCTGGCTGGCTTCAGTTTGCCGGTTGTGTTCAGTGCCAGCTGATGTCCGCCTTTCACGGTGACGCTGCGATCGTTTTCCTGGACTTCGGCTTTGCCATCGATCACGCGGACGAGACTATGATCCGCGTCGAAATCGTAGAGGCCGGTCTTGACCAGGCGTGTCGTGACGCCGTCTTCGGCGATGCGGATGTCATTCTGCGGATGAAGCTCGTCGACTTCGACCATTGCTTCGCCTGCGCTGATTGCAACCTGGGTGTTGGTCAGGCCGGACGAGACCATCTGTGTGGAGGTGTGATCGCCAAGCCGCAGGAAAACGCCGGGCGTGAGCAGCATTTCGGTCTTGCCTGTTGCGGTTGTCAGCGACTGTCCGGGGTCGACCTGAGCCGATCCGACGGACTTTGAGTTCAGCTTCTGCGCTCCGATGGAGACTTGCCCTTCTACGTAGTTGACTGTTCCCGGCACAGCCGGGTTCTTATTTGTATCGGCAAACGATGCAGGTGCGGCGATCAAAAATGCCGCCAGCACCGCTGTGATGATTTTCACCCTTGGGTACTTCATATCCTCACTTATAACTCCACATTAACTACGGTTAGTTAGATGAGGGAAGGGATGGGTTCGATGCCTCTACACAATCGTGCGAGGCCTTGAAGTCATAAGCGTTGGCGCGCGAGGCAATTGCCGAGAGGCGCGGTGGACACGGGCTCCGAGGCAACCTTTTCCGTGTTTAATTGATTTCGACTATTTGCTGCGAGAGCCTCCCCCACCGCCGCCGCGAATCGCGTCGATTGAGATCGCGCCCCCACCCAGGACGATCAAAGCGAACGCGATGGCAGCGAGGCTGAGTGGGAATTCCATTCCTCCTGCGCCAAGCAGTCCGTGGCTCCAGTGAACTTTCGCGATCGCGACGCACATGTCTATAAGAACGGCCAGTGCCGCGCAGCGTGTGAGCAACCCAGCGATCAGAAGTATGCCGCCGCCGAATTCAACCAGAGCAGAGACATAGCCGAGCCAGGCCGGCATCCCGAGACTGCGAATGGAGCCAGCCTATTCCTGCATGTGGCCGTACACCTTGTGCGCGCCGTGCGCGACGAGGATCAGGCCCAGCGTCATCCGCAGAACAAGCAGTCCGAGGGGCTGCATGCGATCGAGACAGCGCAAAGAAATTCTCCGTCCACAGGCTACTTGAGGGAAGTTCGCGGGTGGAGTACGCAGAAAGGTTCTGAAAGGGACACGATTGTGGCGGACGATTTCGTAACCATGCGTCGATCTGCATTCTGATTTTCGGGTTCGCCAAACAAGGAAGACAGCCCCACCGCGCATTATGATTCGGTGCCCGACCGGCGCATGAGCGGGTGGCGTCCTGTCCAATTCGTGAGCCACGCGGAGACTCATCGAAAGCTACAAGAAACATGCCAATGAAGGAGCCTTCAGCCCTAGTGAAATAAGGCAAATGCCTTAAGCGCCGAAAGCGGGGGCGAACAAAAGGCGAGAATCACCCCTAAAAACACCCAAAAACGGGGTGATTTCGGGACCCCGATCTGGTCCATTAAGTCTATTGTTTTGTATCACTTTCCTGCCGTCTTACGACCTTCGTACCGTCGTTAGTACTTTGGTTATGTGAATCGCTGTATTCGACCTCTACTTTCAGTTGAACCACCTTAAGATGTGTATGGATCATCATGCACCACAATCTGTAGCAATGACTTGCGTTTACACGAAAGTAATTTTCCAAGAAAACGGTACAAAACAGGGCAAAACACGGAAATTCGGCTCGACTTCGTGTTTTTCGGGGTTGAGCTATGCTCTGCACACCGAAATCCGCACGAAGGCGATTTGATTGGTGGATTTCCTCCCAAGGTTTGCTCTTGCTGCCGGAGACACCGGATGGCGAGGGCTTGATCTGTGGAAGGGAACAAGAACTCTATGGCCGACTCGCGAGAAGTGATGAACATTCGCCAGGCGTCGCAGTACCTGGGGGTGAGTCCGGACACGCTCTACAAGTACGTGAATGAG
>Ga0126371_10000602_pt1 | contig 29848 bp, 24 predicted proteins | sample PanSoiMetaPlot_4_FD_110145 | JGI IMG/M metagenome (GOLD analysis project Ga0126371, IMG submission 110145) | Tropical forest soil microbial communities from Panama - MetaG Plot_4 | ecosystem: Environmental > Terrestrial > Soil > Tropical forest > Bulk soil | place: Panama | collected 2016-02-17 | reverse complement strand
GAGCCAGCCGGATCTGCTGCGCGAGTGATTTTTAAGTGAGGCTGCGGCCGCCGTCGACGGCGAGGATCTGGCCGGTGACGAACTTGGTGGTGGCGAAGAAAAAGGCGGCGTCGGCAATTTCGGAGCCTTTGCCGGTGCGATGCAACGGGGCGCGCTTAATGTAATCCTCGTCGGGTCCTTCGCCGGGAAACTGGATCGTTCCGGGCGCAACGCTGTTCACGAGAATCTCCGGCGCGAGCGCGCGCGCCATGCATTTGGTCAGCATAATGACTCCCGCCTTTGAAACACAATAATGCGTAAATTTCGGCCAAGGCAGCATTCCCCCGAGCGAAGAAATGTTGATGATGCGCCCATGCCCGCTGCGTTTGAGAAGCGGCGCGGCAGCTTGCGAGCAAAGAAATTGCGCTTTGAGATTGGTGGACATAATGGCGTCCCACTGCTCTTCGGTTAAGTCCAGAAAATCCGCAGCTGAAAACATTCCGGCATTGTTGACGAGAATATCGAGGCGCGAGAATTCACCTTCGATTTTCTGATACATCTGCTGCACTTCTTTCTTGATGGAAACGTTCGCGGGAATGGCCAGCGCGCGGCGGCCAAGCTTGCGGACATCCGCGGCGAGGCTCTCCGCGTCAAGTCTCGACGAGGCATAATTGATGACGATGTCCGCGCCTTCTGCGGCGAATTTTTCGATAATGCTGCGGCCGATACGCTTCGCGCCGCCGGTGACGAGCGCGACGCGCCCTTCGAGTGGTAGAGGCATTTGCGGCTCCTGACGAACAGTGTGGCGAACGGTTTCACGTTAGCACTGTCTCTGCGCGCGGCCAACTGTTTTGACGGCGCTCTCACGCAGACGATAGAATCGGCGTGACAATCATCGTGGAGGCGGGATGAAACTCGATTTGCTGGCAATTGCGGCGCATCCGGACGACGTGGAGCTGACCTGCGGCGGCACGCTGATCAAGATGGCGCAGCAGGGATACAAAACAGGCGTGCTCGATCTGACGCGAGGCGAAATGGGCACGCGCGGAACACCTGAAACGAGACTGCACGAAGCGGCGGCAGCAGGTCGAATTATGGGCTTAGCAATACGCGCGAATTTGGGCTTGCCGGATGCGCGGCTCGAAGTGAATGAGAGATACAAATTCGCTGTGGCTGCCAAGATTCGCGAATGGCAGCCACATACGGTAATTCTGCCTTACTGGGAAGGACGCCATCCGGACCATTACAATGCTGCGAAGATCTCTTATGAAGGATGTTTTCTAGCAGGACTGAAGCAACTGGCGATTCCAGGCGAAGCATTCCGACCGTTCAAGATTTTGTACGCAACTACTTATGATGAAACGGTGAGGCCGTCGTTTGCAGTAGACATTACAGCGCAGTTCGAGAGGCGGCACCGGGCAATTTTGGCGTACCAATCGCAATTCCGGCCGAAGAAGCGCGACCGCAAATCGAAAATGCACATGCCGCTCGATGAACTTGAAGACCGCGTGAACCTGACATCGCGGCATTATGGGCGGATGATCGGCGTCAAGTACGCGGAGCCGTTTCTGGTGCGCGAGATTATGCAGGTTGAAGATGTGGTTCAGTTGCCGGTGCGATCGGTGTAGTGTTTTCGATTCGACGAAACAAATACTGCGATGAGCGAGACGAAACGCGATAAGGGGCCTGGCGCAGGGACGCGGGCGGTTTGGTCTGGCGAACAGGGCGAGCGCTGGGCGGGCGCAACGCAAGTATCGGTCGCGCTCAGCGTGTCATTCGGCTACAAAACGGTCCAGGAGTGGCTGGAAGTCGCGCTGGGAACAAAAGCCGGACACATTTATGGCCGCAATACGAATCCGACCGTCGCGGCGTTCGAAGAAAAAATCAGAGACCTGGAAGGCGCAGAGGCCGCGACAAGTTTTTCAAGCGGGATGGCGGCGATCAGCAACACCTTGTTTGCTCTCTTGTCGCCAGGAGATCACGTTGTATCGATCAAGGACACGTACGGCGGAACGAACAAGCTGTTCATTGAGTTTCTGCCGCGTTTCCAAATTGAAGTTGCGCTCTGCGACACGACAGACCACGCGGCGATTGAAACTGCCGTCGCAGACGGATGTAAGCTGCTTTATCTTGAGAGTCCGACGAACCCGACGATCAAAATTGTTGATCTTGCGCGGCTAGCTGCGGCCGCGCACCGGCATGGAGCGCTGGTGGTCGTGGACAATACATTTGCCACGCCGATCAACCAGCGTCCACTGGAGCTTGGCGCGGATATTGTGATTCATAGCGCGACGAAGTTTCTCGGCGGGCACGCGGATGCTCTGGGCGGGGCGGTATGCGGACGCGCAGATTTGGTGAAGCAGATTTATCATTTTCGAGAAATCAATGGCGCGTGTCTGGAACCGATGTCCGCTTATCTTCTGCTGCGCGGAATGAAGACTCTTCATTTGCGCGTGCGCAAACAAAATGAAAATGCGCTGCAAATCGCTCGATTCCTGGAGGCGCAGCCGGAAGTTGATAAGGTTTTTTATCCTGGACTCGAAACGCACGAGAATCACGAGATCGCGCGACGGCAGATGTCCGGCTTTGGAGGAGTGCTGAGTTTTGCGTTGCATGGCGGATTCGATGCGGTGAAGGCTTTTTTGCCGCGGCTGCATTATGCGAATTTGGCAGCGAACCTGGGTGCTGTGGAAACAGTTGCAGGTCCGCCTGCGACTACGAGTCACGTGGAATCTACAGCAGGAGAGCGGGCTGCGAGCGGCATTCCGGAAGCGCTGATTCGTTATTCGGCAGGCATCGAAGACGTTGAAGACCTAATTGGGGACCTTCGACAGGCGCTCGACGGTACGTTCCGCGTGGCGGCCAAGTAGTTTACGCGACGCAGCGCAAACGCCTCAGTGGATCGAAAGAAGATCGCCGGGGAAGGCATAGCGCGTGATGCTTTCGCGTTCGGTACGCATATCGTCGCCGCGCAATTCCCGCAAAGCGTAGGCCACGAATTCTGCGGTCACTTTCTTGCGCCAGCTCATGTCAAAATCCGTGTTGTCGAGAGGCTTGGCGATCCGCGCGGCAAGAGCGGCAGCTTCAGCTATTGTTTCTCTGTCCAGTGAACGACCCTGAAGAAAATTCTGAGTCTCAGAAGCCACGAGAGGTTGAGACGCGGTTGAACCGATAACGATGCGGGCTTCATCGACGTGACCCTGCGCATCAGGACGAATGGCCGCCGCCACAGATAGCACAGGAAAATCGAACGAGCTGCGGCGGCGTAGCTTCCAGTACGTGCTCTTCCAGCCGCGGAGTGAGTCCACGATTACTTCGGTGAGAAGTTCATCTGGCCGGCGCTTAATGTAGTTCACGCCGTCGTTGTTGTACAAGTCGGCGACCGAGACTTCCCTCTCGCCGGAGCGCGAAACGAGGCGGACGTGCGCACCGAGAGCGATTAATGCTGGAGCCGTGTCGGTGGAGGAAACGGCCATGCACTTCGAGCTGCCCGGGGCGACCCAGCATATCTCTCCGTCTTTCTTCAGGCAGAAATTGATTGCTTTGCGCCATTCGTAGTTCTGGTCGTAGTAATTGCAGCGCGTATCGAGACACAGATTGCCGCCGAGCGTAGCCATGTTGCGGATGGGCGGAGTGGCGACTTGCGCGGCAGCTTGCGACAGCGCGGCGAAACCGTTGCGGAGACGCGAATCGACGGCGAGGGATCCGAGTGTAATGCATGCGCCGAATCGCGATGCGGAGGAGTCCAAGCGAATATCGAGTAGGCCTTCAATCTGGCGAAGGCTCATCAGAGTGCGTGGCGTCTGCTGGCGGCGCTTCATGTTTGCGAGGAGATCGGTGCCGCCCGCAAGCGGCATGACGCTTGCGCCTTCGCCGTCAAGAATGGCCGCGGCTTCTTTGATGGTGCGCGGGGTGCGGAATTCAAAAAGAGGAAGGCGCATCATGGCGTGAGCACCTTCTCTTTTTGTTTTTGAGCTGGCGATTTCACGTGGCGAGGCGGCTGGTTCACAGCGTTGCCGTCTCCGCCTTCCCACGGCGGAGGAACCTGCAAGGCTTCCGGCCAATCGATCTGTGGGAAATGGGTCGGGCCAAATCGAGGAAGGCGGCCAGCCTTCTTTTCTGCCAGCGCCTTGATTATTTTCTCCGGAGTGATCGGAACTTCGTCGATTCTGACGCCCACGGCGTCGTAGACGGCGTTTGCTACCGCGGGCATGACTGGCAGGAGAGGACCCTGGCCTACTTCTTTGGCTCCGTACGGACCGCGCGGATCTGGCTCTTCGATCAGATCGACAACAACGTCAGGCATGTCGAGAGTTGTAGGGCTCTTGTATTCGAGCATCGACGGGAATTTGTGCACGAGTGCATTCGAGAGTTTCTTGGGGAGCCGGCGGAACTTCTGTTCTTCCATCAGCGCTTCGCCCAGGCCCATATAGACGCTGCCAATCACCTGCCCTCGCGCAAGCTCTGGGTTCAGCGCGCGGCCGATGTCGTGCGCGATCCAGATTGTTGGAATAGTGATCCAACCGGTGAGCGGATTCACAGCAACTTCGACGACGGCGGCTGAATACGAATACGTTGGAGACGGGCCGACTCCGCCGCCTTTGTAATGCGCCGGAGATTCAGGAGGCGTGTATGAGCCGACGGTGCCGATGGTGCCGAAACGCGCTTCCGACAAAGATACTGCTTCCGCAAATGTCACGCCTTTTTCACGAGCGGCCGAATCGAAAACGTGTTTTTCGGCGAATCGCAGGCGCTCTTTGGGTACAGCCAGGCGTTCGGCAACCGCGGTAGCGAGAAGATCTTTTGCGCGCTCGGCGGCTTGAATCGCAGCGTTGCCGGCCATGAGAGTGACGCGGCTTGAATAAGAGCCCAAGTCCACCGGGCCGAGATCGGTGTCGCCAGTGTAGACGCGAATGTCGAAGGTGTCGAGGCCGAGGACTTCCGCGACGATCGAGGCGAGAACATCGTCCGAGCCCTGGCCAATCTCGCTCGATCCGCAAAGCACGGTGACGCCGCCGCCGCGGTCGAGCTTCAGTTGTACGCCGGAGTGCGGCATTTTATTCCAATAGATTGGCAGACCTGCTCCAGTGAGATATGCCGAACAAGCAAGGCCAACACCACGGCCTTCGGGGAGCTTGCGGAATTTTTCATTCCAGCCAGAGCGTTTGACGACGCGACGAATGCACTCCGCAAGATTCACCGTTCCCAAACGAAGAAAGTTCGCTGTTACTGTGTTGGAAGATTCGACAATACGCAGACGCAGCTCAGCAGGATCGATCGCGAGTTTCTCGGCGATTTTGTCGAGTTGGACTTCCTGACCGAAGCGAGGCTGTACGGTTCCGTGGCCGCGCTTGGGGCCGCAGGGAGGCTTGTTCGTGAAAGTGCGGCAGCCTTCGAAACGATAGCGCGGCACATGGTACGTCGTGGTCTGCAGCGCGCCGGTGTAGAACGTGCTCGCAACGCCATAAGAACCGTAGGCGCCCCCGTCTATGAGCGTTTGAAGATGCATTCCGGTCATTGTGCCGTCCTTCTTGGCGCCGGTTTTGAACTTCATCAGCACGGGATGGCGGCCGCGATGACAGTAGAAAACCTCTTCGCGCGTGAGGCAAATCTTCACAGGGCGGTCAAGAAGCAACGCGGCCTTGGCAACGACGATTTCATGTTGAAAAGGATCGCTCTTGCCACCGAAACCGCCGCCATTGGGCGTGGCGATTACGCGGATATGCGCCGCAGGCATTTCGAGAACTTTGGCGAGCGCGCGATGCAGGTAATGCGGCGTCTGCGTGCTCGACCAGATGGTCAGCTTTCCGTCGGGATCTTTAATAGCCACGGCGGCATGCTGCTCGATTGGCAGGTGCGTGTTGCCTTGATAGAAGAAAACGTCTTCGAAAACTGCGTCGGCTTCCGCGAAACCTTGTTCCACGTCACCGAACGCAAGCGCGACGCGTTTGTGAATGTTGCCTTCTTCGCCGTAACTGTGAATGCGAGGCTCGGGATTGGCGAGAGCGTCTTCGGGATCACAGATCGGGGCGAGGATTTCGTATTCGATGTCGATCAGATCCAGCGCTTCGAACGCAGTGAGCTCCTCGCGCGCAATGATTGCAGCGACCGGATCGCCAACATGGCGAACGTGGTCAACGCAAAGGGCCTGCTCGTCCTGGCTGACGGGAAGAATCCCGTATTCGATGGGAACGTTTTCGCCGGTGAGCACGAGGTAGACGCCCGGATGCGCTCGAGCGCGCGAAGTGTCGATTTTTCGTATGCGCGCGTGGGCATGGGGAGAACGCAGCAGCTTGCAGTACGCCATGCGAGGGAACGTCAGGTCGTCCGCAAAGCGCGTCTGGCCGGTGACTTTGGCCCGCGCGTCGACACGGCGGCGAGGGACGCCGATGACGCGAAGTTCCTCTTTGTTCGCGTTTTGCTTCTTGGCGGTTAGATTCGACGACTTTTCGGAGTCGGTCATGTACGGGACGCTAATTCGCTACGTCTGTGCCTGTGTTGGTGCTTTCTTTTGTTCAGCAATCTTCAGAACAGCTTCTTCGACCGCTTCAAAAATCTGCAAATAGCCAGTGCATCGGCACAAATTCCCGGAAAGAGCCTGACGAATTTGATCGCGCGAGGGCGCAGGATTCTCGTCGAGCAGGGCTTTTGCGGTTACGAGGATTGCCGGAGTGCAATAGCCGCACTGTGCGGCGCCGAGATTTGCAAACGCCTCTTGCAGAGGATGGAGCGTTCCGTTGGCAGCGAGGCCTTCCACTGTGAGGACGTTTCTGCCATCGCATTCGAGCGCGAGCAGGAGACACGAAAGCACTGGCTTGTTATCCACGAGAACGGCGCAGGCGCCGCACTCGCCCAATTCGCATCCGTGTTTCGTACCTGTGTGACCGAGGTCCTCGCGAAGGACTTCCAGCAGCGTTTTGTACGGCGCGAAGGAGACTTCCCATGGTTCGGCATTGAGCGTCAGCCGGATGTGCGCCGATTTTTTGGATTCGACTGGGACGGTGATCAAACTTTATCTCCTCAATTCCCTGTCAACAATCTGACGCGTGCAACGAGAGCGCCACGACTTGCTCCAGAAACGAACCTTTAGTTGAACCGAACATACTCGAAGTTCAGAGGTTTTTGATTGATTCCCCGCAACGGCGGAGCGATCCAGTTCGCGAATTTCCCAAGTTCGACGACGCGGCCGCTCATTAGCGATTGCACGTATGCCCGATCGGCGTCGCACGGCATCCACTCGGACTCATGTCTCTTCCAGGCTTCTTCGGTCAACACTTCCCCGTCGGGACTGATCCAGTGGCCCGCGAAGTTGCCGATCGCGCGGTGAAAACCTTTGTGCGGGAGCCTCAGGCGAAATGGGATTCCCGCCTGGTCAATGACGCGCTGCCAGCGGCCGATACCAGCCTGAATTTCTTCGATGTAGTCATCGCGCAGCCGCTCATTGAGCGCGGTCAGCGCCGGGGCTTTCTTCTCGACGATTTTGCCGTTGATAACTTCAGAGACCGGGTATTCAGCCTCGGTGAGTATGTGATCGTCGTCAATCTTGGTTTCGCCGAAGCGTCCTTTGAGGCCGCTTGTGTAATAATTTGCGGCATTCGAAGAAACGTCGGAACCGTACAGGTCGAGCGTGACGCTGTAGTGAAAATTGATGTATTTCTGGATCGTTTGGAGATCGATCACGCCAAGGGCGCGCACGTCGGATGGATCCTCGACTTTGTTGTCTTTCATCACTTCGCACGTTCGCTGAATGATTCGGCTGACGCCGCTCTCCCCGACGAACATGTGGTGCGCTTCTTCTGTGAGCATGAACCTGCACGTGCGCGCGAGAGGATCGAAACCTGATTCAGCCAGCGCGCAGAGCTGGAATTTTCCGTCGCGGTCGGTGAAAAACGTGAACATGTAGAAGGAGAGCCAGTCCGGCGTGGGTTCGTTGAACGCGCCGAGAATACGCGGATTGTCCGCGTCGCCAGAACGCCGATCGAGAAGCGCCTCGGCCTCTTCGCGACCATCGCGGCCAAAATAGCGGTGGAGCAGATAAACCATGGCCCACAAATGGCGGCCTTCTTCCACGTTCACCTGGAAAATGTTCCGCAAATCGTACATCGACGGGCATGAGGCACCGAGCAACCGCTGCTGCTCGACGGACGCGGGTTCCGTATCGCCCTGGGTGACGATAATTCGCCGCAGAGTGGAACGATATTCACCGGGCACGTCTTGCCAAGCCGGATCGCCTTTGTGCGTCCCGAAATTCACCTCACGCTTCTCGTCGCGCGGCTGCAGAAAGATGCCCCAGCGATACTCAGGCATCTGCACGTAATCGAATTGCGCCCATCCATCGGTCTCCACGCTGATCGCGGTACGCAAGTAGACCTTGTAGCTGTGGCTTTCGTTTGGGCCCATGTCGAACCACCAATTCAGATAGGCCGGCTGCCAGTGTTCCAAGGCGCGCTGAAGCACGCGATCGCGGCCCAGATCGACGTTGTTTGGAATTCTCTCGGTATAATTAATCATTGCAACCTCCCCCAGAATTATCTGTTCGTCGTTCGCGCTACACGCGCTCCCAATTGAACTTCACAGGCACGCCAGTTCCGTAAACCTTCAAAGCTCCGTTGCTGCCGACGGCGTTGGGACGCACGAAAATCCAGTTCTGCCAGGCAGAAAGACGACCGAACACGCGCGTTTCAAGCGTCTCAGTGCCCCCGAAACGCAGATTTGCTTCAAGACCTGTCAAAGCATCAGGCGACTGGGCGGTGCGCAGTTCAACGGCTTGGCGAATTTCATCCTCCCAGTCGAGATCGTCGAGCGCGGCAGTCACGAGCCCGCTGTCGACGGCTTCTTGTGCTGGGAGCTTCGCGCCGATGCGGGTTTTCAGTGAATCCACTTTCGCCTGATCCTGGTAGAAGCGAGCAGCGAGGCGCGAAAGTTTATTGGCCATTGGCAACGGACCAAAATTCATTTCGGAAAGTGTCACACCGCTGCTGTTCGAGTCTTCTTCTGTTTCGTGCATATAAATGCGATCGGCCGCGAGCGCCAATTCGAAGAGCGTGCCCGCAAAACACGAGGAAGGTTCGACCAGCGCGAACATCGAGCGTGAAGTCACATCGAGCCGCGCAAGAGTGCGGCGCAGCATGCCGAGCACTTCCCGCACAAACCAGTTCGATTTGTGGCTGACGATGAATTGATCGATTGCCAGAACAGCGTCGGGATTTCCAGCGGTTTTGATGATCCAAAGACCGAGGTCGAGTTCGCAGGTACGCAGTGTCAGGATGGCATCGTCCAATTCACGCGCCATCTGAAGAGGCCACCATGAAGCGCCCGCAGCAAAAGCGCTTTCCTCCGTGTATTCGATGACAGATTCAGGAGCGCGCACGGTCAGCGTTGCTGTACGCGCCTGCCTATTCAGCTCAACATCCACAAATTCGTAGTGCAAGCCAACGTCGTTCGCAGTGCGCTTTAGCGGCGTCAAAGTAATTCCCTTTGCATCGGAAGGACGATCGCTCTGGCGCGCGAGTTCAGTGGCGCGCTGCTTCACAAATTCAGCGAATTGCTGCGGCTTTGCGATTTCGTCCACGAGCGCCCAGTCCTTGGCGCGCTGACCACGGACGCCGTCGGGATTTGTGCAAAACATGTCAGCGTGATCCCTGCGGACGTGGCGCTTGTCTGTGACGCGCGTGAGTCCGCCGGTGCCGGGCAACACGCCCAAGAGCGGAAGTTCGGGCAAGCTGACGGCGGACGAGCGGTCGTCAATCAGAATAATTTCGTCGCACGCGAGCGCGAGTTCGTAGCCGCCGCCGGCGGTCGTTCCATTGCAGGCAGCGAGAAATTTCAGGCCGGAGCGCGCGCTGGAATCTTCGATTCCGTTTCGTGTTTCATTGGTGAATTTGCAGAAATTCACCTTCCATGCGTGAGAGGAAAGACCGAGCATGTAGATGTTAGCGCCGGAGCAAAACACGCGATTTTTCGCGCTCGTAATGATCACAGAGCGAACTTCGGGATGCTCAAATCGAATGCGCTGCAGCGCGTCGTGCAGCTCAATATCAACGCCGAGATCGTAGGAATTGAGCTTCAGCTTGTAGCCGGGGCGGATACCGCCGTCCTCAGCGACGTCCATGGTCAGCGTGGCGACAGGGCCATCGAACGAAAGCTTCCAGTGTTTGTAGCGCGATGGATCGGTCTGATAACTCGGCGCGTCCATTGCGATCTGAGGATTTTGACTTGCGACAGCGTCCACGATTTCCTCCTACTCCAAATTTGCGTCCCAGGCGGCGTTTAACTTAGCAAAACTCTCGTCGATTGAACTGCCAGAAGTGTTAATGCACAGATCCGCCTGCTGGTACAAAGGCTCGCGGGCGTGAAGAATCTGGCGAAGGTCATCCATCGCTTGGTTCCGTCCGGCAATCGCACGAACATCGCCCTGTGCAATTACGCGCGCCATGTGCTCTTCTGGCTTCGCTTTGATCCAAATCGTGTAACAGTTGGAGGTCAGATAGTCATACGTTTCTTTTTCCGAAACGATGCCGCCGCCCGCCGAGAGAATTATCTGCTCAGATTGATCCAGCACGCGTTTCAAAGTGCGCTTTTCAATATTGTGGTAGCCAGATTGCCCGTAGAAAGAAAAAATCTCGGCGAGAGGCATCCCCGCCTCTTTCTCGATTTCGCTGTCGAGTTCAATGAAGGGCACGTTGGTTTTCTCGCTCAGTCGCGAACCCAATGTCGATTTGCCCGCGCCCTTCAATCCGATAAGTGCTACGCGGCCACGCCGAATTGTTCGTTCGTGGTCGAACTCCTGCATAAGGCGCTGCACAAACTCGTCGCGACGATTGGCGGGAAGATGTTCGAGAAAGCGCCCGATCAATCGTCGGTTCGGGTCTTCCGCCTCGGGCGCAAAAAGCTCCGCTAGCGAAATGTTGAGTGCCGCAGTGATGCGCCGCAGCAGCACAATGGACATATTGCCCTCGCCAGTTTCGAGCTGCGCGAGATGCCGCTCCGATATGTCGGCTTCGTGAGCCATCATCTTGCGGGTCATTCCGCGGCGATTGCGCAGTTCGCGCACGCGTTTGCCAAGCGAAAAAAGGAAATCAGCTTCAGGGATTCCCGGTTTTTCATCGGCGACCAGAGGTCGGACATGCGTTTGAATATGCATTTTTCAAAGGCGCACTATAACGCATGTTTAATGGAATGGCAACAATAATATGCACAAAACTATATGTATCAGTGTCTTAGCACTGTCGCTTGAAATGCATTATTTTGCATCATGGCAGGTCGCAAGCGATTATTACAGGGTCTAATGAAGGGAAATACTATGCTTCCATCCGCGATTTCGTCCCTCTAACCCTACACATGCTTGAGGTTCAATACAGAAGTTAATTGTGGAGCGGGCCCATGTACGATTCAGACAACACATCCGAATTGCCGTCCGGGAGGACAGGCGGATGGCCCTAAGATGGACGCACGCTGCGGTGGCATATCTCAAAAGCGGGGGTGGTTCGATGAAGAGATCTCTGTGCGTTCTTGTGTTCGCATTAGGTCTTGTGGGCGTGGCGCGTGCACAAGGTGTGGGCGCGTCAGGGGAAATCAGCGGGGTTGTATCGGACCCGTCCGGCGCTGTAGTGGCCAATGCGACCGTAACAGCCATTGACGTGGCGACGCGTGCCGTACATCAAGTTACCAGCGACAGTACAGGGCTCTATCGCATCGTCAATCTTCCGCCTGCCAGGTACAGAGTCGAGACTCAGGCCTCCGGTTTTCAGAAGCGCGTTGAGACAGGCGCTATCGTTACCGTTGGCGGAGTTACTACGGTGGACGTCAGGCTGCTGGTTGCAGGCTCCAGCGCCGAAGTTGAGGTTACCGCCGCGCCGCCCGTGGTGGAAACCCAACGCGGATCGCAAGCTGACACCATGACGGGGACGTACATCGCCGACCTTCCGATCAATCGGCGCGATTACTTGACGTTCACGCTCCTTGCACCCGGCGTATCGAGTTCTGTCACACTCGCCAGCGATCAGGACTTTCGCGTCAAGCAAACCCCGCAGAGCGGACTTTCATTCTATGGCAGCAACGGACGTGGCAACAATGTGACGGTGGATGGCGGCGAGTTTGACGATGATTCGGGCGGCGTGCGCCTGACCATCAGCCAGGAAGCAGTGCAGGAATTTCAGATCAATCGCAGCAATTACGATGCGGAATTCGGCGGCGCCAGCGGGGCATCAATCAATATCGTTTCGAAGTCGGGGACCAACGAGTTGCACGGGAGCGCATTCGGGTTTTTCCGTAACCAAAGGCTGGATGCGCGCGATCCATTTGCTTTCAGCAACGCGCTTACGCCAGCCTCCGTCTTCAGTACGAGCGCCGCTGGCGTGCCGGTGAAGGATTCCCTCAGCCGCCAACAGTATGGATTTACGTTTGGCGGGCCGATCCGGCGCGACAAGACATTTCTGTTCGGTTCATTCGAAGGCTTGCGCCAGAATGCCCAAAATGCGGTCCCGTTCCTCACCAATGCATCGATTTTCGCGCCAGACAGCGGGGCGTTTTCCGGCAACAACCAGCAAGCGATCATCAACGGACTTGCTGGTGAGGCTGGTAACCCTGATGTTCCTTGCCTGACCGGCCAGCCTGCTATCCCTGCCGATCAGTGCGCCGGGATCTTGACGAATGTTCTCACCATTGATCCAGCCACAAGTCCGCTGAACGCGTTCCTTGTGAACCAATTCGAAAACAATGGCGGCCTGTTTCCCTACAATACGCGCGAGTATTTTGTTTCCGGCCGCTTGGATCATCAATTCAACGAGACGAATCAAGCTTTTCTACGCTACACGTTCGGCCACGATCTTGAACAAAATCCCGACGTGCAGTCGCTGACGGCATTTTCCGCGGGAAGCTCGGTTCACTCGTACGACCATGCCCTGCAAGGATCTTGGTTTCACGAGTTCAGCCCAGCCATGCAAAACGAGCTGCGGTTTCAGTGGAGCTATATGGATTTCGACGTAATTCCCAATGAACCCGCAGAAGTGGGTCTGGACATCGCTGGATTTGGAAACTTCGGCACGAATATTTTTTTGCCCAGCCATACGATCCAGCGCCGCTATGAATTCGCGGACAATGTGACCGCCCTACGCGGCCATCACACAATGAAGTTTGGGTTCTACGAGCTGTATCGAGGCGACCATACCGAGTCGCATACGTTTTTTCCGGGACGGTTCGTCTTCGCCAATCTTCCAGGAGGGATTTTGAGCCCATGCTTGCAGGTTCCGGCCGCTTGTGGACTGTCGTCGAATGTACTGCCCGCGGCACTGAATGGGCTGCAATCGGCGGATTTAGGGCTGCCGCAGTTCTATCAGCAGGGTTTCGGAAATCCAAACTATAACTATCCTCGGCCCTTTACTGCGGCGTTTTGGCAGGACTCCTGGCGGATGATGCCAAACTTTACGCTTAATTTCGGCCTGCGGTATGAAGTGGATTCGCAATACGGGCCGCTGAACACCGATAAGGATAATTTCGCGCCTCGTCTGTCGTTTGCCTGGGATCCTTGGAGCGACCACAAGACAGTGGTACGCGGTGGCTTCGGAATTTTCTACTCGCCGATTTACGGTCAGATTGCCGATGCGGTGCAAACTCTGGGGGACGTGAACGGCAACCGGCAAATTGCCCAAGTGTTTGTACCGCTCACGGGCGCCCCGGGAAATCCGACATTGAACTCGGCAGTGATCTTCGAAACTTTGTTCGCGCAGCAGTTGATTGGCTGCATCGCGCCTGCGCCTGGAGCGGCGGCGTGCATCACCCCGGCCGATCTCACCCAGTTCGGGATTAACGTTACCAATAGCGGTCCCGTGCCTCCGTTGAGTGTGCTTTTCTCCAGTCAAAAGGACTATCAGAGTCCATATTCAGAGCAAGGTGAATTCGGCGTCGAACGCGAAATTGCGAAGGGTCTCTCGATGTCCGCCAGCGGCATTTACGTGCATACCCTGCGTTTACCTGTGGCTCTGGACACTAATTTGTTGGCGACCGCGCCTATGACCACCGCGACATCGCCGTTCTCAAACCAGCAAGTTACCTTCCAGAATTGGGCCGCTCCGCAATGCGCGGCGAGTCCCACTACTTGTTTCGCGAATCCGCTGCTCCTGCAGAATAATCAATATTCGTCGGCGGCTTCAGCGCTATATTACGGCCTCATTCTGGAAGCCAAGGAGCGGCTTAACGACCATCTTACGCTACTCGGCAACTATACCTTCAGTAAGGCCTTCGACACTTCCACCGATTTCAACAGTGATTACGCGCCTCAAAATGAGGTCGATCTGGCTGCAGATCGGGCGCTCTCGGATTTTGATCAGCGTCACAAACTGGTTCTCGCAGGAGTTTTCGACAGCGGGCGCCAGTCATCATGGCTATGGAGCGACTGGGAGCTCTCTCCCATCGTTTCTTTCAATAGCGGCCACCCGTTCAACATCCTGGCTGGCGGAACGGACATCAATGGTGATCGCCACTCAACAAACGACCGTCCTCTGGGTGTTGGGCGTAACACGGGTCGCGGGCCGGATTTTGCCGAGTGGGATATGCGGCTATCGCGCGCCATTGCGATTGGCGAGCATATGAATGTGCAGTTATTTGCTGAGGGCTTCAACATCGCCAACCGCACCAATTTCGACAGCGTCAACGACGAGGTGCCTACCCTAAATGGGTTCGCGAACATACCTTCGAATCCGAAAGGAACATTCGTGAACCCGGCGGTGGCGTCTCCCGGAGGCGCACCTTTGGCCTTTACTTCGGCGTTTCCCAAGCGACAATTGCAGTTCGGCTTCCGATTGGCTTTCTAAAGAAGACCTAGGAAGGAAGCGCGAGAAAATACTTAAAGAGAATGAAGAAAAAAATGGCGGGGACGACGGGGCTCGAACCCGCGACCTCTGCCGTGACAGGGCAGCGTTCTAGCCGGCTGAACTACGTCCCCGCAAGCCATGCGGAACAGAAAACGGCGCTGAGTGGTGGGCGATGTGCGATTTGAACGCACGACCTTCCCGGTGTAAGCGGGATGCTCTAACCTCTGAGCTAACCGCCCGTCCTATGTTATCCAAAGGTCTGCCGAGGGTCAACGAGTCTGTAGCACCAAATTCGGCGTCATTATATTTGGTCAGCTTGACGTTCAGTTACTCGCCAAGTACACTCGATGTGGCAAGAAAAATTTATGCTACTCTCGCGCGATTTCGTCGGATACATGTCGAAGGAAGTGGTCAAACGGCTGGTCGACCGCCAGATGATTGAAGTCAAATCGGTTGACCATCTTTCTGAACGCGTGCGACACACTATGGTGGATGAACTGACCGTCGAGGATCGCCTGAATGAAGAAGTGCGCGACATTCTGGCTCAACACAACGATGAAATGCGAAAAGTGGGAGCCTCTTACCAGGAAATGTACAAAAAAGTAAAGGGCGAGCTGGCGCGCCAGAGGAAGTTGATCCTTCGCTGATGCGACTGACGCGCGAAAAAACGGTACGCCTTTCCCATCGAATCATTGAGCTTCTTGTTTCCATTGAAGACGTAGACTTCGTTGAAGACCGCGACACCATCCGACAGGAAATTGTCAGCATCCTGCAAGAATTGTTGAAGCAAGAAGAACAGGTAGACGCTGAGGCTCGCGCCAAAATCTCCTCGCAAAAGAAGGAAATCCTCGAGGCGAGCGAGGAGTGGGACATTCTCTATCGCCGCTATTACACTGAGGCGCTCAAGCGTATGGGCGTCGCAGATCTCGCCGAACCGCGAAGATAAGCCCCAAAAAAAGAACCTCCGCCTGACACTTGGGTCGGACGGAGGCCCATATTGATTCAAAGCGACGTTACGCACTTAGCATGCGTAGCGACGAAATGCCAACCCCACTCCGAGCAGGCCGGTGCCGAGGAGTAGCAGAGTTGAGGGTTCAGGAGTAGTGGCAGAGTTGATGTGCATGTCGGCGCTGTCAGCTGCACCGTTGTTTACCATGAAGTGGATCGTCGATTGTCCCGACCCGATAGCGCCGCCCAAAGCAGCTTGGACGTTGGCGGACATCGTGGTCCAATTCACGTTGAAAGTTAATGTTTCGTCACCGCCGAAGCTGGTTTCGTTCGTGGCAACGATGTTTCCGGAAATGGAATCTCCATCAGTATCGCTGATCGTGATCGAACCCATTCCCGCGCTGTTTGTTGTGAACGTGGTCGTAAACGCTTCGGTACCGTCGAAGTTACTCTGCATCCCGATACCTGATGTGGTGAATCCGAGGCCACCCGTGCCGGAAACAGTTCCCGTGCACAGGTTTGTCGCCGGAGCTCCGCATGCGAAGTCAATAGAGCCGGCGTGTGCCTGTGGAACAAATACAGCAAGCATAAACAGGCAGGCGCTTGCAAGACCTGCCCTAGCGATCGCTTTTACCATTTTGCTCTCCTAGCGACTTTTCCGCGAGGGCTGGCCTCGGAAATATCCCGCTCGTACTAGACCCATGCAACCGCGTCGCCAAATCGGCGACTGAGTTCGTGGTTTTTGATGCGGCTAAGTCTCGACTTAAGAATCACTAACGGGCAACCAGAATCCAAAGCATTGGCTCAGGGTATGACGGTACGTTGAGGTCGGTAAAAGCAGCAAGAGAGTAGGCAGAATTGTGTGTACAGTATTGTTATTACAGGATTTATTGACGACACGTGTAGGGTTTTCAAAAGAGAGAACGAACCGACCACACTCCGGATCTCAATTCTCGGAAATTCAATCCAACGTTGACTCGCCCCTTGCTACCGACGAAGGCGAAGCTTGTTTTCAACTGCCGTTGCGTACAGGTTTTCGCCATGATGCTTACAGAAGAAAATGATAAAAACGGAGATTTGACCAAAAAAAAAGAAGCGGCCATTTTCGAACCGCTTCTCTTAGAGAATCCGCAGCTAGTTAGGTCTGCGCTTCAGAACCGGCGCGTTGTCGTCGCCGCTAGTGGTTTGGCCCTGCTGTTGAGCGTCCTTCTTCTGCTCCGCCTTCGTTTTCAGCGTAGGCTTGCCGCCATCGCGGGCTTCCTGGATTTTCTCGCCAGATTCCCACCGCAAGAGCCGCTGCTTCACCGTCTCGAATTCCGAAGTGCTTTCAATGTATTCAGGGCGTGGCGGAAGGATCGTTGATATCTCTTTTTGCGCCGCAATGATTCGGTCGGGTGTCGGTGGATGTGTGTCGAAGATCTTGGGAATCGTACCCGGCTGTTTCTTCTCTTCCGCTTCGACCTTTTCGAAAGCCATCACGAACGCGTTCGGGTCATATCCCGCCTTATACATGTACTGAATCCCAAGGTAATCCGCTTCGCGTTCCCCATCACGGCTAAACTTCAAATAGGTCATTGGGATCGCAAAATTCAGTCCTTCGTAAATACCGTAGCCGGCCATTGTACCCGGCAAAGCCATAATCAGCGGAATGGACGCAATCTGCATGATGTTTGATTTTGTGGCATTCCGGGTTGCATGCCGCGCGCAAACATGCGCAATTTCATGCGCCATTACGCCAGCCAGCTCTGCCTCGGTGTCAGAGTGTAAAAGCACGCCCGTGTTCACGTAGAAAAAGCCGCCAGGCAAAGCAAAGGCGTTAAAATGCTCGTCGTCGATGACCTTAATTGTGAACGGAACTTCGGCGTCCGAATTCCGCACAATGTTCTGCCCTACTTTGTTAACGTAGTCGACGACAACCGGATCTTGGATCAGCTTTGAAACCTTCTCGACTTCTTGCGAGAGCTGTTTGCCAAGCGCGATTTCCCGCTCCGCAGAATACATATCCGGCCCATGGCCAACTTTTCGATTGCCAATGGCATTAACGTCGGACTCCGTGCCCGGCTTTACACTGTCGGATTGCTGCGCCAGCGTTGCAGGCGCACACATAACAATTGCCAAGAGGAAAGCTGAGAGATTTGTGGAGGTCCTTCTCATTGGGGTTCCGCCTCCTCGCCGTTACGGAGATTATACACCCGTCGGCTCGAATGCTTAACCAATTCGATGCAAGCCCTTGAGAAAGAGTTTCTTTGGTTCACGCAGGGGTTATGAGCTGGGAGCTGCAGGCGTATTGCCTATGAAAACCCATGCATTCAGTTCTATTGACGCTGTTTGCTGTTCTATCTACAGTGGTTCTTAGCCCTATGACCCTCAAGAAGATACAGGTCGGCCAAGTTTGGAAGAAGGACGACACAGGTGAGTCATACCTCGTAACTAAGGTCTATAACGAGGCGCTGGCTACCTTTGCGGTGCTTCGCAAGGCCGGCTCCGAAACGGAAGCTCCCCTGCGCATTCGCGTTGCAAATGCAGGGCCTTCGCCTAGCTTGCCAGGTTTTCGCTTCGCCCAGGAGTCGGAAGAGTTTTAGCACTCTAAACGCTATTTCCCAGGGTGATATGTCCGCTGTGTGTGGCCTTGGAGCTGTGAGCGGTAGAAGTAGACTTCTCGCAAGTTTCCTGTGGCGTATCGTTGAGCTTCATCATCGAAATGCGGCGATGCTGGATCCCCGCTCTCGCCACCAGCCGTGACAGCCCGCGCATGAATCATCTTGCCGAAATCTATGGCCGCGACGAAGCTGTTTCCGCTTGTGCCGTACCACTTTTTTGTATTTGGATACGGCTTCGCTCCAAAGGAAGCGAGTGACCCCCACAGTGATGATGTGAATTCGACAGGGATGCTGGGCTTGGAATCATCGAAATGCGATTCGATGTCATCATCGAGCCGCTGAAAGCGATTGATATTTCCCCAAGGCGTCTTCCATGTTCCGAAGTCGGACGTGAGCCTATCCGATGCTGCTGCCAGCGATTGAAGCAACTGCTGGGCAGAAACGCTGGTAGCAACATAGTCGTACACCGGTACGTCCGCATTTCTGGCTTCGCGCGCAGCGTGGCGCATCAAGTCCGTGCCCCAAAATACGGCGATCGATGTTGGGATGGAGTCGACGCCCCAACGATAATCCCAACCGCGCAGCACGTCGATCTGGTCTTTTAATTTTGATTTCAATGGATCGGAATCGGCGGCGGCGTCCCACGCCTTCAATAAGTCGGGAATGGTCTTCTCAAACCATGGCAAATAGCTATCGAAGGCCCCCGAAGAGAGAAGCGTATCGACCGTCAAACCCTTCGCGTTTGAAAGCACTCTCACTGCGTGCAAACCGCGCGCGGATTCTCCGCCCGTCTCAACGTAGACGGGATAATCTGCCTTCTTCAGACTGCCAACACCGGCGGCATTCCACGGCGCGTCGTTTGAATTGTAGATCCAGCCGCTCTTGGGATTGAGCAAATGAGGCGTCTGGTCCACGGTAAGCAGCGGCCCCCAATCGGTTGCCGGATTGCTGCCATCCACGGGCTTCGTCCAATCGAAGCGCGTGTCTCGTCTAGGAATGAAGTTTCCTTGGAAGTACGCGATATCTCCATCGGTATCGGCAAAGATCGTGTTGTTCGAAGAGTTCGTGTGAAGCTCCATTGTCTGCCGGAATGATTTGTAATTAGTCGCCTTCGTACGCGTGAAATCCTGTTCAAGAGCTTTTATCGGCTCCTGCATCAGACGGATGGTGAGCCATTTGCCGTCCTGCTCGCCGATGACAGGACCGTGCATCGTGTAATACGCAGTGAATTTCTTCTGCGCCATGCCGTGATCCGTCATGTAAGACACGGTGATCTGCTTCGTTGTGAAGGGAAGCTCCTTCGCTCCGTATTTGTAATAGTAGCGGTCGCCCTTCTTCTGTACCGTTTCCAGATACTCGCTGATCGCGTTGACGCCGCTGGATGTGTGCATCCACCCAATATGCGGATTGAAGCCCTGGTAGACGAAAAACTGACCCCAAGTCACCGCCCCGTATGCGTCCAAGCCCTGATCACTGACCATTTGAAGCTCAGAACGAAAATAGAACGACGTGTGCGGATTGATTAGAAGCAAAGCGTGATGATCCGCGGTGTTGGATGGCGCGATTGCGATGCCGTTCGAGCCGGTGGGCTCAGCGGTCTCATCTTCAATTTGATCCTCTGCAACGACCGGCGTCGCAGGTTGCTTTCCATAGAATTCGGCGATTTGCTCAACACGCGCGCGTTCGATGTCGCCTCCGATGCTGCCTTCGCTGAAGCTTAGCGCCATCCACGGCTCGAATTTCTTGATCACACGCGGTTTTACTTCGGGATGTTTGTAAAGGTAGTAGTTCAATCCGTCGGCGAACGCGTTCATTAGCTTCTGGAGCCACGCCGGACTCTCCGCATATTGCTTCTTCAGAGTTACGGGATCGATGAACAACTTCATGCGCAAGTCCTGATAAATTTTCGACTCGCCTTCCGCTTCCGCAAGAAGTCCCATCGCGTTAATGTAATTCGTCTCGACGCGATTGAAGTCATCCTCCGCTTGCGCATACTCCATGCCGAAGACTGCATCCGCGTCCGTTTTGCCGTAAACATGCGCGATGCCCCAATTGTCGCGAATGATGGTGACATTGTGAGCTTCTTGTTCCCAGCGCGCGATGTCTGAATTGCTCGCTCCAACGGAGATGAAACAAACGGAAAGAATTGAGGCCAAAAGAATGAATTTCTTCATGAGTGCCCCTGCTTCAATATGTAAAGTTGCCTGTAAACCGCGACAGCGTAGCACAATTTCCGCTTCTACTGCCTTCCCTTCCCTCGTTTGGCCAAGCTAACATGCAGGGTCTCAATACAGATCGTCGGTCAGCGGAGTCGCGGTGAACAAATCCAAACGAGAAGGCGAGGCTCGCCGGGTCGGACTCGCGCGAGCGCTTTCGAAACTCGGGTACTGCTCGCGCTCGCGCGCCGTCGAGCTGATCCGTGCAGGACGCGTTCGCCTGAATGGCTCTTTGCGAAGAGACCCCGAGACGCCCGTGCGCTTGGAACATGACCGCATTGAAGTGGACGGCGTAGAAGCCGCAGCTAGTCGCAAAATCTACTTGATGATGAATAAACGGCGTGGTTTGGTTACAACGGCTTCAGATGAAAAGGGCCGCAAAACCGTTTATGACTGCCTCGGTGACGACTTGCCCTGGGTCACGCCCGTCGGCCGGCTCGACAAGGCAAGTGAGGGCCTTCTGCTGTTGACGAACGATTCCGAATGGGCCGCGCGAATCACCGCGCCAAAAACGCACCTCGACAAGACGTATCACGTACAAGTAGACGCTATAGTCCAGCCGCAACACCTCCAAGCGATGGCGAGTGGAGTACGCTCTGTCGATGGGACGATGCTCCGCGCGAAGAGCGCGACCGTTCTTCGTCGAGGCGAGAGAAATACTTGGCTCACGATCGTGCTTGATGAAGGCAAGAACCGGCAAATTCGTCGTATGCTTGAAGCGTTGGGAATTGGCGTACTCCGCTTGGTTCGCGTGGCAATAGGGCCGCTACCGCTTGGCAATTTAAAAAAGGGAACCTATCGAGCCCTCAGCTCGCAGGAAAAGCAGATGCTCGATCGCGCCATGAGTCCGTCCCAAAAGTGAAAGCAACGTCGACACTTACCTATAGAAGCTCAGTGAGTGCGCAAAACGAGAAGCCGGGGTTCAGTCATATCTTCAATGGCGTAACGCAAACCCTCGCGACCGAAACCGGAATCCTTCACGCCGCCGTAAGGCATGTGGTCGATGCGGAAGCTCGAAACATCATTTGAGATTACGCCTCCCACTTCCAGTTCCTCGAACGCCTTGAAGAGCAAGCGCGTATCTTCCGTAAACACGCCAGCTTGTAGTCCGTAACGGCTGTCGTTGACGCGCCGGATCGCATCAGCAAAATCATCGTACGGCTCAATCACAACGACGGGACCGAACACTTCTTCGCGATTTACCTTCATCTCGGGGGTCGTGTGCGTCAGGACAGTAGGCTTGTAAAATGTTTCACTCCCCTTGCCTCCGGCAAGAACCTTCGCTCCGCCAGCAACTGCTTCATCCACCCACTGCGCCACGCGCTCCGCCGCCTCTTCGCTGATCATCGGACCCACGTCCGTTGCCGGATCGAGTGGGTCGCCGATTCTAAGTGTGTCTACGCGTGCGAGCACCTTCTCTGTGAACGATTTTTCGATTGAGCGCTGCACGAAGATTCGCTGTGCCGAAATGCAGCTCTGACCTGCATAAGAGAACCCGCCAGCCACGATTCGCTCCGCCGCGTGATCCAGCGGCGCATCGGAATGGACGATGCACGCCGCATTTCCTCCAAGTTCGAGCGTCACGCGCTTTTTGCCGCACGCCGCCTTCAACTGCCAGCCGACGCTCGCGCTTCCAGTGAACGTGAGCAGTTTGAAACGCTCGTCCGCCGCCATGCGCTGTGCGTCATCATTGGAAAGCGTCAGCACGTTCAAAGCTCCTGCGGGCCACCCTGCCTGTTCAACGAGTTCGGCCAGCATCAAGGAACAAAGAGGAGTGTGTGGAGATGGCTTCTGCACCATTGTGCATCCGGCTGCAATAGCGGGAGCGACTTTGTGCGCCACCAAATTGAGCGGAAAATTGAATGGCGTGATTGCGACGACCGGACCGATAGGAAAGCGCCGCACAATTCCAGCGCGGCCCTCTCCCGCAGGTGTGCGGTCAAGGGGAATCCATTCGCCGCCGATTCGCGCGGCTTCTTCGGCAGCTACTGTGAACGTGAGAACCGCGCGCTCGACTTCAGCACGAGCTGCCTTTAATGGCTTCCCCGCCTCGAGAGCCATTGTTTTGGCGAATTCATCACCGCGCTGGCCAATCAAGTCTGCGACGGCGCGCAGGACACGTTGCCGCTCATGCGCCGGAATGTGGCGCGTCACTTCAAAAGTTCGCTGCGCGGCCCGGATTGCCGCTTCCAGGTGCGAAGCGGATGCGCGGTGGGCGACGCCTACGACAGTGCGGTTAAAAGGCGAGAGCACATTGAATGCCGCGCCCTCTTGCAGCCACCGCCCGTCAACTAGAAATCCAAATCTGTGAGGCGAAAGACCTGCTTTGGTGGCCACGGAGCACCTCCAGAAACATTTCTAGGATAGCATGCTGCCAGTTTGGATCATTGAAGACGAGACGAATAAACGGACAGGTTGGAAGGAAAAACGCTATTTGCGTGCCGAGTCTAGTGCGGAAAACTCAATTTGTGTGAGCGACGTTGTAGGAGCCGCTGAAGAGAAACGTCGCCGCTGCCACGGATTGCGGCGCCCACCAAATGTGACGCGTCCAACCCGAGCTGCGCTGGAATCTGTGCGCGACGTAATCGAGGCCGATGGGGATCACCTGAATCGCGCCATAGATCGCTGAGGAGCTGGCGAACGGGCGCATGATCGGATCCGCCTCGACGCGTCCACTGGACAAAGCGTATCGAGTCGACCAAGCATCGAATCCCGCAGAACTGTGCTCAGTCGCGCTTAGCAGGATCCACAATTTTCGATGCACAACGGGAGCTTCGTCCGGCGGATGAAAAGCGGGCGGAGGTGGAAGATATACGCTAGAGATGGGCTGACCGGACGGCTCTGTCAATGGCTTGACCGGCGGCAGTGTGACTTTGGAGCCGTCACTCGTTTTTGCTTCGGTGCTTTTCGGTTGGCCGGCAGTCTTAGAACCTTCCGACGGCGCGGCAGCCACCGTCGCCGCAATTGGCTGATTAGGCCTAGCATGAAAAGCACTTACCGCACCCATCGCCGGAAACTGAAAGAGTAATGCGGCCACCGCCAGAATCATTCGCGTCGCTCCCTAATACCCTTATTTCAATAGAGCGACGCGCTTTAGAGCAATGGTACACGGAAGGCAATTTGCCGGTACTCCCGGCCGACTTGAAATAGTACCAATGGTGCCCGGGTACTTCAGTGGGGTTATTCCTGGCGGGTTGCGACCTCGCTGAGAGGTTCCTTCACTACGTCAAGAGTGCGTCGGAGGTCATCCTCAGTGTGTGCTGCTGAGACGAACAGCGCTTCGAATTGCGATGGCGCGAACAGAATGCCGCGCTTAAACATGGCATGGAAGAATGCGGCGTAAAGCTGCGTGTCTGATGTTTTCGCGTCTGCATAATCGTTGACGGGCTGCCGGGTAAAAAACACGGTGGCGAGCGTGCCGGTTGCATTGACCTGCGCTGCTACGCCCAACGCCTGAATGGTCGCACGAAGCTGGTCGACGAACTTCTCGGCGCGAGCGTTCAATTGGTTATAGAAATCCGGCGCTTGAAGCAGCTTCAACGTTTCGATTCCCGCCGCCATCGCCAACGGATTGCCGGAAAGCGTCCCAGCCTGATAAACCGATCCGAGCGGCGCGACGTGATTCATAATATCTGCCCGCCCGCCGTATGCAGCAACCGCCAGGCCGCCGCCAATAATTTTTCCGAGCGTTGTGAGATCAGGGGCAATTCGCTGAATAGTCTGCGCTCCACCATAGCACAAACGAAATCCCGTAATCACCTCGTCAAAAATCAGCAAAGCGCCTGCGCGCGTTGTGATTTCGCGAAGTCCAGCAAAAAATCCTTCTGACGGAAGAACAACACCCATATTCGCCGCGATCGGCTCGACGATTACTGCCGCTATTTTATTCGCGTGCGCGGCGAAAATTCTCTCCACTGCTGGAAGGTCGTTATATGGTGCGTTCAGCGTAAGTGCAGCAAGCGCGGCAGGCACACCTGGACTCGACGCGATTCCTAAAGTAGCGAGCCCGGACCCAGCTTCGGACAGAAAACTGCCAGCGTGCCCGTGGTAACAGCCTTCGAATTTCAAGATCAGATCGCGCTTTGTGAATGCGCGCGCCAAGCGCACCGCCGACATGGTGGCTTCCGTGCCAGAGCTCACAAATCGCAGTTTTTCAATCGAGGGAATCGCAGATCGGATGCGCTCGGCCAGTTCCACTTCGAGCTCAGTGGTTATGCCATAGCTAGTTCCGCGTGCGGCCTGATCCTGAATAGCCTTGACGATCACAGGATGCGCATGCCCGAGAATCGACGCGCCCCACGAACCAATGAAATCGATATACTCGCGGCCTTCTGCATCCCACAAGCGCGCGCCCGAACCATGCTCAATAATTGGCGGCTCGCCGCCGACGGATTTGAACGCACGCACGGGGCTGTTCACACCGCCGACCAGAACATCCGCTGCGCGGCGCAGAATGTCATCAGTTTTTGCAACTTTGGATGTCGTTGGAATGCCCATTGCGGATTTCTTAGCAGGCCTTCAGCCAGCGAGCCACGTCTTTGGCGTGATACGTCAGAACAATACCGGCTCCGGCACGCTGAATCGAGGTCATGATTTCAAGGACGACGCGCTTCTCGTCAATCCAGCCGTTTTGCGCCGCGGCTTTCACCATGGCGTATTCTCCGCTGACGTTATACGCGGCCACGGGCACATCGAAAGCTTCGCGCACGCGATGAACAACGTCGAGATACGGCAGCGCCGGCTTCACCATGATGATGTCCGCGCCTTCTTCGAGGTCGAGCGCAACTTCTTTCAAGGCTTCGCGCGCATTCGCGGGATCCATCTGATAGCTGGCGCGGTCACCAAATTGCGGCGCGGACTGCGCTGCTTCGCGGAACGGCCCGTAAAAGCCCGAACAGTATTTCGCCGCATAAGAGAGGATTGCGGTATCGGCAAATCCGTTGACATCAAGCCGTTTGCGAATCGCCGCGACGCGGCCGTCCATCATGTCGGAAGGCGCAACCATATGCGCGCCTGCGCGTGCGTGCGAAAGCGCCATCTCAGCAAGAAGTTCGAGCGTGCGGTCATTCGCAACCTGTTTGTCCTCAATCACGCCGCAGTGCCCGTGGCTGGTGTATTCGCAGAGACAAACATCCGTGATCACCAGCAGCTCCGGTCGCGCCTTGCGAATCACCTCGATCGCTCGTTGTACCACGCCAGTCGCCGCGTAGCCTTCCGTTCCAAGTTCATCCTTGTGTTCCGGCAGGCCGAACAGAATTACTGCGGGAATGCCTAGATCAGCCACTTCGCGCGCTTCTTCGACAAGTTTGTCCACGGATTGTTGCGCGACGCCCGGCATGGAGCTGACTTCCGTTCGAACGCCGCTACCCGGGCAAACGAACATGGGATAGACCAGCCCTGCCGTCGAGAGTCGCGTTTCGCGGACGAGGTTTCGCATTGCCTCGCTTGCGCGCAACCGTCTGGGACGATGCGTCGGAAACGTCATACTGCCTTTGCTCCTTCAGGCCGATGGCCCATGCTCTTCAGGTAACTTACAATTGCCTCAGCGAGCAGTTTCGCGTCCGGTTCGGTTGACTCAACGGCGCACGCAACGCCAACCGCGCGAATCGCCGCCGCTGTTGTAGGTCCAATCGCCGCGAAAACTGACGTTTTGGCTAACCGCTTCAAATTGTCCAGACCCGCCGCGCGCGCAAAATTCTCAAATGCCGAAGGACTCGCAAATACGAAGCAATCGGCACCGTCGCGCACAACTTCTGCGAATTGGGTTCCGCCAAGCGTCTTCGGGCTGCAAGTCTGATAAGCAGCGACCGCCGTAACCTCTGCACCGGCTTCTCGCAGCACTTCCGTCCAGTCCGTCGCGCCACGATCGCGAAGGGACAAATCGCTTCGCGGAACGAGAATCTTCATCCCTGCAACGCCGCGCAAGAATCCCGCCGTTGCATTCTTAACTTCCATTCCCGCAACACTGCGAACCGAGTCCTTGAAGCTGCCTGCGAAGCTTCTGCCTGTTCCCGGACTGGGCACAAAGTCTACCGAGAAGCCCTCTGCAGAAGTCGCCTCCGCGGTCGCCGGCCCAATTGCGGCAATTCGAGGACGTGAGTTTCCGCTCTGCGCGGGACTCGTGCCAAGAGCGCGCATGCGGCGCGCAAAATACCGGGCTGCGTTCTGACTGGTGAAGAGAATCCAGGCGAAGTCGCTCATCGCGCGAATCGCACCGTCGAGCGCAGCCGTATCCTCCGGCTCGCGAAACTCGACGCAAGGCAATTCGATAATGTGGACGGCAGCGCCAAACGCGTTCTTCAATTCGGCGCGAAGACTTTCATTCTGGCCGGGCGCGCGCGTGATGACGATGCGCCTGGGCGCGAGTGCCTCGCTATCGGCCACCGGAGCTCCTTCCTGCCCATCGCAGCAAACGGTCGGCTCCCGCATCGAGCAACTCACGCGCAAGCCCGCGGCCCAGCGATTGAGCTTCCGCGCTCGTCTGGCAATTTGTCGCAGTGGTTCGCCGAAGTGATTCTGCGCCATCCGGAGACAGTACACATGCATCGAGTTTCATCGTGCCATTTTCCATACGTGCCCAGGCACCAAGCGGCACAGTGCATCCGCCTTGAAGCTCATCCTGCAATGCACGTTCACAAGTCACCGCTAGCACAGTGGCCTGATGTTCGAACTTGTCCAGAAACGGCGTGTACAAGTCTCGGTCAGCTTCAAAATACTCGATTCCCAAAGCGCCTTGCCCGGGCGCCGGAAGCATCACATCGGACGACAGCGTCTCTGCGATGCGCGAAGTCAGACTTAATCGCCCGATCCCTGCCTTCGCAACGACGATGGCATCGTACTCTCCCGCGTCGAGCTTTCGCAGCCGTGTGTCAACATTTCCACGGAGACCGACCACTTCGAAATCCGGGCGAAAATTCCTGAGTTGCGAAGCCCGCCGGACGCTGCTTGTCCCGATGCGTGCGCCTCGCCGAAGTTTCGCGAGAGTTTCGCCACCACGCGAAATCAGGCAGTCGCGTGGATCCTCGCGCTCAAACACAACATAAACCCTGCATACGTCGCAAAAATCTGTCGGCACATCTTTCATGCTGTGCACCGCGAAATCGACGCGGCCATCCAGAATCGCGTCTTCGATTTCCTTGATAAAAATTCCTTTCCCTCCCACATCGGGAATGCTCGCCGCAGAAAATTGATCGCCCGTGGTCTTGATGACCACAAGCTCCGACTCGATCCCCAATTCTTGCATGAGCCGCCCGCGAACGTACTCCGCTTGCCAGAGCGCGAGTTTGCTGCCCCGCGTCCCGATGCGCAGCGGCTTCAAGGCTTCTCCTTGTCGTCCGAATCTGACAAGCCAAAGAGTTCGCGCAACGCCGCGAACCCTTCCACGGGCCGGCGCAACTTGCGCTCGCGGCGCAAATGCGAAGCGGGAAGATCAATAATCCGATCGATCAGTTCCTGCGTGAGCTTTTCCAGGCGTTGGCGATCTTCGCTGGAGGCTTGGTTCGCGCCACCGAGATGCGTCGCGATCAGAGACTGCCGCTCGCCTTCAAGCCGTTTGCGCAGCGCTTCAATCAACCCGGCACCTTCAATGCTGGATTGCCACGCCAGGAATTTGTTCACGTGCTCGTCCACGATAGCCTCGGCGCGCGGCACCTCCGCTTCGCGGGCTTTTTTATTCTGCGCGACGATCTCTCCAAGGTGGTCCACGTTGAACAGGTAAACATTGTAAACGCCCTCGACCTCCGGCTCGACGCTGCGTGGCACGCTTAGGTCAATGATACAGATCGCGCGTCCACCTCGCGCGAGCATCGCGCGCTCCAGCATCAGACGAGTCAGCACATGTGAAGAACCAGACACGGACATCACAATAATGTCGGGCGAGTCCAGCGCCGTTTCCAACGAGCCCCATTCGGAAGCTTTTCCGCCCGTGCGGAGTGCAAGCTCTTCGGCACGCGCAAACGACCGGTTGACCACTTCTAATCCGCCGATGCCGCGTGCGCGAAGATTTTCCATTACCTGCTCGGCGACAGCTCCAGCACCGACAATCAGCGCAGTGTGACCCTTCAAGTCGCCAAAGATTCGCTCGGCAAGCTTCACCCCCGCCACAGCCACAGAGACAGGCCTCGTACCGATCTCCGTTTCCGCGCGGACTCGCTTTCCAACTTCGAGCGCACCTTGAAACAATCGGTTTAGCACCGGACCAGTCGATCCGTTGCTCAGTGCGCGGTTGTACGCTTCGCGAACTTGCCCCAGAATCTCCGCCTCGCCCAGCATCATCGAATCCAGCCCGCTGGCCACGCGGAACAAATGTCTCGCCGCGTCGCGCCCCGCATGCCGGTAAATTCGCCCGTTCAGTTCGCGGAGTGAAAGCTTGTGAAACTCACTGAAATAGGAGACGAGCGCGTTCGGAAGCGTCTCGCCTGATTCTTCAGCCACTCCGTACAACTCGCTGCGGTTGCAAGTCGACACAACTACAGCTTCCTCGATCACTCCCGACTGACATAATTCCGTGGCCGCACGCAGCGCTTGCTCGGGAGTGAAGGCGACTCGTTCGCGAAGTTCGACCGGCGCGGTGAGGTGGTTGCAGCCAATCAGCGCCAGTGCAGCGCGCCCGCGAAACGCGGTTTGCCTATCATCGCTAATCGAATCGATCGTCATCAGAAGAACCGATGAAATCCTGTGAAGTAGAGATTCACAATCGTGTAGCTGAAAAGCACAATCACAAAGTTACATGCGCAAACGCTCGCCGCACGCGCGCCCCGCCACGTTGGCGCGTGAACGATGCGGAGATAGATTGCGTAAACCGCGAGGACCACAAGCGTCGCCAGCACTTTCGGATCAGCCATCGCAAAATGCCCCGTGAGGCGATGTTCCCACACAAAACCCAAAGTTGTTCCAATGGCCAAAGCCACCAGTCCAACCCACACGCTTGAACGGCTCATGCGTTCCAGCACATCCAGCGCCGGAAAACGCCAGAATGCGAGCCCCGGTCGCCCGCGTCGCAACACGCGATTCTGAACGAGATAAATCAAACTCAGCAGAAAAGAAATCGCGAAGGCCGCGTACGCAAGAATCCCGATCGTAATGTGGAACGCAAACAGCACGCCATTGGCTGCAGGTTGGCTGTGCACGCGAGCGGGCGCGACCACCATGGCAACCACAAGCCACAGAATCACGAATGGCACAACAAACGAGCCTACAGCGCGGCGGCGATGGTACGTCTCGAGGCCCAGATACGTGACCGCAAGCAGCCACGCGAAGAGCGACATCGATCCGTACAAATCGTCGTACGGTATTG
>Ga0126371_10000601_pt1 | contig 29851 bp, 28 predicted proteins | sample PanSoiMetaPlot_4_FD_110145 | JGI IMG/M metagenome (GOLD analysis project Ga0126371, IMG submission 110145) | Tropical forest soil microbial communities from Panama - MetaG Plot_4 | ecosystem: Environmental > Terrestrial > Soil > Tropical forest > Bulk soil | place: Panama | collected 2016-02-17 | reverse complement strand
CGAAGGCGGCGAGCCGCTCGTAGGCGGGCACGCCCTGCCAGCGGAACGCGAGCGCGATCTCACGCTCCGGCTCGACGTCGAACGCGACGATATGGCCGCGGATCGCGCGCGCGACGGCGTCGGGGTCGATCGTCTCGGTGCAGACGTAAGGCGGCTGCAGGACCTGCAGGTTGCGCCGCGGCAGCAGCACGCCGGGGGTCGAGATGTAGCTCGTGTTGCCGGAGAGCTGCACGCTGTACTCGGAAGCGCCGAGGGCGGTCGCGCGGATGCATTCGCCGGCCGTGAGCAGCGGCCATGGCAGCGCGCCGCGATCGAGGCGCGCGCGGATGGCATGGCCGAGCCGGCGCCCCATGTCGCCGAAATCGCGGGTCTCGCGGCCGTAGACGTATTCGCCGACGCCACCCGAGAACATCACGCCGTCGATGCGATCCAGATCGGCGATCGGGTCGGTCAGATAGAGATGCGCGATGTCGTGCGGCAGCGGGCGTGCCGTGATGGCGGCGACCAGGGCGTCGGCCATCGCGCCCGCGACCTTGTCCATGTCGGCGCCGGCGGCGTGGGCGCCGCGCTCCCAGGAAAAGCCGGCGCGCCTGGCATGATGGCGTCCCGCCGGATCGAGGCGGACGATGGCGCCGCGCTCATCCACGACCTGCAGCCGCCCGCCGACATGCACGGCCGCGGTCGCGACCACCTTGCCGTTCTCGATGACGGCGAGCTTGGTGGTGCCGCCGCCGATGTCGACGTTGAGGATGCGCCTGCCCTCCTCGCTCGACACGCGGGCGGCGCCGGAGCCGTAGGCGGCGAGCATCGACTCCATGTGGTGGCCCGCGGTGGCGCAGACGAAGTCGCCGCCCTTCTCGGCAATCACCGCCGCGATCGCCTGGGCGTTCTCGCGCCGCAGCGCCTCGCCGGTGAGGATCACCACGCCGGTGTCGATCTCCTGCGGCGCCACGCGGGCGGCCGCGTAGGCGTCGTCGATGATCGCGCCGAGGCCGCGCTCGTCGATGCGCTCCTCGCTCGCATAGGGCGTGAGCGCGACCGGCGACTGGAACAGCGTCTCGCGCGAGACCACGTAGTAGCGGCTGGTCAGCTCCTCGCCGAGCCGGCGCAGGTTGACGCGGGAGAAGATCACCTGCGTGCCCGACGAGCCGATGTCGATGCCGACCGTCATCAGCGAGACGTGGTCGGCGATCCAGATCGGGTTCTCTTCCAGCGGCAGCTCGTCCGGAAAATCGTGGTCATGGTCGGCATAGCCGTCGTGGGTGTGCGCGAGATCGATGCCGTAGGTGTGGTCGGCGAGCGTGTGGCCCGGCTTTGCGGGCTCGGCGGGCTCGTTCTTCTTGGGCTCGTCGGAGCCAGGCATTACGCAACCTCCGTCAAAGAAGGGCTTGCCTTAGCATGGGGTATGCACTTATTCATCATCCGTCTTACTCTTCTCCTCGATCGCAATGAGGTTCTGCCATGCGCCGCGCCCTGCTCGCCACCGCTCTCGTCCTGGTGCCGACCCTCGCATTCGCCCACCCGGGCCTGCCGGGGCACACCCACGGTTTCGCCGACGGCGTGCTGCATCCTCTCACCGGCATCGACCACATCCTCGCCATGGTGGCGGTCGGCCTCTTTGCGGCGCAACTCGGCGGGCGGGCGCTGTGGCTGGTGCCGGCGAGCTTCGTCGCCATGATGGCGGCCGCCGGCGTCGCAGGCATGAGCGGCGTCACGCTGCCGCTGACCGAGACCGGCATTGCGCTGTCGATCATCGCGCTCGGCGGCGTGATCGCGCTGCGCGTCTCGATGCCGCTCGCGGCCGCGATGGCGATGGTCGGCTTCTTCGCGGTGTTCCACGGCTACGCCCATGGCATCGAGGCGCCCGAGAACGCGTCGGGGTTCCTCTATGGCGCCGGCTTCGTCGCCGCGACCGCGCTGCTGCACGCCGCGGGCATCGGCATCGGGCTCGCGCTCGGCCGGCTCGAGGGCGCGGGCCGGACGCTGATCCGCGTGGCCGGCAGCCTCGCGGCGGTGATCGGCGTCGTGTTGCTGGCGGGCGCCGTCTGACGCCGCGCGCAGCCTAGCGTTTCTCGCGTCATGGCCGGGCTCGTCCCGGCCATCCCCGTTTTTGGGCCAAAGAAAGACGTGGATGCCCGGGACATAGGCGAGCGAAGCGACGGCGTTCTTCGAACGGCTATGCCCGGGCATGACGATGCAAGGGCTCACGCCGCCTTCGGCGGCAGATCCGCCAGCTCCGCCTGATAGGCCGAATCCATCTTCGGCGTGAGGCCGTTCTTCGCCAATTCGTCGGCGAACAGGGTGCGGATCTCCGCCTTCTCGTCGGCGTAGTCGATCTGGTCGCCGCCGATGCGGCGGCTGATCCACGCCTTCGGCACGCCCTGGCCGTTGCGGATCGACACCACCTCGTGCTTGAAGGCGAGGTAGCGCGCCGGCGTGGTGCCGGTGTTGAAGTGCTGATGCATCCACATATTGGGCGGCACGATCATGCTGCCGACGTGCCAGTCGTAGCGGCGCGGCTCCTCGCCCTCCGGCCACATCAGCGAATAGCCCTCGCCGTTGAGGATGATGACGTGCGCGCCCGGCCCGTGGCAGTGGCCCTTCTTGTAGGTGCCGATCGGGAACTGGGAGATGTGGCTGTTCATCGAGCCCTTGGCCATGTTGAAGCGGATGTGGCCGCCGCCGGCGCCGCGCTCCTTGGCGCTGATCAGCGGCAGGTTGACCGCGTCGGCGACGAAGTTGGTCTGCAGCAGCAGGCCCTTCTGCTCGCCCTTGGCGGAAAAGTAGTCGGGCTCGCCGTTGAAGCGGCCCCTGAAGTCGTGGCTCGTGCCGAAGACGAAGTCGATGTCCTCATAGAGGTTGATCACCGGCGGGCCGTTGGTCACCGCGACGAAGCGCGCCGGCTCGCGGCCGGAGCCGTTGAAGTGCTGGTGCCAGGCGTTGAGCGGGATCGCGAACAGCGCGCCCGCCTTCCACTCGAAGGTGATGCGGTGGCCGGCGTCGTTCCAAACCGTGGTCGAGCCGCGGCCGTCGAGCACCAGGATCATCTCCTCGAACAGCTGCCGGTGCGGCTCGAGCTTCCTGCCGGGCGGGATCTCGCACACATAGCAGTCGTTCGACGTGCGCGACGCCTCGTGGTTGATGAAGACGAAGTTGCCGCCGCGGCGCGGCCAGGGCTTGAGCTCGACGGTGTGCAGGCTCGGCACGTAGTGGGCGCCGATGATGTCGAGGCCCTCGCCGCGGATGAAGCGCGTGTACGGCGTGTCCTTCTCGGTGGCGAATTTTTTCGCCATCTCGTCCGATACGAGGGCGTTCTTGATGAGCGCGGTCATGGGAGCCTCCGGAATTTTTCGAATTTTCAGATTTCGATGACGACTTTGCCGTTCTCGACCGAGGTCGGATAGGTCTTCATCGGAATCATGCACGGCGGCGAGACGACCTCGCCGGTGCGGATGTTGAACTGGCCGTTGTGGAAATTGCACTCGACGACGTCACCCTCGATGTAACCCTCCGACAGCGAGCCGGGCCCGTGCGTGCAATTGTCGTCCATCACATAGAACTCGCCGTCGACGTTGAACACCGCGAGCGTCAGCCCGTTGGTCTCGACCTTGAGCGCGGCGCCTTCGGCCACCTCGCCGGTCGCGCACAGTTCCACCTTCTCGGTCATGCCTTCTCGACTCGCTCCCGATGGTCCACAGTAACCACATCAATTGACGGGTTTCGGCGCGCTGTGTAGCGTGTTTTCTATCAGCGGAACAGCGTTCCGTATAGAAGAACAACATGCGGCGCGCCGGCGCTGCCTCACCATATAGGCTCCATAGGCTCGGGTGCAGGCTGCCGAACCGACGCAGGCGCGCGACGCGCCGAACGAACGAGGCCTCCCATGCTGCGCAAGGAACAGAACGACCTGTTGACCCAGACCGGCCCGGGCACGCCGATGGGCGATCTCTTTCGCCGCTCGTGGCAGCCCGTGCTGCTCGCCGAGGAACTGCCGGAGAACGAATGCCCGCCGGTGCGGGTGAAAATCCTGTCCGAGCGCCTACTCGCCTTTCGTGACAGCCACGGCCGCCTCGGCCTGATCGACGAGTTCTGCGCCCACCGCGGCGTGTCGCTGTGGTTCGGCCGCAACGAGGAGGCGGGCCTGCGCTGCCCCTATCACGGCTGGAAGTACGACGTGACCGGCCAGTGCATCGACGTGCCTTCCGAGCCGGTCGAGAGCGGCTACTGCCAGAAGATCAAGCTCAAGTCCTATCCGCTGATCGAGAAGGGCGGCGTGCTGTGGGCCTATCTCGGCCCGCCCGACAAGAAGCCGCCGGAGCCCTCCTACGAGTTCGCCACCGTGCCGGAGAAGCATCGCTTCGTCAGCAAGCGCTGGCAGGAGTCGAACTGGCTGCAGGCGATGGAGGGCGGCATCGATTCGAGCCACGTCTCGTTCCTGCACCGCGGCGACCTGCACAACGATCCCCTGTTCAAGGGCGCCCGCGGAAACCAGTACAATCTCGGCGACGCGCGGCCGGTGTTCGAGGTGGTCGAGAGCCCCGGCGGTCTCTACATCGGCGCGCGCCGCAATGCCGAGAATGGCCACTACTACTGGCGCATAACGCCGTGGGTGATGCCGGCCTTCACCATGATCGCGCCGCGCGGCAACCATTCGGTGCACGGCCATTTCTGGGTGCCGATCGACGACCAGAACTGCTGGACCTGGAGCTTCGACTATCACCCGATCCGCGAGCTCGACGCAGCCGAGGTACAGGCGATGCGCGACGGCAAGGGCATCCACGTCACCTACGTGCAGGGCTCCTTCCGGCCGTCGGCGAACAAGGACAACGACTATCTGATGGACCGCAAGGCGCAGAAGGAGGGCCGCTACTACAGCGGCATCGCCGGCATCGCGATGCAGGACGCCTCGCTGCAGGAGAGCATGGGGCCGATCATCGACCGCACCAAGGAGAACCTGGTCTCCACCGACAACGGCATCATCATGGCGCGCCATCGCCTGATGCGCGCCGCCAAGGCGCTGGCCGAGAAGGGCATCACGCCGCCGGGGGTCGATCCCGAGCACCAGAAGGTGCGCTCGGTCGCGATCGTGCTGCCGCACGACGTGCCCTACAAGGAAGGCGCCAAGGAAGCGCTGATCGCAAAGCCCGGCGTCGCGCCCGCCTCGGTCTGATCATGGCGAGCGAAAGCGCACGGATGGCGTCGGCGGCGGAAGCGCGCTTCCGCATCGACGCGCCCAACTCGAAGCCGCGCGCCATCAAGATCATCGCGCTCGATCGGAGCAGCGAGACCGTGGTGAAGCGGCTCGCGCAGGCGACCTGGAACCGGGCGAGCTTCTTCACCGCCTCGGCGTTCGCGAGCGCGCCGCAGCCGGCGGGCAGCTTCTCGATGACCGGCTGGCTGAGCGACGTCGCGGGTCGCACCAAGGACCTGATGGACGAGGTCGCCAGCGCCGACCTCGTCGTGATGGTGGCGACCGCCGGCGAAAATGCATCGGCTGCCGCGATCATCGGCGAGGCGGCGAGCGCCAAGCGGGTCAACACGACGGGGCTGATCGTCGGCAGCGCCGGCGTCTCCGACGAGGCGCTGGCGAAGACGCTGGCGCAGCTTCGCCCATGGTCCCTGATGCTCGTCATCGCAAATGCGGACGACTACATCGAGGACATGCTGACGGCGCTGCGGGCGTGAATGCGTTTCTTCGTCAGGGCCGGGCTTGTCCCGGCCATCCACGTCTTCGGGCCTTGCGGGAGAGGAAGACGTGGATGCCCGGGACAACCCGGGGCATGACGGTCTCGTCATCCCCGATGCCCCAGGCTCGCCGAAATAGCCTCTGCGGTTTCGATCACATGCGGCGTGAACACCGTCACGATCTTCTTCGACAGCCGGCTGACCGGGCCGGCGACGCCGACCGCCGCGACCACCTCGGCGGCATCATTGCGGATCGGCGCCGCGATACAGCGCACCCCGATCTCGCTCTCCTCGTCCTCGACCGCGCAGCCCTTCTGGCGCACGGCGTCGAGCGCCTTCATCAGCAAGTCGGGGTCCGTGATGGTCTGCGGCGTGCGCGCATGAAGTCCGCGCCTGATCACCGCCTGCACCACCTCGGGCGGGCGAAACGCCAGGATCGCCTGTCCCTCGGCGGTGCAATGGGCGGGCTTGCGCAGGCCGAGGTCGGAGCGCATGCGGATCGCTTGCGTGCTCTCGAGGAAATAGACGTACATGATCTCGGTGCCGTCGAGGATCGCGAGATGCACGGTCTCGTTGGTCTTCTGGCGCAGCGAGAAGAGCAACGGCCGCGCCACCTCGGACACGTTCATGCGCCGGCGCACCAGGGTGCCGAGGCGAAACAGCGCGATGCCGAGCCGGTATTTTCCGGTGGCGCGATCCTGCTCCAGCAGGTTCTCCGAGACGAGAGTCGTGGCCAGCCGATGGGCGGTACTCTTGGCGACGCCGAGGCGCTTCGCCAGCGCGCTGATGCCGATCTCGACCTCGTCCTCGGAGAACGCCTTGAGCAGCTCGATCGCGGTCGCGACCGAGGACAGCCGGCGGCGCCCGTCCGCATCCTTCGCTCTGTCCGGCCTGGAATCCATGTGAAACTCGTGCCGGGTCGACGCGACCCGTGGCGGGTACCATGTCAAATGGGCCGCCGCGCCACAAGAACGCAAGCGGGCATCGCATGACGACGGCGCGCAACATCGTGGTCATCGGCGGCGGCCCGGCGGGCGTGTTCGCGGCCATCAATGCCCGGAAACCGGCCCCGGCGGCGACCGTCACGCTCGTGACCGACGAAGCGTGCGAGCCATACGAGAAGCCGCCGCTGTCCAAGGCCGTGCTGCTCGGCAAGGCGGCCCCGCACGACGCCCCGATCGCCGGACCGCAGGGGCTGGCGGGCCACGGTGTCATCGTCGCGCGCGAGGCGACCTGCACCGCGATCGACCGGGCCGCGCGGCAGATCGCGACCGCCGGCGGCAGGCGCCTGCCCTATGACGCGCTGGTGCTCGCGACCGGCTCGCAGGTACGCGAAATACCCGCGCTGCCGCCCGGCATGCCGCGCGTCCACTATCTGCGCACCGAGGGGCAGGCGCGCGCGCTCGCGGCCGAACTCAAGGTCGCGCAGCACCTCGTCGTCATCGGTGGCGGGCTGATCGGGCTCGAGGTCGCTTCCTCGGCCGCGGCGCTCGGCGTGCGCATCACGGTGCTCGAGATGCTGCCGCGCATCCTCGCCCGGATGTGCGACGAGGAGACCGGCGCGCGCATCGCGGAAGCCCACAGCCGTCGCGGCGTCGACCTGCGCGTCGGCACTGCGCTCGCGGCGGCGCAGGCCGCGGCCGATGGCCGCATCGCGATCACGACCGGCGGCGGCGAGACGCTTCTTGCCGACATCGTGGTGGTCGGCACCGGCGCCAAACCGGATGACCGGCTCGCCGCGGCCGCAGGCATCAAATGCGATCAGGGCATCGTGGTGGACGAATATTGCCGCACGTCAGATCCGGCGATCTTCGCGGCGGGCGACGTGGTGCGCTTTCCGGGGCCACACGGGCTGGTGCGGCTGGAGGACTGGCGGCACGCGCAGAACCAGGGCGCGGTGGCGGGCCGCAATGCGGCGGGCGCGAGCGACGTCTATCGCAGCGTCCCGTCGTTCTGGTCCGAGCAGTACGATCTCTATATCCAGGGCGTCGGCTGGCCCGCACCGGACGCGCCGCGCATACGGCGGCCGATGGCCGCTAACAGCATGCTGAGCTTCGAGACCGACGGCGCGCACATCACGGCTGCACTGGGCATCAATACGCAGCGCGACATCGCGACCGTTCGGCGGCTGATCGAGCGGCGCATTGCGGTCGATCCGGCGGTGCTCGCCGATCCGGCGCGGCCGCTCGCCGAAATGCTCAAAGCAAAAGCGTAAGAAGAAACGAGGCCACCATGCACGACGTCCCTGGCAGTCATTGGCACGAGCCCACCGCGGGCAAGCGTGCCGGCTTCGGCAAGTTCGGACGGCCGAAAACGCCGTACGACCTGTTCATCGAGTCCGAAGGCATCCCCATCTTCCGCGACATCGGCGTTAGCAAGGTGCAGAACCTGCCGCTCGCCCCGTGGAAGCGCATGGGCGGCCGCGGCACCTACATCCAGCTCCACGGCACCGAAGGGAAGTGGGGCTCCTACGTGGTCGAGGTGCCAGGCGCCGGCGCGCTCAACGCGGAGAAGCATCTCTACGAAGAGATCTACTACGTGGTGGAGGGCCGCGGCAGCACGGAGGTCTGGCTCGACAACGACAGCAGGAAGCACGTGTTCGAATGGCAGGCCGGGTCGATGTTCTCGATTCCGGTCAATGCGTGGCACCGCATCGTCAACGCGAGCTCCGCACCCGCGCTGCTGCTCGGCGGCACCACGGCACCGAACCTGATGAACCTGATCAACAATGTGGGCGCGATCTTCGACTGCCCCTACCAGTTCCGCGACCGCTTCTCCGGCGCCGACGACTTCTACAAGTACAAGGACGACATCGAGCCCGATCCGGTGCGCGGGCTTGCCATGCGGCGCACCAACTTCATTCCCGACATCGTCAACTGCGACCTGCCGCTCGACAACCGCCGCTCGCCCGGCTACCGCCGGGTCGAGCCGTTCATGACCGGCAACACCTTCTACCTGTGGATCGCCCAGCACGAGAACGGCCGCTACTCGAAGGCGCATGCGCACACCTCAGCCGCGGTGCTGATCTGCCTCAAGGGCAAGGGCTACACCTACACGTGGCCGGAGCAGGCCGGCGTCAATCCGTGGAAGGACGGCAAGAGCAACCTGATCAAGCGGGTCGACTACGAGCCGGTCGGCATGGTGTCGGCGGCGCCGGGCGGCGCGCGCTGGTTCCACCAGCATTTCGGCGTGTCGAAGGATCCGCTGCGGCTCACCGCCTGGTTCGGGCCGAACTCGCCCGGCCGCGAGCCGGGCCCGCCCGGCGAGATCCACACCGACTACACCGGCATGGACATTCCGGAGGGCGGCACCGCCATCCCGTACTGGATGGAGGATCCGTTCATCGCCAAGGAATACACCGAGACGCTGAGACGCAACGGCGCCGAAAACCGGATGGATCCTCAGTTCTACGACAAGAATTACAAGGGCGAGCTGCCGAAAGAGTGATCGTGGCCCGCAGGCCTCCCCCCGCTTTCGCGGGGGTTCAACCCGGGCTACGACAGCGGAAAGATTTGAGGAGTACCCGCCATGCATGATGTCCCCGGCAGCCATTGGCACGAGCCCACCGCCGGCAAGCGCGCCGGCTTCGGCAAGTTCGGCCGGCCGAAGACGCCGTACGACCTTTTCATGGAATCGGAGGGGATCCCGGTCTTCCGCGACATCGGCGTGAGCAAGGTGCAGAACCTGCCGCTCGCGCCGTGGAAGCGGCTGGGCGGCAAGGGCACCTACATCCAGCTCCACGGCACCGAGGGCAAATGGGGCTGCTACGTCGTCGAGGTGCCGGGCGCCGGCGCGCTCAACGCCGAGAAGCACATCTACGAGGAGATCTACTACGTCGTCGAGGGCCGCGGCACCACCGAGGTATGGCTCGACAATGATTCGAAGCGCCACGTGTTCGAATGGCAGAAGGGCTCGCTGTTCTCGATTCCGGTGAACGCGTGGCACCGCATCGTCAATGCGAGCTCGTCGCCGGCGCTGCTGCTCGGCGGTACCACCGCGCCGAACCTGATGAACTTGATCAACAATGTGGGCGCGATCTTCGACTGCCCGTATCAGTTCCGCGACCGCTTCTCGGGCGCCGACGACTTCTACAAGTACAAGGACGACATCGAGCCCGATCCGGTCCGCGGCCTGGCGATGCGGCGCACCAACTTCGTGCCCGACATCGACAACTGCGACTTGCCGCTCGACAACCGCCGTTCGCCGGGTTTCCGTAGGGTCGAGCCGTTCATGACCGGCAACACCTTCTACCTGTGGATCGGCCAGCACGAGAACGGCCGCTATTCGAAGGCGCATGCGCACACCTCGGCCGCCGTCCTCATCTGCATCAAGGGCAAGGGCTACACCTACACGTGGCCGGAGCGGCTCGGCGTCAATCCGTGGAAGGACGGCAACGAGAGCCAGATCAAGCGGGTCGACTACGAGCCGGTCGGCATGGTGTCGGCGGCGCCGGGCGGCGCGCGCTGGTTCCACCAGCACTTCGGCGCGTCGAAGGAGCCGCTGCGGCTCACCGCCTGGTTCGGCCCGCACAATCCGGGTCGCGAGCCCGGCCCGCCCGGCGAGCAGCACATCGACTACACCGGCATGGACATCACCGAGGGCGGCTCAGCGATCCCGTACTGGATGGAGGATCCGTTCATCGCCAGGGAATACACCGAGACGCTCAAGCGCAACGGTGCGTCGAACCGCATGGACCCGCAGTTCTACGACAAGGACTACAAGGGCGAATTGCCGAAGGAATGAGCGTGAATCACGTTGCCACCGTCATGCCCGGGCTTGTCCCGGGCATCCACGTCTTTGCCACGCATGGAGACGTGGATGGCCGGGACATCGGCGAGCGACCCGCCTTCGCTCGCGGCGCGAGCTACGGAACGGGTTTGAGTCCGCCGAAGCGCGGAGCGCGTAGGCGGAAGCGACGCCGTTCTTCGGACGGCTATGCCCGGTTATGATGAAGGGGGGAATTGAACAATGCCCGTGATCGAACAAGGCGCCGAGGGCGAGCGCATCTTCTTTTCCTCGACCGGCCGCTCGCTGGAAGGCGAGGACGAGATCTGCGTGCTGAGCGTCGGCGTCGACATCGGCTCGTCGACTTCGCATCTCGTCTTCTCGCGCATCGTGCTGGAGCGGCTCGACTCGCGCTACGTCGTGACCGAGCGCGAGTCGTTCTACCAGTCCGATATCCTGCTCACGCCCTACGCGTCGGCGGACGAGATCGATGCCGAGGCGCTCGGCGAATTCATCCGCAAGCAATACGACAGCGCCATGGTCGATCCCGAGGAGATCGACGCGGGCGCCCTGATCCTCACGGGCGTCGCGGTCCGCCGCAGCAATGCGCGCCGCATCGGCGAGCTCTTTGCCGCGCAGGCCGGCAAGCTCGTCGCGGTGAGTGCGGGCGACAGCCTGGAGACCGTGATGGCGGCGTACGGGTCGGGCGCGGTTGCGCGCTCGATCCGCGACGAGGCCACCGTGATGAACGTCGACGTCGGCGGCGGGACCGCCAAGATCGCGGTGGCGCAGAACGGCGAGGTGATCGCGATCACGGCCGCCGATGTCGGCGCACGGCTCGTGTGCATCGATGCGGAGCGCAAGGTGGTGCGCCTCGAGGAGGCGGGCCGGCGCTTCGCCGCGGATCTCGGGCTGCGGCTCGCGACCGACGACGAGCTAAGCGAAGCGAATGCGCGCGCGCTCGCGGCCGCGATGGCGGATCGCCTGTTCGAGGCGATGCGCGGCGGCGCGCCGAGGCTCGGCCAGACCGGCCTGTTGCGGCTCGATCCCCTGACCTACCGCGGCCAGATCGACGAGGTGATGTTCTCGGGCGGCGTCGCCGAATACATCTTCGGCTGGGAAAAGGAGAGTTTCGGTGACCTCGGCGCGCTGCTCGGCGAGGAGATCCGCAAGCGCGTCGACGACTGGGGCGTGCGGCTGGAAAAACCCGCCGAGGGCATCCGCGCGACCGTGATCGGCGCCTCGCAATACACGACGCAGGTGAGCGGCAGCACCATCTTCGTTTCGCCGATGAGCGCGCTTCCCTTGCGCAACGTGCCCGTGATCGCACCGCAGCTCGCGCTCGACCAGGAGACGATCGAGGCGGGCGCGATTTCCGACGCCATCAAGGCCGTTCTGGCGCGTCTCGACCTCGCCGATGCCGACGGGCCGGTCGCGATTTTCGTGCCGTGGCGCGGCTCGGCGACGTTCCAGCGGCTCGACGCCTTCTGCCGCGGCGTCGCGGGCGGCCTCGCGGCACGCGTCGCCGGGCAGGCGCCGATCGTGCTTGCGGGCGACGGCGACGTCGGCGGGCTGATCGGCATTCATTTCCGCGAGGAGATGAAGCTTGCCAACCCGATCGTCTCCATCGACGGGCTGGATCTGAAGGAGTTCGACTACATCGATATCGGCGAGATGCTGGAAAGCTCCGGCGCCGTGCCGGTGGTGATCAAGTCCCTGATCTTTCCGACGAGCGCCGCGCTCGGGCAGGAATGGAAGAAGGAGGCGGTGGCGGCCACATGAGTTGCCGTCATGGCCGGGCTTGTCCCGGCCATCCACGTCTTTGATAGTGCGAGGCCGTTAAGACGTGGATGCCCGGCACAAGGCCGGGCATGACGGAAGGTGGCGCACGTGCCCTACAAAGACCTCCGCGAATTCATCACCCAGGTCGAGGCGCTCGGCGCGCTGCGCCGCATCTCCGGCGCCGATCCGCGTTTCGAGCTCGGCGGCATCACCGAGGTCGCGGCCGGACAGCCCGACTGCCCGGCGCTGCTGTTCGACGACATCAAGGGTTTTTCGCCGGGCTTCCGGGTGTTCACCAACGCGACCGTGAGCCCGCAGCGCGCAGCCCTCGCGCTCGGCATCGACCCGATGCTGCGGCCGCTCGACGCGCTCAAGGCGTGGATGGGCAAGCGCCAGAACCTCAAGATGATCGCGCCGGTCACGGCCAAGGACGCCACCTTCCTCGAGCATTCCGCACGCGGACCAGACGTCGATCTGGGCAGATTTCCCGCGCCTTATTGGCATCAGCAGGACGGCGGCCCCTATATCGGCTCCGGCAGCCTCGTGATCATGCGCGATCCCGACGGCGGCTGGATCAATGCGTCGATCTACCGCGTGCAGGTGCATGGGCGAAACAAGGTCACGGTGCAGTTCGATCACCAGGGCCGTCACGGCGCGATCATCGCCAAGAAATATTGGGACGCCGGCAAGGCCTGCCCGCTGGCGGTGGTCAACGGCGAGGACCCTGCCCTGTTCATCGCCGGCTTCGAATATCTGCCGGAGGGTGCCTCGGAATACGACTTCGCCGGCGCCATCAAGGGCGTGCCGATCGACGTTTGCCCCGGTCCGGTCACCGGCCTGCCGGTCCCGGCGCGGGCGGAGATCATCCTCGAGGGCGAACTGCTGCCGCCGAGCCGCGAGACCTTGCCCGAAGGCCCGTTCGGCGAGTTCACCGGCTACTATGCGGCCGACAAGCGGCCCTGCCCGGTGATGACGGTCGCGGCCGCGCACCATCGCGCCGATCCGATCCTGCTCGGCTCGCCGCCGATGAAGCCACCGCACTTCCATTTCGGCCTTCCGTTCCGCGCCGCGAGCATCTGGAGCAACCTGGAGGCTGCCGGCGTCACCGACGTCACCGGCGTGTGGCAGCACGTCGCGCAGCTGATGACGGTCGTGGCGCTGCGCCAGCGCTACGACGGCCATGCCAAGCGCGCCGCACTGATCGCGGCGGCGCAGAGCTACATGGGACGCCTGGTCGTGGCGGTCGACGACGATGTCGATCCGTCCGACATCAACGACGTGATGTGGGCGATCACAACGCGCTGCGAGCCGAGCGAGCAGGTCGAGATCGTACGCAACGCGTGGTCATCCGCGCTCGATCCGCGTATCCCGCCCGACGCAAAGGCCGGCGGCACGACCTCCCACTCGAAGCTGATCATCGAGGCCGTGCGGCCCTTCGCCTGGAAGGACAAATTCCCGCCGACCTCTGCGCTGTCGCAGGATGATGCGCGCGCCATCGCCGACAAGTGGGGCGCGGCGCTCAGGAAGCCGTGATCGCGGGCCCGGTTTTCGCGATCATGCTCTATTCAGCGGCTTGCATCGCAAGCGCTCACTTCGCAAACGGCTTCTCCTTCTCGAGCCGCGCCAGCGCCTCCTTGGCGATCGAAAGATCGAACAGCTGCTCGCGCGTGACCTTCTTCTCCACGTACTTGAAGTACTTGCCGCTCCAGAAGTCCTGCATGCTCATGATCGAATCGACGAGCGGAAGCCCGTCCTCGCTGATGTAGGACCAGTTGGGCGCGATCTTCTTGACCAGCTCGGGCTTGTTGAGCGCGGTGTTCTTGGCGAGGATGTCGACGATCTCGGGGTATTTGTCGGGCGCCTGGGCGGCGGCGTTGAACTCCCTGGCGGCGTAGAGACAGCCCATGGCAAAACGCACCGCGGCGTCGTGGTTCTTGGTGAGGAAATCGCGGCGCGCCGCGTACATGCCGATCGCCGCATCGGGGACGATCTCATCGCCGCTCGCGACGATCGGCCCCCACTTGTTCTGCTGCGCGAACACGCCGAACTGCCACGCGAGATCGGTGGCGTCGACCCCGCCCTGACCTAGCATCTTCATGAGGTCGGGCTGCGAGATGTTGACGACCCACTGCACGTCGGTCGCGGGGTTGAGGCCGGCCTTGAGCAGCGCCTGCGCCAGATTGTACTGGTTGATGCTGCCGAGCGCGCCGACGCCCATGCGCTTGCCCTTGAGCTTCGCAAAATCGGCGAGCGAGTGGACGCCGGCGTCGTAGAGCGGCTGGCTGGCGTTCACCAGTGTGTAGGCAAGGCCCTTGCGATTGCTGCCGCGGTCGAGGAAGACCACGAGCGGCGCCCCCTTGGCTACGCTGTTGAACAGGCTCGCATTTGGCGTCATCAGGGTGATGTCGAGCTCGCCCGAGATCATCGAGGGCACCGCGAAGGCGCCGTCGAAGAACGTCCTGGTCTCGATATCGAGCCCGAGTTTCTTGAAATAGCCCTTGTCGCGCGCGATGTAGAACGCGCCGCCGGTGATGAAGGGCCCCTCGCCCACCCGGACGCGGTCGGCCGCGCCGGCGGCGCCCGCCGTCAGGACGGCTGCAAGGACGGCGGCGAGCAAGGTTCGGCTGCGTACAAATCGGTTCATGTATCACCTCGTTTCAGCGATCGTCGCGATGCGCCCACGGCGCCACCCGGCGGTCGGTCCACTGCTGCAATTTGATGACAACCGCCCCCACCACCGCAAGCACCACGAGGCTCGCGAACACCTTCTCGGTCTCCATCACCTGGCCGGCGTTGATCAGGAGATAGCCCATGCCGCTCTGGCTCGACCCGCCGATCATCTCGGCCGCGACGATCAGGATGATCGTCACCCCCATGCCGAGGTGAAGTCCCGCGAAAATGCTGGGGATCGCGGCCGGGATGACGACCTTGAGCTGGATCTGCCGGGCGTTCGCACCGAGGTCTTGCGCAGCCTTGATCAGCCCACGATCGGCTTGGCGGATGCCCGCATAGGTGCTGATCACGATCGGGAAGAACGCCGTCACGGCGCTGATCACGATGCGATAGGCCTCGCCGGTGCCGAGCCAGATGATCAAGAGCGGGATGAGCGATATCTTCGGCAGCGGATAGAGCGCTGCGATCCACACGTCGGCCACCGCCGCGGCGATGCGCGACATGCCCATGGCGACCCCGAGCGCGATCCCGGTCACGGCCGCGACCGCGAAGCCCACGAAGATGCGCAGCAGCGTGACGCCGAGGTGATACTCCATGGTGCCGTCCAGGATCATGCGCCAGAGATAGACCGCGATCGACGATGGCGCCGGCAGGTAGATCGGCGCGATGCCGCGGGCCCGCACGTAGACCTCCCAGGCGAGGACGAACAGCAAGATGCTCGCGGGCGGCAACACCCGCTCCGCCAGCCATGCCGCGCCTTTGGGCGGCTTCCCGCTCATGAGGCGGCCGCCATCGTGTCCTGCTGGCGCATCGCGGCCGTCACCTCCTCGCGGATGAGGTGGAAGGTGCGGTCGAACAGCGCGCCGAACTCCGGCGAGCTCACCATCTCGAGCGAGCGGGGACGCGGCAGGTCGACCGCGATCACCTCCTTGATGCGGCCGGGCCGCGCCGTCATTACGACGACCTCGTCGCCGAGGAGGATCGCCTCCTCGATCGCGTGGGTAACGAACAGGATGGTCTTGCGGGTGGCCTCGAAGATGCGCAGCAGTTCTTCCTGCATCACGATCTTGGTCTGCGCGTCGAGCGCCGCAAAGGGCTCGTCCATCAGCAGGATCGGCCGCTCCATGATCAACGCACGCGCGAGCGCCACGCGCTGGCGCATGCCGCCGGAGAGCTGCCCCGGCAGATGGCTCTCGAAGCCGCGCAAGCCGACCGACGCGATGAGCGTGCGGGCGCGAGCGTAGCGCTCGGCGGCCGGCATTCCGCGCATCTCCAGCCCGAACGCCACGTTGTCGATCACGTTGCGCCACGGAAACAGGTTGAGGTTCTGCCAAACCATCACCGAGTCGGCGCCGAGCGGGCGCGCGACGGCCGGCGCCGCCGGATCCTCGATGCGGACGGAGCCGGACGTGGCGCGCTCCAGGCCGCCGACGATCTGGACCAGCGTACTCTTGCCGCACCCGCTCGGTCCGAGCAGGCAGCTGAAGCGGCCGGAGCGAAACCGATGCGAGAAGCGGTCGAGTGCGACGACCTCGGCGCGGCTGCCGCCGCTCCAGACCTGCGTCACGTTCTCGACCAGCACGTCCATCGACCGACCCAAGACCGCAATGTGCGCGATGTATTAACAGCAAACGCGCTGCCGCGCCCCTGCCGCGTCGTCACAGTATCGTTTTTACATGGGCTCAGGCAGCGCGAGCGCCGCATCGACCATGGCGGTCGCGCGCTTGTAGTCGAAGAAGCGGTTGACGTTCTGCTTCACCAGGAACGAGGCGCCGCCGTAGAACTTCTCGTATTGCGCATGCCGGCTGCCGAATTCGGAGCCGAGGAAATCCCACACCAGACGAAGCGTCGCGACGCGGGTCCTGGCGTCGGCATGGCCGGACTGCATGTAGCGGGCGATATCGGCCGCCATGGCCGGATTGTCGAAATCGCGCGCCGACGACGGCAGCGTGATCATGGCGGCGCCGGCGAGCTCGCGGATGGTTTCCAGCATGCGGCCGTTGAACTCGGACTGCAGCGCCATGACGGAATAGAGCGTCGCCTGCGAAGGCCAGAGCACCCCATCGCGGTCGACGGTCGCGACCGTCTCGTGCGCCTGCAGCATGGAGTCGACGATGGTGGCGAAGGCCGCGAGCTCCCCCATCTCGATATTGACGGCCGGATGCGCATCGTTCCCGGTCATCTCGTTCATGCGCTTCGCAAGCCCCATCATGAAGCGCAGCTTGGTGGCATAACGGCACTGCGCCTGGTGGTTTCCGTAGAGATGCGCCGGCGTCTTCCACCATTGGTCGCGCGAGATCTCGAGATTGCGATAGACGAAGACGTACTCCCACGGCACGAAGACGTTGTCGAACACGCAGAAGCAGTCCGACTCGTCGAACCGGTTGCTGAGCGGATAATCGAGCGGGCTCATCCCGGCGCGCGCGAAGGGACGGCGCGGGTAGAGCTTGAGCCCGGGCGCGTTGATCGGCACCGCAAGCGCATTGGCGTAATTTTCGTCGCCCGGCTGCAGCGGATGGATGCAAGCAAGGTGCAGATAGTCGCTGAACACCGCGGCGGTCGCGAGCTGCTGGGCACCCGCGATGACGATGCCGTCGTCGCGTTCCTTGACGACCCCTGCATAGAGCGTCGGATCGCTCTGCTTGTGCGCCGGCTTCGAGCGGTCGATCTGCGGCGGCACGATCGCGTAGCTCGCATAGAGATGGTTGTCGCGCAGGTGCTCGTAGAAGCGCACCACGTTGTCGGCGAACTGCTGCCCGCCGGCCGCGAACACGCGCGGCACCGCGGCAAATCCCGTGAAGAAGCCGGCGACATGGTCGGGCGTGCGGCCCATCAGCCCGAAGGTCGCCTCGGCCCAGGTCTCCGAGAACATCCGCCTGGCCTTGAGATCGGCGTGGCTGTGCGGGATCTGCCACGCGCGCCAGACCGGCGCGTCCGTTTTGGGCGAAGGATAAGTCATGCGCTCGCGCAATTCGGGCGCGGCCGCGATGTCGAAGAGATGGGCGAGTTGGCGCGCGGGCACGCGGAAGGCGGGGTGCTCGGTCACCCTGGCGACGCGCTCGCCGTCGAGAAAAACCTGCCGGCCGTCGTCGAGCGACCGCAGCAGCTCCGCACCGCTGCGCATCGCGGTGCCTGCCGCGCGCGTCTCGCCGGCCGCGCCTTGCGTCGCCATTGCCGCCTCTCGCCTCCAGGCTTTCCGTCGATTGAAGCCCGTCGCGGAAATTAGCTACAGTATGTAGGCTTTTTCCGGAGGGGTCAAACGAGGATCGTAGCCCGGATGAGCGCGCGATATCCGGGTCCATCCTGCCCGCATGTCGCCTCGCTCATGCGCGCTGCTCACGGAGCCGAGCAGGAAACGAACCATGACACGACCGAGGTCGCGCGGCCGCGCCGAGACAGCGGGACGTCTATTCGCGCCGCCGCTCACCGTGTCGCATCCCGCGATGCTCACGTCCGGCAGCGACGTCGCGTTTCGCGAGATGCTCTATTCGATGGTGCTGGCCTTCGGCCGGCTGATGGCATGCCGCGAGGCGTTCGGCCGCGCACTGGCGCTCACCGGATCGCAGTTCGCCGTTCTGGTCGGCACCGCCTATCGGCAGGGCCGCGACGGCGTATCGATCCGCGCGCTCGCCGACCACGTCCAGCTCGCGCCGACCCACGTCACTACCGAGGTCGGCCGGCTCGTGCGCAAAGGCCTGCTGGCCAAACGGGTCAATCGCGCCGACCGCCGCGGCGTGCTCGTCACGTTGACGCCGCAGGGCGAGGCGGCGGTGCGAAAAATCTCCCCGATTCTCCGGCGGATCAACGATTTGCTGTTCCAGGACGTCAGCCGCAAGGAGCTTGCGGCGGTCACGGGTTTCTTGCGCGTGTTCCTGCGCAATGGCGAACAGGCGCTCGCCGAAATCCGGCGACGCGCGGGCCGCGCATGAGTACTCGGGATTCAGAGATTGTGGAGCGCGGAATGCTCAGCTGCCGCTGCCGCCGCCGCTGAGCACCGCCTTTAGCTCGCGATCGGGACCGAAATCGTCCACGCTTTCGATCGACATCAACTCGGCGAGGCGCGTGCGCGCCCGATTGACGCGGCTCTTGATGGTTCCGACCGCGCAGCCGCAGATGCCCGCCGCTTCCTCGTAGGAGAAGCCCGACGCCCCCACCAGCACCAGCGCCTCGCGCTGATCCGGTGGCAGCTTGGCGAGCGCGGTGCGGAATTCCTCGAACTCGACGCGGCTCGCCTGCTCGGGCTGCGTCTTCAGGGTCTCCGCATAGGTGCCTTCGCCGTCCGGCACCTCGCGCCGGCGCTTGCGGTACTCGGAGCGAAACAGGTTGCGCAGGATGGTGAAAAGCCAGGCCGACATGTTAGTGCCCGGCTCGAACGAGTTGAGATTCGCCCAGGCGCGCAGCAGCGTCTCCTGCACCAGATCATCGGCGCGGTCCACATTGCCGCACAAGGAGATCGCGAACGCGCGTAAGCTTGGAACGGCGCGCAACATGGCTTCGCTAACGGACGGATTCGGCGGCATGCTCACGACCCTTTATCGTCCGACGCGGCATTCTCGCCCCGGAAGTCGTCATCCTGCGACGCCGCGATTTCTCCCGTTTCGAGCCGCCGAATAAGGGTGACGAATCGGTCCGGAACGCCCTGGCCCACGATCTCATTATAGGGGATCTGGAGGTGCGCTCCGATCTTGACCAGCGTTTCGCGCGTGAGACTGGACTTGCGCTTATGGGGCTGCGACCCTTGCATTGATCCGGCCATCGGTCCTTTCGGCCCTGTCGGCTTGTTCTGCTCGTTCATGGCATGCCCTCAGACCTTCACTTCCCGAGAGACAACCACATATCGAGAAAGTTGGGCCTGCTCGATTTTGTTCCAACGCCCCAATCCTTTGGGGGTTCCGGGCCGCGGAACTAAATTGTGGGCCGGGCGTTATCGAACCTGTAGGTGAACCCATATGGGAGGGTCCTTCTGATGTCGGCAGCCCAAACGGTCTCTAAATACCTTCCATTCCTGCGCCGATATGCGCGGGCGCTGACGGGCAGCCAGAGTTCGGGCGATGCCTATGTGGCGGCAACGCTGGAGACCCTGATCAAGGAGCCTGACCTGCTGAACTCGGCATCGCAGCCGAAGGTCGCGCTCTTTCGTGTCTTTACGTCGATCTGGAATTCGGTGCCGGTGAACGGCGCCAGGGAGGCCCCTGCCTCGCCAATTCCTGCCGAACGTCGCATCAGTCATCTGACGCCGCGTCCCCGCCAGGCGTTCCTGCTGGTTTCGCTCGAGGGTTTTTCGGACGACGCCGCAGCCGAGATCCTCGGCGAGGATTTGCAGAACTTCCGTGGCCTCGTCGACGAGGCCGGTCGCGAGCTCGCAGCCGAGATCGCGACCGATGTGCTCATCATCGAGGACGAGACCTTCATCGCCCTCGATCTCGAGGGGGTGGCGGAGAGTCTCGGCCATCGCGTGGTAGGCATCGCTCGCACGCATGCCGAAGCGGTCAAGCTCGCCAAGAGCAAGAAACCGGGACTCATCCTGGCCGACATCCAGCTCGCGGACGGCAGCTCCGGTCTCGATGCCGTGAACGAGCTTCTCGACGAATTCGAGGTACCGGTCATCTTCATCACTGCTTACCCGGAACGCTTCCTCACCGGACAGCGACCCGAGCCCGCCTTCCTGATCGCAAAGCCGTTCCAGCCCGCGACCGTTTCGGCGGTGGTGAGCCAGGCGCTGTTCTTCCAACGCAACGCCACGCGCGGCCATCGCCCCGTGATGGCCTGATCGATCCGACTCAGACGGTTTGTCGTTCGCCCGTGGGCCCTGCCCGCGGGCGAACTGCTTTTAGGGTTCCTCCGCGATTGCAATCCCCCGCTCGCAGAGCCAGGGACATAAAAAAAGTCGCGGTCAGCATTTCTGCTGACCGCGACTATCTGGCCGGCCGAGCACGGGGGGAGGGGGGAATGGCGGCCGGTCACCACATCAACGCGCCGCCATTCGGGGGGTTCCTGAAAAAAAGCGATTCAATTCTCGCGATCGGCTTCCGGGGAACCCTCTCACTCCGGCGGCTCCACCTGCAACGACAAGAACCCGACTCGTACTGGAACGAAACACATGGGAGGCGTGTTGGATGGATGAAAAGGGGTACGCGGGAGGGGCAGGGAAGCTTTGACACCGTTGAAGGCCCGCGGGGGATGCGCGGGCGACGAGACGGGGAGGGTTCCATGTTCCACATCACCTCGAGCTTGATCGGCGGCGCTGCCGCCGTGGCTGCCTGGGCGCTGGTTGCGCCGCCCTTCAGTCCAACCGGCCAGACCGGGCTCGCGCGGGCGGATCACCAAAGCGTGAACCGCACGACGAAAGGCGACCGCCTCGCGCTGCCGCCGAACTCGCAGCAACCGAAGCGCTCGGTCGCGACCGTCGAGGTCATCGGCGTGCACGACGCCGCCATCGTTTATCGCGATCGCGATGGTCAGGTGCTGTTTCGCACCGATCCGGTGAGCAACGTCACGGTGATCACGAAGGGCTTCGTGGCGCCACAGCTCACGCTGCGCGACACGCCGCAGAGCAAGCCGGCGCCGATGGTGACGCCGCATCAGGATCGCAATGCGGCGCCGATCCCGGTCGGCTGCGAGCCGGTCGCGAGCCCGATCGTCGAGCCCGGTCTCGCGCGCGTCGTCGGCCGCTGCGTGTCGTAAAGATCAATAACGCATCGCGCCCGATAGCACGCGTTCGCGCGCGATGCGCTTAAGACTCGCTTCACTCTCGATGTTGATTCAATTGCGCCGATCTTCGGCAGCGAATCCTTTTCACTCATGCGTTGTAAGCGTCGTTGCGCAATGCGGCGGCGCTGCACGTACGCGTATCACGCTAGTTTCGCTGCGATAATGCATTCGTCGGCGCACCTCGGCGGAACCGGAAAGCCACGCAGCGTGTTGTGTTCGCGGCATCTCTTCTTGCAGTGAATGTGTACACGGGGCTGCACCATGACCAATCTGCGCAATCGTCTGCACAACCGATCACTCATGCTCGCGGCGCTGGCCGCGTCCGTCATCACCTGTGCGCCCGCCGTTGCCGTCGCGCAGTCCTACGCGCCCAATGCGCCGATCTACTATCCTGCGTCCTCGGTGTTCGCGCCGGTGCTACGCGACGACACGGTGGCCGGCCTGGATGACGCGTCGTCGCTGCGGCGCCAGGTCGTGAACTACCCGACCCGCGAGCCGCCTGGGACGGTCGTGATCGATACGCCGAACACCTTTCTCTATCTCGTGCTCGGCAACGGCAAAGCGCTGCGCTACGGCATCGGTGTCGGCCGCCAGGGCTTCACCTGGTCGGGGACCGAGACCATCAGCCGCAAGGCCGAGTGGCCCGACTGGTATCCACCCGCCGAGATGATCGCGCGCCAGCCCTACCTGCCGCGCTTCGTCGCCGGCGGACCGAGCAACCCGCTCGGCGCGCGCGCGCTCTATCTCGGCCATTCCCAGTATCGGATCCACGGGACCAACGATCCCTCGACCATCGGCCATCACGTGTCGAGCGGCTGCATCCGCCTCACCAATGCGGACATCATCGACCTGTTCGGCCGTGTCGGCGTCGGCACCAGGGTCGTGGTGCTGCCGCAGACGGCGCGCGCTACGCGCGGCTCGCACGCGGCGGCCACATACCCGACGCATCCGCAGACCGTTCGCGCCGACACGCGCCAGACGGTCGTGATTCCGGTGTCGACGGCGCGTGCGCCCGCGGCGACGCGGCCAATGACGAGCTCCGCGTTCGGCTTGTACTGAATTGGCGGCAAAAATTGAGTCGTCGCCCTGAGGTGCCCGGCACGCAGCGCCAAGTCTCGAAGAGCCCTGTGCGGCGCCCCTTGCGCGCTTGTTTCAGCGCCTCGGCCAATCATCCCTCGAGGGCCTCGCGGAGCCTGTCCTTGGGCCGGCCGAAGGCCGGACCCGAGGGCTCGGCCGCCTCAGGATGACGGATCGATTTCCGTGCATCCGGCTCATTCCTCCTGCAGCGGCAGCCGCACCGGCTTGCCGGTCGCGGCGGCCCGCTCGATCGCGATGGTGGTCTCGAGATTGATGCGCGCCTGCTCGGGCGTGCACTGCACGGTCGGCGCGCCGGTCACCAGGTGATCGAGCCAGGCGCGCGTCTCGTTGGCGAGCGGCCCCCAGAAATCGCCGACCGCCCAGTCGCCCGCCGTGTTGCTGCCAAGGAAGGCCATTTCGACCGAGTGATCCGGCACATAGGCGTGCGGAATGCCCTTCTCGGAAAAGATCACGTGGTCCATGTGGTCGTCGTCGATGATCATGGTGCCTTCGGTGCCGAGCAGCTCGACGCGGTCGGATTGGCCGAGCGTCGGATAGCGCGACGGCAGGCCGTAGCTCACGCCGAGATTGATCACGGCGCCGTCCGCGAAGGTGACGATCGCCCAGGTCACGTCCGAAGCGCTGTAGCCGGCGTCGCGGAAGACGCCGTACTGTGCGCGCGCCACCACCTCGATCGGATGATTCCCGTCGAGGAACCAGCACATCAGGTCGACATAGTAGGTGAGCACGTCGAGCACCGGCGTCGCGTGCGGATCGCGCTTGAGGATCGCGAAGGCCTGGGCGCGCGAGTTGTAGACGCGCGCGAGGCCGCCGACGACGCGACCGAGCCGGCCGTGACGCATTTGCTCCTTGGCTCGCAGGAAGCATTCCTTGTAGCGGCGGCTGTAACCGACGCGCAGTTCGCCGCCGGTCCGCTTGAGGAGATCGAGGATGCGGCCCGCATCATGAAGCGAGAACCCGATCGGCTTCTCGACCAGCACCGGCAGGCCGCGCTCGAGCGCCATGCATACCGCCTCGGTGTGCTCCTGCTCCGGTGTCGACACGACCACCGCGGTGACGTCGGGGTGATTGATGATCTCTGCGTTGCTCCCGGAATAGAGCTGCGCGCCCGCCTGCTCGGCCAGGGCCTTCGCGCGCGCCGGATCCTTGTCGGAGACGGCGAGGAAGCGCACCGAGGGATGCTTGGCGGCAAGCCGCGCCCGCAAGGTGCCGATGCGGCCGGAGCCGACGACCGCGATGCCGAGGTGGGGCTGTTTCATGATCGCTCCAACAACACGAGGTCATTGCGAGCGAAGCGAAGCAATCTCGCTCCGCTCGCGCATGCATTCGCCGATCGAGATTGCTCCATCAAGCCGCGCGCGCCTCGCAATGACGACCCTACGCAAACGCGCGCACCTCGTCCTTCAGGTCGGCCCAGATGCGCGAATAAATGTCGCGGAACTCGGGCGCGACCGCAAGCTCGGCGGGGGGCAGGCGCGGGCGCGGCAGGTCGACCGGGATCATCGACTTCACGCGGCCCGGACGGTTGGTCGAGACCAGCACCGTGTCGGAGAGGAAGATCGCCTCGTGCAGGTCATGGGTGACGAACAGCACGGTGCGCTTGTTCTTCTCCCACACCTCGAGAAAGAGCTCCTGCAGCAGGAGCCGCGTCTGGCTGTCGAGCGCGCCGAACGGCTCGTCCATCAACAGGATGTTCGGCTCGATCGCGAAGGTGCGCGCCACCGCGACGCGCTGGCGCATGCCCTGGCTGAGCTCATGGCGATAATGCCCCTCGAACCTGTCGAGGCCGACGCGACGCAGCCACTCGCGCGCGATCTCGCGCCGGTTCGGCACCTTGCGCACCTCGAGGCCGAACTCGACGTTCTCGAGCGCGGTGCGCCACGGCATCATTCCGTCGCGCGCGAACATGTAGCCGACGTCGTGGCGCACGCCGGTCACGACCTTGCCGTCGACCTCCGCCCTGCCCCGGCTCGGCGCCAGCAGACCGGAGACGATATTGAGCAGGGTCGACTTGCCGCAGCCCGAGGGACCGACGATCGACACGATCGCGCCTTCCGGCACGTCGAAGGTCACGTCGCGGCAGGCGACGACCGCCTCGCGGCCACGCGGGCGAAACACGATGCCGACGTCGTGCAGCCGGATTTTTGCGGGACGGTCCTGCCGCATGGGAAGCCTCAGGCGCTCGTCATCGACGGCTTCCAGCGCAACAGCCGCGCCTCGACGTAGCGCATCAGCGCGCTGAACACCCAGGCCACGAAGGCGAGCGTGATCAGGCCCGCGAAGACGCCGGCCGTGTTGAAGGTCGCGGCGCTCGACTGGATCACGAAGCCGAGGCCCTGGTTGGACGAGAGTATCTCGGCGACGATCACGCCGAGCAGCGAATAGGTGAGCCCGAGATTGAGGCCGGCGAAGATCCACGGCAGGGTCGAGGGCAGCGTCACCTTCCACAGGATGTCGCGATCCGACGCGCCCATGAGCTTCGCGATGGTGAGGATGTCGTTGTCGACGTTCTTGGCGCCGCCGAGCGTATTCACCAGCAGGATGAAGAAGACGAGCGTGAAGGCGGTGACGACCTTGGCGGTGATGCCGATGCCGAACCACAGGATGATCAACGGCGCGAGCGCGATGCGCGGCAGGCTGTTGAGCGCGAGCACCAGCGGGGCGAGCACGTCGTCCCAGAACGGCGAGCGCGCAAGCAGCAATCCGGCGATGATGCCGAGCGCCGAGGAGATGACGAAGGCGATCAACGCCTCGAAGACCGTGATCGCGACGTCGGCGAACAGCGACCCGCTCGCGATCTCGCTCCACAGCTCCTGGGCGACGAGTTTCGGGCTGCTGATCCAGAACGGGGCGACCCACCCGATCCCCACCACCGTCTGCCAGACGGCGAGCACCACCGCGACCACGGCCAGGCGCGCGATGAGCACGCGACGATAGCGGATGCCCGGATCGGGCTCGGCCGCGAGGGCCAGATCCTCGGGCGCCGATGCGACGGTCATGACGGTGTTACGCGCTCGCTGCGATCGATCAGTGCGTTTTCGGCTCCGCGAAGTCCTTCGGCATGAAGTCGGTGGCGACAAGCTGATCGTAGGGCACGGTGTGCGGGATCAGCTTGTTGGCATAGAGCAGCGAGTTGACGTTCTCGAGCGCCTGTTTGGTCGCGACCGGACGGAAAATCGTGCGATAGCGCTCGAGATAGGCGCGCAGGAGGGCCGGGTCCATTCCCTTGATCGTCTTCAAGCCCACCTTCATGATTTCCTCGACGCGCGCCGGATCATTGATCGCCTGCTCGGCCTCGACGACGGCCGCGACGATGCCGCGCGCGACTTGCGGGCGGTCCTTGATGAAGGCGGAGCGCACGAACATGCCGTTATAGGCATACTGCTTGAACAGCGGCGCCTCACCGCCCTCGACGTCGACCACCATCTTCGCCATCTTGAGGCCCTGCACCGCGATGGTCTGCGCCGGCTCGACCGCCATGGCGCCGTCGATGACGCCGTTCTTGAGCGCCGCCAGCATCGTATTGGGGTCGCCGACCGGCACGATGGTCACGTCCTTCTTGGGATCGAGGCCGGCCTGGCGCAGCAGATATTGCAAGGTGGTGTCGGTGGAGGCGCCGACCGAGCTGATGCCGATCTTCAGCCCTTTCATGTCGCGCACCATCTCGGGATACGGCCGCTTGGCATTCGGCGTCGGCACGTTGTTGCGCACGATCAGGCCGAGCGGCGGAAGCTGCTCGTTGAGCACGAGCAGCTTCACGTCCTGTCCCTTGGCGGCAACCGCGACGCCGTGCTCGACCGCGAAGGCGCCGACGTCGGCCGAGCCGCTGATCATGATGTTGGCCGCCTGGATGCCGGTGCCGTAGACGAGCTCGGCGTCGACCCCGTGCTTCTCGAACAGCCCGAGCTCCTTGGCGACATAGACCGTGAAGCAGCAGAGATTGGCCTGAAAGGTGGAAATCTTGATCTTCTCGAGGGCTCGGCTTGGACCGCAGGCGAGCCCGAATGCCGCCACTGTCGCAAGCACGCGAGTAACATGTCGGATCGAGCCGCCCATCACGTCCTCCCATTTCGATCCGTCATCCTGAGGCGCGAGCCACCGGGTCTCGCCTTCGGCGCGCCCAAGGACTCCGCGAGCCCCGAAGGATGATCGGCCACTGATCGGGCCGTCGCCCTTCGAGGGCCGCGCTGCGCGCGGCCGCCTCAGGGTGACGGGTCGAGATTTGCTTTGTCCATCATGCCACATGCCGGTGCGCGATGTCGCGGCGATGACGGCGGATGCGGTCCTCGTCGACGTCGACGCCGAGCCCGGGCCGGTCGGATACTTCCACATAGCCGCGCTCGATGCGAATGGGGCGAGCGGTCGCATCCTCGGCGAGCCCTTCGATTGAGGGCGTGAAACCCCAGGCGATCTGCGGCAGCGCCGCCGCGATGTGCAGCCCCGCGGCGCACGCGATGCTCGACTCGCCGGTCTTGCACGCGACGTTGACCGACATGCCAAGCTCGTCGCACAGACGGCCGGCCGCGACCGCGCCGCGCATGCCGCCGAGCTTGATGGTCTTGAGGCTCGCGCCGCGCGCCGCCTTGCGCTCGTGGTAGCGGCGGATATCGAGGAGCCCGTGGATGCTCTCATCGGCGCCGATCGCGACCTCGCCGGCCGCGGCCGCGACCGCCGCCATGCCGTCGATGTCGTCGGCGGCGACCGGCTGCTCGAAGAATGTCAGTCCGCTCCCCGCGACGGCGCGCACATATTGCATGGCCTCCTCGGTGCTCCAGCCGGTATTGGCATCGGACGAAATCAGGCAGTCGCCTCCCAGGACATCGCAGACGCGTCGGGTGCGCTCGGCGTCAACCATCGGCTCGCCGATGCCGACCTTGATCTTGAACGCCGCGAAACCTTCGAGCTTCTTGTGCGCGGCGTCGCGGATGTCGGCGGCAAGCTCGCCGTTGCTGATGACGCCGAGGACCGCGATGCGGTCGCGCAGCTTGCCGCCAAGCAGCGCATGGGCGGGCCGGCTGGTGGCGCGGCCGACGAGATCGTGCAGCGCGATCTCTACCGCGGCCTTGGCTGCCTGGTTGCCGTACATGCGGCCGTTCATGGCCGTCGAGGCGCCGGCGATATCCTCCGGATCGCGGCCGAGCACCGCCGGGATCATGTAGGCGATCGCGGCCATCATGCTTTCGACGGTCTCCCCCGTCATAGTCGGGGCGGAAGCCGCCTCGCCCCAGCCGATCACGCCATTATCCGTTTCGAGGCGCACCAGCGCGTTGTCGGCCTGGCGGATCTCGACGCCCGCCATGTAGACGGGCTTCTTCATTGGAAACGCGACCGCGATCGGCTCGATCGAGGTGATCTTCATGGACGAACTCCAGTCTTCGCGTCCGCCGCGCTACACTGCCTGCACGGTCTCGATCATGTCACGGCTGCGCGGCACGTTCGGCCAAGCATCATTGAAATCGTCGACCAGCGCCTTGAAACCGGGCGCATCGATGACCGCGCGCAGAGCGGCCATGTCGGAGAACTGGTACATCGCGTAGTGCACCGAGGGATCGAGGCGGCTCCAGAAGCGCCAGGCCTTCTCGGACTTGAAGTACTCCATCGCCATCGGCACGTGATGGTCACCGTACCAGCGATCGAACTTGGCGCGGTCGACCTCGTTCGCGACCTGCGCCCGCACCATGAAATAGGCCTTGCTCGCGTCCATGTGCATGTCCTCCGTGATCGAGGACATTAGCGCATATCCCAGCGAAGTGGACACCGGCTCGCCGATAAGGACATGCGCCAATGCTGGAGCGTATTCCGTTCCCACGCTCACCGTGTCAGCGCGACCAGATAGACGCTCGTCGCGCTTTGCGACGGATTGACGAAGCTGCACGCCATGGCGGGGCCGAGCGCGAGGCAGTCGCCGCGACGCAGCCGATGGGGCGTCTCGCCCTCGATGAAATCGAGCGTGCCCGAGATCACCCAGACGCATTGGCCCCGGAGGAACGTGAAGGCGGAGGCCGGGTAGTCCATGCGCGCGCCCGGCGGCAGCTCGACCTCGACCAATTCCGGCAGTGCGCCGGGCGGCGACACGGCGCGGCGGACGTAGCCGCTCACCGGATCCGTCCAGCGCGGCTGGCGGGCCGTGCGCATGATGCGCCCCTCGCCGCTTGCATCGCTCTCGCTGCGCGCGAGCAAGGCCGAGAGCGTGAGCCCGAAGGCACCCGACAGACGCCCGAGCAGCGCCGCGGTCGGGCTCGCCTCGTTGCGCTCGACCTTGCTGATCATGGCGCGCGAGACGCCCGAGCGCGCCGCAAGATCGCCGATCGACCAGCCGCGCGCCTCGCGCTCGGCCCGCAAGCGCGTCGCGAGCGCGGCGGCGCCCGGACCTTCGTCTTGTGTAGTATTCATTACATCTACTATAATGGACGCCGCCGGAAAAGTCCAGATTTGCGTGGAGAGATGCCGATGCTGATCCGCGACGCGCGCGAGGACGACCTGCCGGAGATTCTCGCGATCTATAACCATGTCATCGCGCACACCACGGCGGTGTACACCGAGACGCCGGCGCCGCTTGCCGACCGCGAGGCCTGGCTCAAGGCGCGGCGCGCGGGCCGCTTTCCGGTGCTGGTCGCCGAGGCCGGCGGGGTCGCAGGCTTCGCGAGCTTCGGCGATTTTCGCCCATGGCCCGGCTATGCGGCGAGCGTCGAGCATTCGGTGCACGTCGCCGCGACCGCGCGCGGGCGCGGGATCGGTTCAGCGCTGGTGGCGCGGCTGATCGAGGAGGCGCGCGCGAGGGGAAAGCACGTCATGATCGGTGGGATCGATGCCGGCAATGCCGCCTCGATCGCGCTGCACCGCAAGCTCGGCTTCGTCGAGGCCGGCGTGCTGCGTGAGGTCGCGCGAAAGTGCGGGAACTGGCTCGACCTGCTGTTCATGCAGAAGACGCTGTGATGCGCGATACCGGTCCGGGGGCCGAGCCTCCCCAAGCCGACCGAGCGGCCATGGCGCATTGCGCGCCGCGGAAAATTTGAGGAGGCGCCGCAACATTCTCGCAGCGCAAGCGTTTCTCTTCGATCGCCTTTGCGTAGCGGTCCGCAGGGCCCGCGCGATGGCGGCTGGCCCAAACTACCCGGTCGGCAGCTGCGAAGAACGGGAAGTCCGGAATGATACGGTCTTTCGTCTGGCTGATCGT
>Ga0126371_10000600_pt1 | contig 29857 bp, 27 predicted proteins | sample PanSoiMetaPlot_4_FD_110145 | JGI IMG/M metagenome (GOLD analysis project Ga0126371, IMG submission 110145) | Tropical forest soil microbial communities from Panama - MetaG Plot_4 | ecosystem: Environmental > Terrestrial > Soil > Tropical forest > Bulk soil | place: Panama | collected 2016-02-17 | reverse complement strand
CATGGACTGCTTTGATGTCGCTCGGTTAGTCGCGCAAGCTCCGCAGGGGCCGCCGATAGATCGTCATTGCAACAGGCAATTATTGGAAATCCCCTTCGATGAATGGGAGCGGGAGATCCCTTTAATTTACCGGAAATCTCCGTGAAATCTCCACCGTGGCTTAACGACTCTCATCCGCACTGGTGGCATCCACTCCATGTCGCCGCGCGAGAGTACTTCAAGAAGCATCCTAACACCATTCGGGAACTGGCGAAGTCGGGTTATCTCGATCAAAATGGCGTGCCGACTTTTTTTGACGGGACGCGGTGGTATCTACGAGTACCGTTGGAATGTCCGTACCCGAAACGCACGAACCGCACTAAGCACACGACCGCTATAGGCTAGTTCTCTTCCGTTGCAAATTCCCTTTCTGCTACCTGCAAAGTGTGTCTTTTTACACTTCACAGGGCCACAAAGTCGAAATCATCGAGCCACCTCATCAGCGAGGCGATTACGTAATCGTTCGGCTGGCGGTCGATGGTAAGGCTTATCCCGGTTGCCGGATTCCCAGGCCGACCTGGCAAGAAGAAGCCGCCACCCTTAGTGAAGCTGAATTTTGGCAGAACTTGGCCGAGGCATCCATCGTAATGGGGGATGTTGAGGCTATGCTGCGATAAAGCGCCTGACTCGCTCGGCGCGTAAACAAAGGAGTGAAGGACCATGAACGAACGTGGACGACGACGCCACGGCGGCCGACACGGCCGACGAAAGTAACGATTAATGGGGAAGGCGGAGGCAAGCCGCCTTTCCTCTCTCGCGGAACGAGAAATGGAACAGAAGAAGCAAAACATTGGTAATGAGCCGGGCTTTCATAGCCCACTCGGCAGGCAGGCACAGAAAGGGGATGCGGCCAATGCGTCGCCGGTGGCGACGCCTACCGGACCACCGCCCGATCCGATTGGGAATGTACGAGACAAGCGGCCGGGGAGTTCGACGAATCTGCCGCTGAAGCGAAATAGGTAGTCATGGCTGCCGGGCTGCTTAGCATTCCGGGTCTTGGCGGGTCACAGGCGCCCCAGGCGGGGACAGAAGCGCCGCAAGGCTCCGGCCTGATGGCATCGCCGCAGGCGGGCTTACCTCCGGTAGCGGCTGATTCGCCTCAAGCCACCATGGCTCTTGGGCAGATCGCCGCAAAGCTCTTGGACCAACAGAAAAAGACCAAATATGCACAGGACTTACTGCGCAATTTTGGTGTTATTTTGGGCAAAGTCCAAAGCATGGTGGCGACCGAATTTCAAAATCCGGCGGCCGCCGGCGACCTCGCTTCCATCATTCACAAACTTACTACTGCCGTCGAAAAGTTGGGCAAAGTTGGGCCGTCACAATCTCCTCAATTGACGACAGCCCTAGCTGATATGGTCCAGCCAGGCGGCATAGGATCCAGGACGGTCTGAGGCTAACCGCAGGTTATGGCACTTCTCGACGATATCATCGGCGACAAAGGGCTCAGCGACGATACCAAGTTTCAGATTGGCGACCGCGAACTGACATTAGGAGAGCTGCGCGGCGTGCACTCGCAGCTTGGCGAGCGCGACACCCGGCTGCACGCCCTGGAGCAGGAACGAGATGGCTACCGGGGCCGCTATGATGAATTGGCGTCGACCATGACCCGACTGCTCGGGCAAGCGGACAGAATGACTCAGCAGGATGAGGCGCGGCCGGCTCCGCCCTCACCGCAAGACGTGCTTCGTGATGCGTTGAGCCCGCTGTTGCTTCAGGATCCGGCGGAACCGTTGTTTCACGACAAGGTTTTTGGCTCCTTCGCTAATCGGCTCCGATCTCAGATCACCGAACAATATGATGGTCAGCTCAAAAAACTCAGCGATACCGTTACCGCCATGCAAGACATGCTCAACAATGGCATGCAGGCCATGACGGCGGCCCAGGTACAGCAAGAATATCGGCGCTGGTACGGCGAGAACAAAGGGGCGATGCCCAAGGACGACAAGGGCAAGACGGCCAGTCTGGAGCAGATGACTCAGTATGCGGCGCGCAACGGCATGTTTCAGGTCGACGGCAACGGGCGCCCGACTTCGATGCTCGATCTCGATCGCGCACTCGACACGCTAACTCAGCCGACTCGCCGGGAAGCGGAGTTAAAAGCGGCAGCAGAGGAAGGCTATCAACGCGGGTTGCGTGAGCAGCGCACTAACGCTGGCAAGGTCATTCCCTTCATGTCCGAGCGCAGCGCGGGCGGATTACCCAAAGAGCAAATCGACACCACCGGCAAATCTCAGCGTCAGCTGGTTCGCGAGGCGATGCAGCGCGGCCTCAATGAGCTGTCGCAGGAAATGGCTGAGAGTGGGTTGACGGGGTGAAGCGGCGCAAGTATTCGACCGCAGCGAGAAGGATTTGAGGGTCTTCGCGAAAATAGCCGATTGCCACGTTACAGGCGCTACAGAGCAGTGCTCTTACTTCGCCGGTAATGTGATTGTGGTCTATATGCAGTGTTTGAGTTTTGCCGTTGCGCGTACGTATTTCGGGTTCGTTGCATATAGCGCACAGACCTTTTTGTTGGTTCAGCATCTTTTGATATTCCTCTTCACTCAAGCCGTAATCGCTCAGCAGTGTTTGGCGACGGCGGTCGGTGCTGTAATAGCGTTCATATCTGGTTCGCGCCGCTACTCGTCTTTTCTCGCGGGTCTCTGCGGGCATGGTGGCGCGTGCACGTCGTTCTTTTTCTCGCGTACAGGCTCGGCACGCTCCGTTTTTGGTAACGCCAACGATTCGTTTGTCGTGGCCAGCGATGCAAATAGGCTTCTCGATATTCGCACTAGGCAAGCCAGCCTGATAGCGACGTTTTTGATATTCGCGATTGGCCGCGCGCTGTTCGGGAGTAGCGTTCGCCCATTGCTTGCGACGAGATTCGCGCCCACATTCGCGACAAAAGCCGTTTCTAAGCTCGCCTACGAGATTTTTATCGTGTCCGTGCTTGCAATAGTTTGGGGTTTGTTCATTCACGCTCAAAGACTATCATCGTTCGTAGCCTATAACAAGGTGGCGCCAACGACATAAGGAAGGTTTTACCGTGGCAATCGGATCGGGGCTCGTTTCCCCACCTGTCAGCTCGTTCTCAACAATGAACGCGCTTACTTCTGTCTAGACTAGCCATATTACTTCTAAGCACTTGCAGCCCATTATGGGCGACGCGACATTCATACCAGACCTCTTTTATCGCGAGTGGTTGCGCGAAGGCGTCAAGCTCGAATCGGCGTCTATCCCCTTCGCAGTGGCCTCGTCGCAAGATACAACGGGCGGAGCCTATTACGGGGCGACATTGCTCAATCCTGTGGCGACCGACAATGTGACGCCTGCGGAGCAGCAGTGGCGGTTCTATAGGCAGCCGTTCGTGGTGGTCGAGACCGACTTGCTACTGAACTACGCCAGCAACCCTACGGGGGTTTTAAACCTCCTCACGAACAAGATGATGATCGGCGCCGGCAGCTTCCTCATGCTGCTGCAAAAGGCTCCTTGGGGTGACACTGGCCAGCCGGTCGGCCTTCGCGTCGACGATCTGATTGCCTGGCTCCAGACTGCGAACAACGTCATTGCGGGGATTGATCGCACCCAAGCCGCTAACTCGTTTTGGCTACCTAATCCCGCAACCAATAGTAATATGGGCGGTGCCACCACCATCGCGAAGCTGATTACTGCCTATTGGGCTTATGTCGGCAACCAGCTGGGCAGCGATGAGCCGCAGATGTTCGTACTGCCGCCGCTCAACTACGCAACGTTTGAATCATTGTTCGTACAAAATATTCGTTACATCAATGAAGAAACCGATAAGCGCAGCGTGCAGGGCTCCATTCGGCACAAGTTGATGTTCCAGAATATGGTCTGCATCCCAAGCTATCAGCTTGGTCTCCAGGCTAGTAATACCGGCTTTTTTATCAATTACAACTATATCTATCCCGTGTTTTTTGAACCGCTGTATTTTAATTTCAGACCCTGGCTTACGCCAACTAACCAATTTATTCTTGTGAGTTATTGCAGGCTGGGCTGGAACTTCGTGTGTGTATCACCGCAAAAAGCCGGGCAGCAAGTCATCAACATGAACTAGATTGATATGCCGTAGAATATCGGTTATTTGTACGGCATGCGGCTGACTATGTGGAACGCTATCGGGAAGCTGACGACTCAGAATACCGGCTCGACGACGATCCGCTGTATTTGAATTAAAGGAATCGCATGGCTAATGCAGCAGCACTTACGTCCTTCCAGTCTGGCTACGGTGGGTTTGGCGTACCGAGTATTGGTCCGATTGATAGCGGAGATGTTACCGTTACCGCCACTCCGAGTGTTACGACCCTAACTGTTCCCGCTAATGCCGACGGCACTCAGCCGGTGGTGCGCCGGGGCCAGGTCCTCATCGAGTTATCGGCGCTCAACGTTGCGGCTGTACTTGGCATGATCGAAGTTTTGGTTGGTGATGGAACCAGCACAGAATACAGCTTTGTGATGCCGGCCAGCACTACGCTGACGGCGGGCCAGGGCTTGTGCATAGTGGTTCCGATTTTCAGCACGCTCATCAACATCACGACGATTAGAACTATCACAGTTCGAACGATTACAACTGTCAATAACAACTACACCAAGCACGTTCAGTTCATCGGCGAGCGCGATTAACCTGCGGTTGGCTCAGATGAAGGAGATTACGGGTGGCGACTGTCGGCGAAGTTATAACCCGCGTGCGCAACATGGCGGGCGATCCGGCTTCCACGCCGGATTCCGACGGCGATCTCGTCACCGCAGTCGATATTTATAGTTGGCTCAACTCCGGCCTGGGCGAACTCGGCCGAATCACCGGCGGCATTCTCGATCAAACCGGGGCGGTAATCTTTGGCAATCAGACCAGCGTCATTCTAACCGGTCATTGGGTCAGCATCGATTACGTCTGGTACAACGGCTGGCTAACACTTCCCAAACCTCAATCCTACATTTGGCAGCAATCGGGGATCTTCGGTTCTCCGAGCATCATCACCGTTTGGCAAAACGCCATACAGCAGGTCCTGGGTTTGTGGCCGATAGCCGCGTCGCCGAATACCGGCGATACGACGCTTACGGCCGGGGTTGCTGGCACCACGACTTTAGGTCTTAACGTAGTAAGCACGACGGGGTTTGTCGCGCCGGGGTTACTGTTGCTCGATAATGATGAGTTAATAGCCTTTGACGACGTTTTAAACTCCACTCAGTTAGTCAATCTGGTTCGGGGCGTAGGGGGCACGCAGGCGGTGACCCATTCCAGCGGAGCGACTGTCGTACAGTGTGCACTGCGGCTTGTCGGTCGTCGGCTCCCTATCCCTTATGCGGTCGGGAACAGCACCTTGATTCTCGACCTGCCGCAAGGGTGGTCAGCAACGCTCGATTACTTTTTACTGTCGAATTACAAGCAGACCGAACAGAACGTCGATGAGGCGCTCAAGCTGATGCAGATGTTTCAGCAGCGCGCGCAGGCTCTGAAACCCCAAATTGAAGACGATTTGCCGGAAGCATTGAGCGGCAAGCAGGAGCGTGCAGGTTTCCTGCCTCTAGCGGGCTTTGCTCTTCCCTTCCGCACCCCGCGTGCCTTGACGCGCCAGCTCAACCCGCCCGGAGGTAACAGTGGCACTGGTCGGTGATGTCATATTGCGTGCGCGCTCGCGCGGCGGCGATCCCTGTCAGGGGATGTTGCAGCCTTTCGCACCAACGATAGTTGCTTCAGGTGCGGGCGGTATCACCGGAACAATATATGGCGTGCTTACCTGGCTGAATGCCTTCGGCGAGACCATAGGGGCGCCTGAAGTATCCATCACAGGATTGAGCAACAATCAAATTACGCTTACGAGTGCTCCGCCGGTTGCGGCAACCTCTGGACGCTTTTACTATTCCACCTTCTCGGGCCGGCAGCAGCACTACGAGCAGTTGGGAATTACGGGCACCGATATCGTTGGTGAGGCTAGCGCGGTCCAGTATCCCGGTTTGCCGCCGTTGCAACCCTCCGCTTTGATTCCGGATACGGACGGTGAGATTGTCAGTGCTTTTGAAATGTATCGCTGGCTCAACGCTGGACTTGCGCAGCTGGGGAATGCGGCCGGGGGTATTCTGGATCAAATCGGCCTGGTTGCCAGTACATCTCAGAGCAGTTTTCTCCTGCTCGGTCATTGGGTTTCAATCGATTACGTTTGGTACAATGGCTGGCTGGCCCTTCCCAAGCCGCAAAGCTTTTTCTGGCAGCAGTCGGAAATCTCCGGCAGTCCATCGATCACTACCATCTGGCAGAACGCCAACAGTCAAATCCTGGGGCTATGGCCGCAGCCACAAAATGCAGGTAACTCAGTTAGTTCAACTCTTCTTAATCCAATGACTACTGGTCAGTTAGCGGCCAACCTGGTGAGTAATGTCGGATTCGTTGCTCCCGGCCTGGTGCAAATTGAAAATGAGATATTAGGCTTTGATAACACCCCAGGTTCCGTTGGGCTGTCCAATATGGTGCGAGGACAGGGTGGTACCGTTGCGGCGGCCCATGCCGCTGGAGTGACAGTCACGCAGTGTAACGTTAGATTGGTCGGGCGCCGCTTCCCGGTCATTTACAACGTTGGCAACGCCGGGCTCACTCTCGACATTCCGCGCGGGTGGGACCCACTGCTCGACCTTTACATGCTGGCTCAGTACCGCGAGGTGCAAGGGAATGTGACTGAAGCCATTACCTTGATGGAACAGTTCATGGCGAGCGCGGGCGACCTGCGGCCTTCGGAAGAAGATGAATTACCGGCACAGCTCAGCAACCGGCAGCTTCGCGATGGGTTTCTGCCGTCTTCGGGTTTCGCGCTACCGCGTTTGCGCCCGCAGGCATGGATTCGTCCGCGTCCAGAGGCTCCTGAAGCGAAACAAATCGGGGCGCGCAAAAGAGGAGGAGCTTAATGGCCTTGGTTGGCGATGTCATAGTTCGTTGCCGTACCGCTGCGGGGGATCCGCCGCAGACCATAGCTCAGCCCTTTGCGCCCGCCCTTACGATCGGGGGTGTGGGGGCTCTTAATGGGGTCATCTTCGGCGTCCTAACGTGGCTCAATAATTTCGGTGAAACGGTTGGCTCAACGGAAGTATCCATCTCTGGTCTGGCCAACAACGCGATTACGCTTACTAGCAATCCTCCGGTGGGGGCAACCTCGGGTCGCTTCTATTATTCGACCTTCTCAGGTCGGGAAGAACATTTCGCAACGCTTGGTGTCACCGGTACTGATGTTGTCGGTACTGTCGGCCAGGCGCAGCTTCCCGGTGTTCCACCCTACAAGCCCTCGGCTTATTACCCGGATTCGGACGGCGATCAAATCTCGGCTTACGAGATGTATCGTTGGCTTAACGCTGGTTTAACGGAAATGGGGCGGTTGACCGGCGGTATTCTGGATCAGACTGGTGTGGCGATGCCGGGGGGGAACGCTGAAGTCATTATTCCCGGGTGGTGGCTCAGCATCAAGTATGTTTGGCACAACGGCTGGCTCACGCTCGCCGAAAACCAGTCCTATACCTGGCGTCAGTCGCCCGTGGGGGGCATTCCGGGCATTGTCACCCTTTGGCGCAATGGGGCTTCCCAGGTGCTCGGAACGTGGCCGCAGCCGTCGGCGGGGCCAGCCACTACCTCGCTGACGGCTCCCATGCTGGCAACCGACGCAACTGCGGTCGTGGTCAGCAACAGCGGATTCATAGCGCCAGGCATGTGCCTCATCGATAACGAGCAGATGTCGTATTCGAACGGGGGTACCGACAGCACGACGCTCGGTGGTCTTACCCGTGGCTATGCCGGCACTGTCCCGGCGGCGCACGCCATCGGCGCTACGGTCACGCAGCTTATTCTCCTCCTGCTTGGCCGCCGCATGCCGGTCATTCAAAACGTGGGCGATGCCAATGTTACGCTCGATCTTCCCCGCGATTGGGACCAGGTTCTCGATGACTACATCATGTCTCGCTTCGCGATGGTGGCTGGCGACAAGCCGAACTCAATGGCGTTGCTGAGTCAGTTCAGATCGCGTTGTCGCGAATTGCGTGACGATTCCATACCGCTTGAAGTAAAGCAAGTTGGCGGATTGTACCCGTTAGGGGATGCTACGCAGACTTTAGCAAGCGTTATGGATGCCGTTATCATTAATTAATGCTATGGCTCCCTGGACTTGGCCAACGATGATTCACGCGAACCGTAATGTGCGGGCGGTTCGCCGGCGTAAACATCGTTTACAGCGCGCCCATTCGCGCCGGAGTAGAAGATGATTTACGACCAGTACCAACAAAATACCGGTGTCGGCCTGCCACCACAGCAGCAGACGGTTGGCAGGCCGCCGCAGACTGCCGCACCTTCATCTCTGTTCGGTTCTCCGCTGAGCTCCGGGCTCAATCTAGGCGGCCTGGGGTTGAAGGCGGCTTCATTGATTCCGGGGCCTCAACAGCCGTTTCTGGGGGCTGGCGCGGCACTCCTGAGCGTCTTGGGCTTGTTGGGGGCAGGAAATTTCGATGGGTTGCCCAAAACGGCCAAGACCCAGGCCGTGGGCCAGAATCTCGTTGCTGGTGGTGATCCGCTTGGGCAGTTGGTCGGCCAATACATGGGGGCCGGTGCAGCGGCAGGCCATCCGCTGTCCGACCCTCATTTTGGTCGCGCTGTTGAGCAGGTCGCTGGGCTACTCGAAGGACTCACCGGCCAGCAAATCCAACCGACTACCGTGACCGGACAATTTCAGCACCCGGTCAACTGGAGCGCGGTCAACGTCGGTACGTCGCAAGTGCCGTTTCAGATTCCGGCCGGCTATCAATTTCTCGGTATGGATTCGGCCAGCCTGAAGTCAGCTTACGACCTCATCTCCAAGGCTATTCCATACAGCGGGGTCAGCGATCCGACGTTGGGCGCAGATTGGAGCCAGATTCTCAGTCAGCTTACCAGCCAAGGCCTTTTGCAGAAGTACACGGGGGCGCTGGGTGCAACGTCATCGTTAACGCGATCGCAACCTTCCCCCTCCCCTCTCGCGTCCGTCCCGCAGGGGCGGGGCTTTGCGCCATCGGCCTACCCTTACCCGCTAACGCAGCAGCAATACGCACCGCCGTATCCGGCATAATCCATGGCATGGCTCGATGACATCACTGGCTTGCTCGGGCGGTTGGGCCTGCTTGATACGGGTCAGACCTACAGCGACCCGTTGAACATATCTCCTCGCCCGATCGCTAACGCCAATTTTGGGGCAGCCGGCGGGGCTGCGCCCCGAACCCCCTTGGATTTTGGGGCTGATCCATCTGGCGGTGCGGCGGCGGCGGGCTGGGCTGCGTGGCTACCAACGCTTCAGCAAATCCTGGGAGTCGGCGCCGCTGGCTACGGTGCGTACAACGTGCAGGATCAGATGCGTGTTGCCCAGCGGCTTTATGAGCAATTCCAGGCAAATGCCGCGCAGCAGCGAGCCGCCGCTGCGGCGATGATGAATCCAGGCATTATGGCTCAGCGAGCGCTAGCCGCTACACAACCACTTAACAAACAATTGGTTTACCAAGTAAGTTCGGCCGTCGATGCCAATGCCGCGTTGCGCGGTTTAGGACAGGCTCCCGGGGCGCTGGCGTCAGCGGAAGCCACCGCGCTGGCGCCCTTTGAACAGGAAAATTTGCGGATGGGTGTCAATCTGGCCCAAGGCGGCGCCGGTGCGGCTTTCAATCTGCCAACGGCGACGACCGCGCCGAATTATCTCGCACTGCTCAATCAGCTCAAAGCCTATAACTCGCCCTACACCTTGCCGACAGGGGCAGGGTTCTGATGGCGGGCTTTTTTAACGCGCTTGGGTTAGCGGCTACTGCCGGTAGCCAGTACGCGCAAGGCCAGGAAGCTGCGGGTTTGGCTAAGCAGCAGATCCAAGCCCGGCAACTGGAGCAGGAGATAAATAACGCCATCGCCTTGGGCAAGCTGCAGGATTTAGCGAGTCAGCGCCAGGCTTTACAATCCTTGCCCCCTGCGGAGCAGCAGTTTTTGATGTTGCCTGGCGGTTCGGTGGAAAATTGGCAGAAGCGCCAGGATATGGTTTCTCAAGCTGGTGCGGCGGCGGATGAGGCTTATCAAAGAGCCCTCGATCCTCATTTGCCGGTGGATCAACGGCTTCAGTGGGCAACCTTCTCGGCCAACCTTCGGGCGCACCCTGAATTAGTTGGTCAATTAAGGAACTTAACTCCGGCTTTTCCCAAACCCGTGGTTCCACACCCTTTCAGGTCGGGCACGAGTCTATACGCTTTCGAGGGAGATGTTGATACCAGTGGCCGTCCGATTCCAACGGCGTTGGGATTGCCGTCAGCGACGCGTACCGCTGGCGAGCGGTCATTGAAACTGGTTACTACTCGCGATGCGACCGGCCGCACGATTCAAGTATGGTATGACCCGTTAACTGGTTTGCCAGCCCCAGGGCGCGCACCTATTCCGGGAAAACTTACGACTACTGATTTGGCTGCGATTGAAGCAACCAACGCTTTGTTGATCGATATCCCAAAACTTCAAGCCGCAGCGGAAAAGATTGGAAGCGGGAATACCTTAACATTAGCGAATGAATATCGGAAGTATGGGCATCCGGCTTTCGGCATATTTGGTACGGTCGATCCCGATTATCAGGATTATTTTGCTCAAATCGGTAATGTCAAGTCGGAATTGGCAAAGCTGCAATCGGCGGGGAGTTCGAGATCGTTTCAACTTCTGAAATTTATTCAAGATCACATCCCGAGCGAGACGGACCCTCCCGCTCAAGCTGTAGGCAAGTTGCGCACGTTGGAGAAAGGCCGATTTGATTCCTTAACTAAAGCGATTCTTGGCGACAGTGGTGTCTCTGAGGTTCCTTCTTCACCCGCTGTTGACACAATGTCCAAAGTTGTGGGCCGTCCGGTCTACGATTCCAGCGGTCGAGTAGTTGGATTTGTCAAGTGACAGATCAACTCAACATAGCGACGATCCTTGATCGCATGATGCAGCGCGAGAGTGGCGGCCGTGCTGATATTCGTGGGCAAGCCGGTGAAATTGGACTTTTGCAGGTAAAGCCTGATATTGCTCGGCATTATGGCGTGCAGCCCGAGCTACTGACTAATCCAATTGTTAATCGTTATGTGGCTCAGCGTTATTTGACGGATCTAATTAGTCAGTTTCGAGGCAACGTTAGGAGCGCGGTCGAAGCTTACAACGCAGGGCCGGGACGCATCCGACAGGGACGGATCCCGAAATCCACGTTAGCCTATGCGCGTGCTGTTTTAGGGGATTCATCCGGGGGCGAATCGTTGCCGCTCACTCAAAGTCAATTCGAGCCGACGGTTGGACCCTCTCGCAATACATTAGAGCTTTCTCCTGTTAATCGGGTGTTGCGCGCGCTTGGACCTTCGAGTGCTGGGGCCGAAGAGCCGCCGACGGTTCCCGCAAATTTACCGTCGGGCTACATGATTCCCGTTGGTGGTGGCAAGCCTGTTCCTATTCCAAAGGGAGCTTCGGATAAGCCGCCGGCGAAACCAGAACCATTATTGGTCCGAGGTGCTGGTTGGCTGCCTACTGTCGGGCAATTTGTCGGTGAACCTCTCGGGGCGATGGCGGGGGCGGCCTTACCAGGCGCGGGGGAAACGGGAATTCCAGAGTATTTAGGTGCGACGGCAGGTGGCGCTGCGGGCTCTGCGCTCGGGGCAGAAGCCGAAAATGCAATTCGTAGGGCCTATGGGTTTGCTCCTGTCAGTGTTGGGAAGGAAGCGGCATGGGGTGGTGTGGGAAGCGCTGTAGGGGGTTTAGCTCCTTTTGTAGGACGTTTTCGTAAAGCAGCAAGGATTGCTCGACAAAAGGGGATTGGTTTTGGACAGGCTTATAACGAGGCCATGAACCTTGAGGCTGGTTTGGAGGGGAAGCTTGGTATAGGTCCCCGTGTTGCGAAATTGCAGGAAAAAGCTTCGGCATATCCGGTGCGAGCCGAATATGCTGCGGCTAAACAAGCGGGCCAACGCGAGCTTGGCGTTCAATATGAGGCTATTCTCAATCCTTTTAAGTTTCGGCCTGTCGCCACGTCAGCGGGGGCGAATGCTTTAGCCGGTTCTCCGGGTCGAGTGCTTGAGCTTGCAGGCAAGCCATTTCGTCAATCAATCCAAGAAGAATTCGACAAGACGCCGAAAACTGTCGGGGGAGTGCAGCGCCTCATTAGTTTGTTAAAGGCGAAAGCTCGCCAGTTAAATCCAGATCGAGACAAGGCGGCGCTTCAGGCTTTGGGTCAGATTCAAAAAGGTTTGGAGTACGACCGCGATCAAGTCATTGGAGCCGATGCAGCCAAAGAGATCAAAAACATTGACTATTACTATGGTGAGGTTCAAAGGCGTTTCCCGCTGAGTCGGGTTAGTAAAGCAGTGAAGGCTCCGGAAGCCGCCGAGCAGATATTGAAGGCAACCGAAGGCGAGACTGGCCGCGTAGTTGAGATGATCGACGAAATGAAACGTCTAGGCTCGATTGATCAATTACGTCGCGCTACGGCGACGCGGATTTTTCAAAAAGCTGCTCCACTGCAGGCTCGATCACCTTTGGATCGAATGAATGGCGTTGCTCGCGCTGTCGAGGGGGTGCGGCCTGATGTATTCGATGCTCTGTTTGGAGCAGGCAGTCATAAGGAATATCTCGCGGCCACTGAGGAGCTGAAGGCCAGATCGGCGGATTTATTGAAGCATCCGAATGAAGCTCGGGCCATTCAACACGAAGTTGAGAATTATCTACGAGGAAGTCCAGGACTCGCTGGTCGCATCAAAGAATACGCAAAGCATCGTTTAGCATTTGATGTACTGGTGTTGGGTGGTGGGTATGCCACTGAACATATCCCAGCAGCGATAGCCTTAATTCTTGGCGTGGAAGGGTTTGAAGCGGTGGCTAGTAGTCCTGTAGCAGTGCGGTTTTTACGTTTGGCTGCCATGCAAAAAGAGCCCCGAGCGGCAGCCCGTTTGTTGATTGCCGGGATTTCCGCGAGTTTGCGCACTGGCGGTGAGGAAATGACAGGAGGTCCAAGTTATGCCACCACTGACGCCTCACGGTGAACGTATGCGCGAGCGAATGCGTGATGAGTATGGGGAGAAGGGCGACCGCGTGCTCTACGCCTCGATGAACGCTGGCAAGCCTGGCTTTACGAACATTCACCGGACCAGCAAGCGTCACACACGCGCGCACCATCGCAAGACAACCAGGAGGTGATATCGCCATGGCACACAAGGCAAAGGCGTTTGAGGGCAAGGAAACGGCGGCTGAGGAACGGTTGGAGCACAAGGAGCTAATGCGGCAGTCGCACCGTGGCAAGCGCGGATCAAGCCGCAAGTCCAAGCGGGGTTCGACGAGATATTAAATGCCAGCGTTGCAACGCGTAAGTATCCCTGAGTTCAAAGGACTATACGCCAATTCCAATAGATTAACCCAACCAAAGGGGACGGTCCCGCGCATCTCAAATCTCTACATGGTGCGGCGTGGGGGATTTCACACGGTTCCCGGCTCGAAGTGGATATCGAGTTACGATGGGCTAGCGCCGCATAGCACCTCACAGGCGCCGCTGAAGCACCTGCTTTGGTACAGCCCCAGCCAAGGATCGGCTGCGGCCAACTACATGAACGCGTATCCGGCGGCGGCGACCAACGACTACATCATTGCCTTGCAACTTGCCACGCCGAGTACGGCGGGCCTCATCAACGTCAGTGCGCTCACGTTTGGCGTCCTCGCGGCGGCGGTGCCTGTCACTCAGCCGACCACAGCGCACGGCTATCAGCTCAATTCGGTGCAGTTTTCTGACTTCGTGATCACCGCACTAGGCTGCGGCACTCCACCACAGATGTTTCCGATGGTGGCGCTGACCTCAATCGACGTGGGCACGACCGATACGACCGCCAACGTATACAGCACCATCGGTTTCCCGTCTTCGGGCTACATCCTGATCGACAGCGAGGCGATTCATTACGGAAGTACCAGTCCGACCAGTTTCAACAACCTCTCGCGCGGGCAGTTGGGGACTGCCGCAGCGACTCATTTCGCTCCCAACGTAGTGACCTACGGCACCAATGTCAGCGGAATTTTCGCCGGGCAGGTTTGGTCTCCCATTCAAAACAGCTTCAATGCAACTACGATTTATGGGCCGTGGCCAGGTGTACCCAATTCGGCGACCGGACCAAGCGTGGCCGTTCAAATTGGCACGCTGATTATTGCCTACGACGGCAACAACATTCCGTGGCCCTTCCGGGCGCAGAACTCCGGATTTACCGGTTTCGGGACCGGTTACTGGGGGCCTCCATTCTGGCCCGGTGGGGTTAACGGTGGCGGCAACATGACGTCCGGCAGCGGCGTCCTTACTGCCGTGAGCAGCGCGCCTTTTCTTTCCAGTCAGGTTGGCATGCCCTGTACCGTCTACGGGGCTGCCGCAGGTGGAGGACCTCTGGTAACGAGCGTAGCGAGTTTTACCGACGCTGCGCATGTGACTTTGGCGCTCCCTGCGGGAAGCAACGTCACCAATGCCAGTTTTTCGATCGGAAGCGGTCACTACGGCGATCAGGCGCGCGAGGGCGGAACGGGAACCGAGATCTGGGCGAATATCGGGCAAGCGGCACTGAGCCCGCCGGGGGCGGCCTACGTCTTTCAGCATGAGGGCTACCTGTTCCTATGGGGAGTGGGGGCCGCCTACGGGCAAAACGGCATCACCGGCCCTGACGCACTCTGGCAATCCAATTTCGGGCGGCCGACCGAGTTCGATCCTGCTAACGTCACCTTTGTCGGCAAGGGCGACGGCACCGAAGCGCAGGGCGGTGCCGTGTTCTCGCTCTCAGAAGCGGGAATTGCCGCAACGCCGCAGCTCGTTTTGTTCAAGGACAACACGACTTATAGCTTTCTCGATGTTTTTCCTAACGCCACACTGGTGCAGGTCAGTGGCGGCATGGGATGCGTCGCACCGGGCACCATTCAGTACGTTGGCGGCCTTGGCGTGATGCGGCTCAGCTATGCCGGCTTCACTTTGTTCGATGGCCAGCTCGAACATGTCAGCGAATACACCGACCCCATCGAAGAGTACCTGTTTGGCGGCCTGGCCGACGTGAACCCGGTTGACTTCGCCAACGTAGCCAATGGGGTTTCCACGCAGGCGACCAAGCCGCAGATGTATATCGCCTTCCTTCCCATCCTGGGCGGAACCGGCTACGCCACGCGTGGCTTCATCTACGATTTCTCACTGAAGCAATGGACCATCATGGATTTGCCTTTCGCGGTGGGAGCGGCGACCTATGAGCCACAATCCGTTGTGTCCGGCCATCTCGGGCTCAGGTCGCTCATCGGAGGGAGCGGCGACGGGGCGGTGCGCCGAATATTCGCAGCCGACCCGGATTGGGACGGTACAGCAATCACCTGGAGTTTTCGCACGCCGGAGCTGGGCAACCCTGGCACGCCGATTTACTTGAGGCGGGCCAATCTGCGTATCGTCCTCGATAGTGGCTCTCCTTCTCTTACGTCGGTCGGTATCACCGGGATATTGAGGTCGGGTGCGACCTTAAGTGCATCGCTGAACGTCCCGAACCTTTTCGGCACAATCGACATCGGCCGGATAGTTATCTCCGCGCATCTCGATGTCGTGGGTAGCGGGCAGATTTTCATGGAAGGAGTGGACTTTCACATGTCAGACAAGCCCATGTCCCTGGTGGGGCTATGAAAAAGCTTTTCGTTGCTTTGCTGGTAATTGCAGTGCTGCGGGGGGTTGCCCTGGCCACGTGTACTAAAAATGGCGATGTGGGTGCGACAAGTACACAAGTTGAGTCACAGGCCACTCAACGGTTTTTTATATTTATTCAGAATACCGGCAAGGTAAACGGAATGCACTTCGCCCTCGGGTCCAATAACAAGGCAACTATCAAGGATACTTATCTCGGGCCAGGCGCGGCGTTTACAATTCCCAATTTAATTCCGAATCAATTTATAAGCACTTTACCCATAGGCGATCTTGCGGTGATTCAAGATGGGGGGCCTACCACCTATGCGGTTTGTATCTATTAGCCTGTGCCTGCGGCGGGCTCGGATTCTATGCCTGCTGTTCCTTTGTCTGAGTGCCTTCTTAGGCACCGCAGGTGCGCAGAATAACATTGGCACGGAAGCGGGCATTTCCTACGCGGGGCCGTTGCCACCGGCGGTGTTGAGCTTAGGTTGTCCATCCTCGCGTCTGTTCGGGGATTTGCCAACCGTTCCATTCATTGGGCAAAGCTGTCCGATAGTAAATTCGAGTACTTGCGCCTGCGGCATAGGGGTTGATGGTGGCGGGTCAACTCAATGCTCTGCCACTTGGTGTGGGGCGCAATGGCTGGCTTGCGGGTGTGCTACATCTACCGGGTCCGGCGGCATCCAAAGCCTAAATGCAACTCCCCCTCTTTTCTCCTCGGGAGGGTCGACGCCCACTCTCACAGCAACTAATCCTTATCCCACAGTGAACGGCGGGACCGGATCGACCATTAGTCCAACGAGTGGACAATTGCTCATTGGTTCCCCGGGGGGCGGTGCTTATACCCCGCAGGACATGAGTGGTGACGCCACCATAACTAGCGGCGGAGCCATTACGGTCAGCGGTACGGGTGGTGTGCCCTTCGGGTCTTTAGCCATGGCGTCGGCCCCTTTGGCATCGAACAGCGGGGGCACGGGGGTCGTATCACCAATTCCGCATGGTATTGCCATCACTGAAGGCGCCTCGCCCATAAATACCCTGATCCTGGGCGCCAATCAGGTTCTAGCGGGTACGGCGGCCGGCGATCCCCTGGCCATGAATCTCACAAACTGTACTAACGATGGCACTCACGCTTCCATATTCACGGGGGGAGCTTGGCTTTGTGCTGCGATCACCGGCAGCCTCACGGGAGTAACTGCCAGCGCGCCTCTCAACTCTTCTGGCGGGGCGACGCCAAATATTTCGGCAACCAATCCCTATCCCGCCGCTAATGGCGGGACCGGATCGACCGCCGTTCCGTCCGCTGGGCAATTACCTGTCGGCAATGCCGCAGGCACGGCTTACGCGCCACAAACCGTAACTGGCGACCTCAGGATGGCCAGCACTGGAGCTGCCACGGTTCTTAGTGCGGGCGGTGTGCCCTTCGGACCCCTTTCAACGGCCAGCTCTCCTTTGGGCTCAAGTAATGGCGGCACCGGCACGATGTCTCCAACTGCGCATGGAGTTCTCGTCGCTGAGGGCGGGGCCGCCATGAATACCCTGGTGCTAGGGGCAAACCAGATCCTGGCGGGCGCTGCGGGCTCCGACCCGATTGCTATGGCTCTGACCAACTGCACCAACGACGGCTCGCATGCCTCGATATTTACGGCCGGTGCGTGGTCATGCGCAGCCATTAGCGGTACAGGCGGTGGTGTTACAGCGGTAACCGCCACCGCACCTATCCTTTCTTCAGGCGGGCTGGCACCAGTCATCTCAGCTACCAATCCCTACCCGGCGGCCTATGGTGGCACGGGCTCATCAACCGTTCCAGCCGCTGGGCAGATGCCGCTGGGCAATGCCGGCGGGACGGCCTATGCGCCGCAGACTATGACCGGCGATGCCACCATAACCAGCGCGGGAGCTATCACCGTCAGCAAGACTGGTGGCACCGCTTTGGGTCCGTTGGCAACAGCCAGTGCCCCTTTAGCCTCAAGCAGCGGGGGGACCGGGGCGGCCTCGCTGACCGCGCATGGTGTTGCGATCGGCGAAGGAACGGCGGCGATGAGCACTTTGGTGCTCGGAGCGAATCAGATATTGGCCGGCGCCGCCGGTGCCGATCCCGTGGCCATGGCGCTAACGAACTGTACCAATGATGGGTCTCACGCCTCGATATTTACTGCCGGGGCCTGGACCTGCGCTGCAATTACCGGCAGTGGGGGTGGTACCGGGACCATTATCAGCGGCAGTACCGGTCAAAGCGCTGCGTACAACGCAACTGGAACGACGTTGAATCCATCCACCACGCAAGGCGTGGATGCCAACGCCGTGGGCATGATTTCCAATGAAGTGGCCGACTTTGGCAATGTGACTTCCGGTAGCGCGATAGTACAACTCACTAGTGGAAGTTTCGCCATCGGGACAACGATGGTTGGATATGGGATTTGTGTCGATCGCGGGCTGGCCAGTGGGGAAAGCCTTTGCACGACCATCGCGAGCGTTACGGATAGCACGCATGCGGTGATGAGCGTGGCGGCCGGAGCCAATGTTACCGGCACCAACGTCAGTCTCGGTTACGACAACTACAGCATACTTAATACCGCTACGGGGATAGCCGCCGCCAATGTGGCGGGAGGGAGTCCTTGGGGTGGTTATGTGCGGGTCGCCGCCGGCCGCTATATGTTTTGCGGGCCACTTCTCAGCGGCCTTTGTAACGGCGCGATTCAACTCACCGCACCTGGTGTGCATTTAATCGGGGCCGGGATGGATGCCACCCGGTTCTATCTAGGAGGCTGGTTTAATAACGGCAGCAGCGCCCCTTGTGCTTCCGTATCTGCACATCCGGAGGATGGAACGCAATTTCTTGTCAGTGGAAACACCGATGTCGTCAACGGGCTCAGCCTTTATTCGCTCAACAATAATGCCGATTGCGTTGCGTTCGTCGGCAATAGTATCAGCACGGCGAACAATCAGGTTTTTCAAAACATCCGCATTGCCAATACCGAGGGGCCGGGGGTTACTTACGAAACCGCAATGAGCGGACAACAAAACCCCATTGCGCTTTATGCCAAGTCCAGCTTCAATGCTCTCTTCGATAATCTGGCAATTGGGCCACTGAGCTCCGCGTTTACCAATAACGGTTTTCGCGAAAACATCGTCACACGCACGGTTCAATCGGCGACCTTTCGCGGTATTTTCGAGGGACTACTTGAATCCAATATGGGCCTGACCCCGCCGGTAATTTTCGACGCGAATCCAGTGATGGATTTCGGTACTGGTGGTGGCAACAACGAAATCAGGCAAATCGACTGCGACGTTGCTCTAGTATGCGGATGGAACGGTGGGAGTAGTAGTGCTTCGCTGCTCGTTACCGGGATAGAGGGTGGTGACAGCATAGAGATAAATCCTACCTTCACCCATCCTTATCCAGCGGAATGGGAGCCAAACGCCATATATCTCGGTGGTCAGTTCGTAGTTCCCGTTATCAGCGTATCGATAACCAGTTGCAGCGACACTACTCATTGCACGCCATCATCTACCACCGGTCTTCTCTACAATCAGAGAATCGTATTGCCGGGGGCCGGAGCTCTGGCGAGCATCGATTATCAGACGGCTCATACTTACGCTTCTGCCGGCGCCACCATGCCGGGCGTAATCATCCTGCCAACGTCTGGTAATGCTGGCCATTATTTGTTTCAGGTGACGGCTATCGGTTCAAGCGGTGCAGTAAGCAGTGGTTCCGCGCCGACATGGCCACAGACCTTGGGGTTGACGGTGGGGGATGGCACCGGGGCGACCGCTTTTACGTGGAAAAATATCGGGGTTGCGCCACTTGGTCAGGCATGGCCGTCTGGCAGCGGTTCTGACGCTTTCTATATCACAGCGATCAGCTCTGCGGGCGTAATCACCCTCGATCATGCGACCAATGGAACTTATACGCCGACCACTTTGGTTTATCGCAATTATGCGGGTCATGTCTTTCGCGCGGGCGGCGCTCTGAACGTAGCTTGCTACTCTGGGGCTACGCAGCCAACCTGGGTGAACGCAAGTGCATGGCCCTATACGTCCACTACGACACAAGGGACAGCGACGGATTCAGCGAGTACTACGCCGTGTGCCTGGTTCGACTATGGTCCTGGCGCCTTTATGGTCAACACTGCCACTGCCGGGCAGGCACATTTCGATAATATGAATATTGCCGGCGGTTACTTTGGCGTGTTGAACCAGTCCAGCAACGGCTCAGTGGTCTCCGTGACAAACAGCTTTATCACAAACCAGCTCGACGGCATCAGCGAGATAAGCGGAGGCGCGCTGAACGTAACAGGTAACTCCTTCAATGCGACCGGCAAATCCACGGATTTTCTATGGACTGACAGTGGCTCCAACCGAGTCAATTTCGATAACTCCAATTTCCTCTATACCAGCGGCAATTTAACCAAGTGCCCGGTCTACAACGGCAGGACACCGAACAGCGTCATCATGACGAACTTCACAGTGTGTGGACCTGGTGCACCAACCATCGTGGGAACCAGCGGCACGGCCTACTGTCGCCAGGATTACGGAGGTGGTGGAGCCAAAACGGCAACATGTTATCTAAGCGGTTACGCAAACACCGGTACGGCGCAGACTTGGACCTATCCCGCTCCTTATTCAACTGTTCCGCTGGTATCAGGCACCACTTGTGGCGCGAATGGCACAGGCTTAGCGAGTAGCGCCACTGTCCTCACCCTACCCGCCGGCGCATCGATGTCTGCGGGCTCATGCCAAATTATAATACAGGGGCAATGACAATGATGCGGAGATTGCTCTTAATGTTTTTGGGCGCCCTGCTCTTGTACACTACCTCGGCTCAAGCGCAACTTTCTGTTATGACCGGCGGGACCAACGCCACATCGCCAGGCACTACGGCCGCGCATAATATCGGGGCTGCAGCTACCGGAACAGATATCAATACCAGCGATCAGGTCACGGCCACTCATCTCGCGTCACCGCTGCCTCTTGCGCAAGGTGGAACCGCCAGCATCGTCGGTGCCACCATGACCTATAACTCGGTAACTAATAACGCCACCACGGGAACTGTTCTCAATAACTTAGTCTCACTGGACAGCACCCAGAAAGCGATTAGTACACCGATAACAGCTACTGGAGGTGTGCTGGGAATTTGTACCGGGAATTGCGGCACAGCCGCTTCTCCTGCAGCAACGATTGCAACTGGTGTCGGACCTCTTACCTGCAACTTCGATGCAACGACGGTAGTTGCTTGTGACTATGTGCAGGTCAGCACCACGTCAGCCGGCCATTGTAACGATACGGGCATAAATGCCTGTACGGGGGGTACCCCTACGAGCACGGTAATCGGAATCGTCGGCTCGACTGGCGGTGCTGGCAACGCTGCTTACGCAATATCGTTCCGTGGGTCCGATCTTATCGGTGCGACGAGCGGTAGCGGCGGTTCAGGAACCATCAATTCGAGCACTCAGGGATATACTCCGTACTATCCAACGACTAATGGCACGACGCTTAACGGCACTGCCGACCAGCTCAAGGCAGCGGCATTTGGCTTTGCTACTGGTTCCCATGCTGGTAACGACACGGCGATGAACAATCTCATCGCCGCGATGAAGGCGGGGACCAGTGGCGTCAGCTTCCCGGCGGGCACCTATGAGTTTCCGACAACCAATCAAATCGACCTCGTAGACGCTTTCAACGGTACGGTTTGGTCTGGCGCGGGCGGCGGGAATACCCAGACTACGGGCTCGTGTGCCACGATTCTCAAATTCGACATCAACACGGCGCCGATAAGCATAACCGGCAACGTGACCGAGACCGGCAACACTGTCACTTTCAACACCGCTAGCCACACGGCTCTAGCCGTTGGAAGCTTCTTTCTGCTGAAAGGCAATGCTGGCCAGTACAACGGCATGGATTATCAGGTAGCCACCGATAACGGCACCGTTATCACGGCTACGCACCCTCTATCCGGGCTTGTAGCGGCCAGCCCCGATTGGATAGGCAGTACCAGCTACGCCGTGGGAAAGATTGTCCAGCCGACACTCAATAATGCAAATAAGTCTTTCTTCCAAGCAACCACCGCCGGGACCAGTGCGGCTCCCGGCGCCGGGCCGAATCCCTGGAATCAAACCAACGGAGGGTCTCAGTCAGACGGCACCGTCGTATGGGTGAACATCGGAACCAGCCTCGGCGCCATCTACACGGCCTTGCCCTTCGTGCTTGACCGCGCCCACAACATGGAGTTTCGAAATATCTGCTTTCAAGGTGTGGGCACCGCAGTTGGCAGCGAAGGCAATCAGGTCATGTTCTCGTCAATCCAGACGCACACGACCTACCCTTCTCCCAGCACGGTTTACGGTGGCGCGGCCAATTTTTGGAATAACGTCGGTATTACGGGTGTATACATAGCGTGGGCGGCCAGCGCCGACATCTCGAACGGCGCATGGGCCAATGACACCGTTTCACTGGTTGCCTATGGTTTCTATGGTGGTTATACGCAAGCGGCCAATCTCTCGAACACCACACCAAATTTCCACTGTGATACTGCTTGTCTCGACTTCGATGGCAACTCGCCGTCGTACAATGTTTTTAACGGCTACATGACGGTTGCCAATTGCCCGAATGCCAATGCCGCTGTGTTGCATTGGGAGCCTACTTTTCTAGGTCAGGCAACGATTCCGAATACATTCGAAGCCGTCCACTTCGAGGTTTATTGTGCCACTTCCAGAATTATAGATGATGACTCGAATCAGGGAGCTTGGATGCAGTGGAAAGGAGGTAGTTGGGCGGCCGGTAGCGGCGGGGCTGCACCAACAGGACCGGTATTTCAGCTTAATCGCAACTTCCATCTGGAGCTGATTGCCACCCAATGGGCGAGCGGTCAGACCATTCAGGCAATGGTTTTATTGGATACCGACAATACTGTGGGGACGAACAGCACCTACGCCCCAAGTTTTATCCTGGAGGATGTTCGGCTACCGACGGCTGGGGATATGATGCCGCAGATGCAAACCTGCACAGCGAATTCCACGCCGCCAGCAGGGTGCGTCTCCTACGCCTTTTCCAATGGAATCGCTGACGGAAACGGTCCTCGTATCATCTATCGAAATGTTATGGGCCAGGTTGGTTCGAGCACTCAGGTTTATTACAACTACGAATCGTATAATGGACGCGATTTAACCTCGGCCATACCATTTGTCGGCGGTATCAGCACCAAGCAGCTTGGGACCCCCGCGACTCCGACAAGTTGTGTGGCAGGCTCGGGCGCTGGTTACTATGTCGAGGTTGCAGCCGCAGATGCCAATGGTGGCAACGGCTCAAATGGGGTCGGTTGGACGCCATTCAGTGGCGAATATCTTTGTCCTACTGGTCCGTCATCCGTTGCTCCGGCTACACCACTTATCGTTACCGTTCCGACCCCACTTCCCGGTGCACAAGAGTTTATTGCGGCCTGTGCGCCATTCGCGAATGGGACGGGCACGGAAAAAGTTGCCAATCGCTGCTTTGCGACGACTTGCTACATTACTTCTTGTCCTGGTACGGGCAATACGCCCTGGACCGCTAACAGCACTGGAAGCCTGCAGATTGCCGGACATATCCTAACCACGACCGGGACGCCCACTGCGGGAAGCTGCGGCACTTCACCGGGCACGCCTACGGGAACCGACAACAATGGCAAAATTGCGGCAGGAACCACGACCGCTAGCTGCGTTGTAAACTTCACTCAAATCTGGGGCACGGCGCCAAACTGTATCGCACAAGATCAAACTACGATTCAGGCACTCAAGACTTCTTCCAGTACCTCGGCACTGACCATTACTGCGGCTTCAGCATTGGGTGGGGATACTTTGACCTGGCAGTGCGGAAGCACATCGTAAGGGTGACCTCGCATCTTCCCGAGGCAATAGAATGAAACGATTGATTTTGGTTGCATTGCTATTGATAGCTGCTTGCCCTCGGTCGCAAACGACGACAACCGCCTCATGTCCGAATGGCGAGCTTATGTGCGTGGGCAAACCTATCCTGATTACTGTCGAACCGAGTCCTAGCCCAGCGCCTACGACAACCGCGTCGCCCACTCCGGCCCCAACTCCCACGCCCCCAGCAGGCGCGTGTACCGGCACCACCTATTATGTCAGCAATCAGGGCCAGGATTCAGCTACAGGAACTTCCCCCGAGAAAGCCTGGCAAACTCTGGCGCAAGTTGAAAAGGCTGAAGGCTCTTTACAGCCCGGCAACTGTGTTTTATTGCAGGCCGGGGGAACCTGGAACGAGCAGCTCGACATCAACAACGTTGTAGGTAGTGCCAGTCAACCCATCACTTTCGCCGCCTACGGCGATGGCGTGGCTCCTGTGCTGGACGAGAAGGGACAACACGACTACTGCATCGATGCGCTCAACACCAAGGCAAAATACCTGACCTTGAACGGTTGGACCTGTCAGCACGCTACGCTCGCCGGAGTGACGTTTCAAACCGGTGGTGGCAAGATGCCAGGCATCACCGTCGAGAATTTCACGATTCAGGATACCGGACCAGGATGTTACAACAAGACCGGGGCATGCCTTGGCAACGACCCGGGCGGCTATCACAACCAGCTCGACTTCCAGGATTTCCAGCAGGGTGCGGACGGTGTTCAATTTATCAACAATATCGTGAAATGGTGTGGAGGCCACAACTGCTTACAGGTCCATTTTGATACGGGAGCTGTTCTTATTAAGGGCAATATCGTAGGGCCGGGTTGCGTGCATACCTGTCTGGATGCCAAGGGGATAGGCAGCAAGGCAACCCATGCCGTCGTAACCGGGAATATCTCGGGTTGTGGCGATTTATGCAGTCAGAACTCGGCAGGTTTCTACAGCGAGAACGTTTACAATGCGCCAGGGTCGTACATAGACCTTAGCAACAACACCTGGTCCGGACCCGTAGGGGTTCAGTTCTGCGGTGGGGGTTGCACCAAGGGTTCGGATTGCCCGATTCACGCTACCATCACCAACGATACCTACAATGGCCCCGGTAATTATGCCCTTTACGCCAAGGGAAATTGCATGAGTCCTGCTGCCACTCTTACGATCACCGAGTCGGGCAATTCCTGGGATGGCGCCTCGGTGATAAAGCCATAGCCACCCAGCAACAGAAAATTGCCATCATCGGCTGGACTACGCTTGCCGTTCTTATCGTATTGGTTCTAATCCTGGAACTAGCTGCAGGCTGCGCTTGGACCGAAATCGAACTCATGGATATAGGTCATTGCGATACAGCGGGGCATTACGTGCAAGATGCGCCGTTCATTGTCCTGGGTAACACGCTAAAGCCAAAAGTGTCCACCACTTGTAAACCTCCCCCTTAATGTATGGTTCTAGGTGCCCGCATCCGTATTAAGCCTTGGATAATCGAAGTAGCATGGTACGCTTCGGATGCTTGGGGACCCGACCGGGCTAATTTACTTGCTTGGATATTGAAACAACCCAGGCCCGGGGATTACGCGGTTGCTCTCATTAAATTACAAGCAGAACCCATGGCAATAGACCTGACCCAGCTACTTAATCACATCGAGAAAGATTGGTTACGTTGGGCAATGAAACAAAGTGACAACAACATTTCTGCGGCGGCGCGGCGCCTTATGTTAAAACGCACCACTTTCTGGCAACGGCTGAAAAGATTTGGTTTATCGCCAAAGCGGTCATCTTCCTTAGCATAAGATATTAAAATTCCCCCCTTGACATCCTGTCTACATTCTATTAATTAAAAGTTGCGGGCTGGCAGCGTCACCACACGCGAACCAGCCCTAGCGACCACCAGGAGAAAGCTGATGGCGGCCTACGATCACCTTACCACCGAACCGTTCCCCGAACTATCCACCAAAACTGTTTTTTACACATCAAAGGCAAATTCGCCTTACGCAGAGGCTTGCCCGACAGGAGCAAATTAATGGAAATCGTTCGTAAACCCGACCGCGTAGCCACCGCCCTTATTACCGTACGTGTCAAAACCGTCACTAAAGATGACCTGACTCGTGCGCGCAAGATAGGCGACAAGCAAAATCTTGACATGACCGCAATGATTGATGCTGCTCTCGCTGATGTAGCAACCAGCGTCCTGCGTAGCACCGCTAAGGCGACCAGTAATGGGGCACCACATGATGGAGCCTGATGTACACATACACAAAAATGTACACAAAATGTACACAAGCTCTGACATCACGTGCCAAAAATCTTTCGGACTGACGGGCGAGATTCGAGAGACACGTCATGCATCCCCCCCTGGGGATGAAAATCCCGAAAAGAGCCCGGATTTATTGCGTATTCACATTTATTAAGCTTGGTATTACTCGTAATACGGGGGCACAGAAATGACAAAAATCCCGCGTATACAAAGGGTATTACCCTTAATAACAAAATAATTAGCGAAGCGAAGCGGCCCGTGTCATCAGCACAGGCCGCCTCTAACCCGGCCAAGGTGGAGATCATGAGCAGGCTGACCAATGCTAGCACAGCCTTGAAGGCAAGGCTGCGCAGAAAAAAATATGAAACCCGCCAACTCGTGCGGGGGCTATGCATTGAATGCCCGCAACCAGTCACACTGACTAACAAGCGCTATTGCCTTTATCACGCTGAACGGAGTCGAGAATACCTAAAGCGTTACCGACAACAGCAACGCCTTTACCATGCCGAAGATTACGCGCGGCGCCAGTCTGAACGGGACCGACGACGCAACCCGTCCAGGCGCCGACTTCTCAATAGCAAATGGTCTCCATATCGTGTGACGTTGTTGCTGCAACGGCTCCAACACAACGAGCCATACTTACTACAGGACTGGCAATCAGCAGAACAATTCATCCGAGCACATAGCGATCTTTGGATCGAGCCGCACGATTACTTTCTGAACCCCTATCACCGTTTCACGTTTCAACGCCGGCCACTGTCGGATATTGACGGCCAAAAATGAAGGTTCAGCCTACGCCACGCAGGCACGTCGCAGCCATAGCGCCTGCAAGGCTACGGCTTCACGACTCAAGATTTACCCCAGCCCTCGAAGGTTTTGGGAGGGCCGGGGGATGATGTTTTTCAAGGAGGAGAAGGATGGAGGAACAACGAAACAACGAGCACCGCCCGGTGCAGCCGCCACGGCGAATTAGAGGGGTGATCGCTGAAGTTTGCGATTGCTGCGGGTATCCGACGGATTCGGACCAACACGTTAACCACTGCAAAGGATGGTAGGTATGAAAATCAATAAACGAAAGCTGCTAACCACGCTGGCGACGTTCGCACCGCTGATACTTTGCGCCGGGGCTGCATTGGCTGCGACCTCTGGGTTGCCGGCAGACGCGCCCATCACCACGTTCGCACAATTCATTTCAACGGACGTGGCCTATGGTCTGACCGGGGTCGGCTTTGCCGCGATCGCGGGGCACTGCGTTGCCGGCCGCGATTTCGGCGTGACCCTACACCACGGAGTAGGCGCCCTAGTGGGCGGAGGCTTATGCAGCCAGGTACAACCCGCCGCTGCTGCGCTTGGCCTTAGTGCGGGCGCCTTGATTCACTTGGCCAAACTTGCTCACTAAACCAAAAGGAGGTTAAGGCTACTCTCAACCCTCAGCCCGCCGCATCGGTTGCCGCCGGTGCGGCTTTTTTGACCCACCATGATGATACTAAATTGGAGCAACATTCGAGACGTTCTAATTGCTCTCGTCATTCTGCTGGCCGCCGTGCTGATTATCGAGGGTATCGCGCATGCGCAATTCGGCGGCCCCTCGGTGATTACGGTACCCGGTTCGGTGACGAGCGATCAGCCAACCGAAACGGCCGTTGGCGACCTCGACGCGACCCAACTGCCAGCCGACATCACCCAAAACACATACTCTGCCAACAGCCTCACGACAGGGGGCGGTACGGGTTATTACACGCCCATCAACCAGTACCTTTCGGGGCTTGACCAAAGCCTATTTTCCGGCATCAACGGACAGAACTTCCAAAGCTCATTTCCCGGTTTCGTGCCGTTGCCGGCGGATTCGACCGATACGGTGCTCAAGCCGCTGACCACCACCCTTTTAACGACCTATGGACAAGCATTGGCACTGGCGCAGAGCCAGGAACAGGAGCTTGATGGCGAAAGTTTTTTACCCATCGAAAGCGCCAATCAGTATTCAGGAGCCGTTCTTACGGCGATTCACGCGAATACGGAAGCGGTCCTGGCAGAAGCTCAAGAGATGCAATATGTCCGTCAGCTTCTGGCTACGCTTATCACCGTTGAAGCGACCAAGGCGGCCGAGGAACTGAACACCAAGACGCGTGAGGCGGCAACCACGGCGACGTGGTTTAACTTGGGGGTGTCTCCCTGATGGACGATGGGCAGCTCCTCGATACCGTTTTGCGTTCCTTCACCGATGCTATCACCGGGTCTTGGGGGCCGAATCTAAATACCACTCTGTTGCCGTTGTTGCTTCTGCTGGTGACGCTTCAGTTCGGCTTGATTGCGATTGAAGCCGCAATTGCGCGCGACATACCGCTGCTGCTGATTCATGTCCTGCTCGGAATTATCCGCGTGGCGATCGTGGTGGCGATTTTTGATAACGCCTTTGAGTGGGCAACCGACATCGTGCAGACGGGAGCGGATATCGGCACGAACATTTCCGGGATTTCGCCCACTTCACTCACGCCAAGCGGAGTCTTCAATACGGGATTATCGGTTGCGCAGACCATCTTTGCCGCGAAGGCATCGGGCGGGTGGCTTAGCGATGCGGTGCAAGCCGTCGAATTTCTACTGGTGGGTACGGCAGTAGGGGCGGCCTGGTTGGTGGCGAGCCTGCTCTATCTGGGCGCCCTACTCGAAAGCATTCTGCTTATTTACGGCGGACCCTTGGTAATCGCATTCACCCCGCTTAGCTGGACGTTCGACATGCTCATCTATTGGGGAAAGGCGCTGCTGCAGATTGCCTTTAAAGTCGCGTTGATCCTGATGACGCTTGGCGTTGGGATGGCACTGGCCAACAAGTGGGTTGCCGCTGCGTCTACCGCCGGGCCGACCCTCACGACCAACGCTTGGAATTTGCTGGTTGCGGTTGTGGAAGCAGTGCTGTTCGCCTGGTGCGTATGGAAAGTGCCGAGCAAGCTCAGTGGAATAAGCGGTGGCGGCGCTATCCTCGGCTTTACCGAAGCCGTTGTCGCCAAGGGCGGGCAAATGGCTAGCGGGGGCGTTGCTGGCACCTTCAGCAGTGGCGGGGCAGGATCGCAAAGCTCCGCAGGAGCGATGGTGTCATCGCAAGGATGGGCGGCTCAGGCTGGCAAAGCTCTGGCCCAGAAGGTCCAAACAGCACTAACCAAATAGGGGAATCACATGAACACACCAATGTATCAAGATCAGCTTGTTGCCATTCAAAATCAGCGCCTTTGGTGGCTCCTCTGCGGCGCCGCAGGCATGGTTGTCGCTCTGTCCCTTTCTCTCTGTGTGATGATGCTACGGCCACATGGCACGCCATACGTGATTGAGGTTAACCCGAAAGGGCAGCCAATAGCACAGGTGAACCCGTTGCCGGGGGCACCGGTAATTGCGCAATCCACCATCAAATTCCTAGCTGGGAATTACATCGAAAATGCCTTCCGCATCACTCCCTACTTTCAGTTGGAGCAAGAGGCCCTTTCGACCGTGTATGCGCGGTCATCAAAAGAGACCGCCGCATTGCTTACTAACTACTACCACGCCAACAACGGGGCAAATAACCCTCTCTCGGCCGGGCGCGGCGTTTGGCAAACGGTCAGGATCGACGACACGCTGAAGCTCGCACCTGCCGATATGTATCAGGTCGACTACACGATCTTCAGACATGACAAGCCGATGCAATTCGATGTGCCCGGAGTTACTTACCGCGCAACAATGAGAGTGCTTCAGGGCAAGCCAACCGATGGCGACCCTTTGGGCTTGATCGTAACGGATTTAGATTTCCAGAAGGAGGCGCGGTAGCTAAATGAAATACTTAAACGCACTGCAAAGGTTTGTGGACAATCACCGGCTCATCATCACGTTAGCACTAGCAACCTGGATGTTCTGGAGCACGACCGGCTGTGCAGTGACACCGGCGCCGCAAATCGTTAAGATCGAGCCACCACCGCCACCTAAACCGCAAATCATAATTCCCCCCGATCCATTGGATGGACTCGCGCCGGTGGTGCGT